>Ga0247760_1001967_pt1 | contig 17036 bp, 11 predicted proteins | sample UWRJL171409R4_FD_179936 | JGI IMG/M metagenome (GOLD analysis project Ga0247760, IMG submission 179936) | Plant litter microbial communities from Arlington Agricultural Research Station in Wisconsin, United States - UWRJ-L171-409R-4 | ecosystem: Environmental > Terrestrial > Plant litter >... | reverse complement strand
AACTCGTGATTTTCGCAAGCCAAGCCCTCCTGAGCTACCCAAGCCCAAGCCAACTCCAGGGGGTGGTATTGGCTTAGTTGGCTCGATCACAGCGCTGAGTTGGTGGGTGCCGAGCTCGTGTAACACGACCCGTTGGTACGTCAATGATACAGAATGATAACAGAGGAGATCGAGGGATAGACAGAATGGTTGGTTCCGAGGTCACTCAAGCAGACATCAACACAATGCTCACCTCCACCCTGCCTCATCCCTTGTGCTCCTTATCTCAAAACTTCGTGAAAAGCCTTGATCCGCTGTAGCAAAGCCTTGCTGCTCTGAACTGCAACAGACCCGATCCTGCTTTCAAGCCGAGGCCGTAACTCCGCCGCGATGCTTTCGTGCATAGGATGCAGCACTTCAAGACCACAAGTCCTCCTGACAACATCCCTATTGATAGCCGGACTGATCATCCTAGACATCGAACTTGGGCCCGACCGAGTGACCATGGTATGGATCAGAATCAAAAAGCTGACAAGCCTCCAGCGATATTCAACAATCTCGGCACTCTTTGCGGGGTATTCATAGTGCACCAGTCTCTCTTCCATAACGTGCACTCGCTTTACCAGCCGCTCGAGCGGAGTAAAGCCATTGTAGCGGCTCGTAAGGGAACACCCAAAGTCCACGAGGAGCTCAGCCGCGTTGAAGTCGCTCGCGTCGCGAAAGGCGCAGTTCTCCAGTTGCAGATCAAGGGCCGCTGCCCCGGAACGATCCTCGACTCTGACGCGGAGGTTCGGCTTTTGGATGAGGGTTTGGACGATCCACCCCAGGCCGCGATTCGCCGCTAGGTGCAGAGGTGTTCTGCCTTCGGCGTTGGCTTTGTTAGCGTCCGCTCCCGCGTCGATGAGATTATTAGCGAGAAGAAAGTGGTAGCAAGTCAGAGCCCGCGTCAGTGGAGTCCACCCGTCGCGTCCAACCGCGTCAGCGCTTGCCCCTGCGCCCAGTAGGACCTTTAGCGCTTCGTCATCTTTGTCGCCGGTCTTATCAACCGCAGACATGAAGGTGAGAAGCGGGGTGTAGCCTTTGTTATCCTGGGCGTTCTTGTCGGCCCGGCGGTTGAGAAACTTGCGCATCGCTTCAACATCAGGGGGCCTACGCCGCGCAAGGATATGTAGGGCTGTTTCTCCCTCTGCATTACGCCGGTCGACGCTGCTCCCATGGATGATCCTCTCGTCCTCGCTCTCACTCAGGGCTAGATTTTTGCGGATGCTGTCGAGGAGATCGTCAATCTTCTTCCGCTGGTTTGGCGTGAGTGTATTAGCAACGCCCTGATGGAATATATTTAGGCTAAAGCACCCTCTTTATAAGGGGTTGTCTCCTATACCTCTCCTTTTCGTTAATAGCATTTTGTTTCTACTAGCCGTTTTTTTTTTCGTGTGGTGTGTTTAGAGAATTCCACATTATATGGGACGTCCTTGCTATTAAGCCACTGTTAAGGGAAAAGTACTGGGCCTTAAAGTGGGCTGACGATGTTTTAGGAGACTTGTTAGAGGTTTGTTTGAGGTTGAGATTGAGATGCAGTGATTTGAAATAGTGAAGTGTGAAGCTGTGCTGGATGTCGAGACGTTCGTAAGAGGAGACTTGATGGTTATTATATACTTCTTAGGAAAAAGACTTCTTATTAATTGGACTCTATGATGTCGATGTTCTTCACAGCGTTCCGTTTTCCCGGCGCGACATCAGAGACGTAGCGTCTCGGAAGAGCCGTTGCAATACATCATCTCTGCTGCGAGAATTCAGGAGTAAAAACATTGACACCGCGTCCCGGAGATAAGACCGGCGCGACTCCGACACTAAGCATCAATTGCCGATGTTCAAGCGGAAATTTCTCGGCCAGGAGTCATCGCCAACAGTTAAAAATGACGCTTACGGCCCCTAGAAGCAGAGTTGCCGATGCCAAGATGATAATGAGGTATTGACACGATGTATAAACAGGGCATGGGTGCGTGTAATTGACTGGGCGTTGACTGGATTAGTCAGGAGGCATGGAAAGTGGTCGAAGAATGGGATAGCGGGCCGGCCCGGTCATCCGGGGCAGGAGCGGGATAATGGTGGGGCACGGCGCGGGGCCGGGCCAAAGCGGAGATAGACTTGGGAAAAAGCGCGAGACTAGGGGCCGGTAAGACGGAGGAACACGGCTCCGCTTATTTTTGCCTGTCTCCCGTCAAGTTGACTCATCCAGTTGGACTATGTACACGGTGTGCTTGTCGCTTGCTTCGTCATAATGCCAACTCTTCACCACGTTCTTGTAGCCGAAAGCATTCCAATCCATGAACCGATCGCTGTCTTTGTCTCGTCCGGGGGAAAGAACACCTATCCGGCGATAACGCCCAAGATTTGGGTCGTGACACTATCTTAGGGTATATATTAGTATATTTTAGGCTAAAATTCAGGACCGTAGTTTATAATTCGGGCTATTAGGGTATTATTACCTCAGCTTAGTAATTTCTAACCGCGGTGCTAAATTTGGGCCTTAACCTACCCGTTTTCCAAAACTTAAGCTATCCTTTAGCATTAATTATATAAATACATAATTATTCTTAGAGCTTATTATACAATATATTATTACGCTTAGTGAAAGAAGTGTCTATAATGATAAGTTATTTAGAAAAATGGACAATAAGATCTGGGTGCAACTGCTTAGTTGGAGTGAAGGAAAAAGCGCGGTTAGGTTATGGTGGTAGTAGTAGAAGTCCTAAAACTAGGTCCTTGTAACTCCACCGCTATTTTAGACGTGTAACAACTGTAGCCGAGGCAACCTAGAACTGTGACCCCCTCGTTTAGTCTGGCTTAGTTTGGCTCAGCCCAAGGCGGCAACTGCTCAGTTCCGGAGAAGGAAAGGGAAATTAATGGTGTCGATTTTAGGGTCGTGAAATATGTGTATCAGAGCCTGTACAGGATCTTGAGGGATATGGCGCAAGTGGAGGTGCCTGAAGAGGCGTGACTGAGATGGTTGGAGGCTGCTGGGGGGCGGGTTTAAGCTTAATTCAAAGGAGGTGATGCTTTACTTTTGGTCAGTTAAGGGGGTAGAACGAATATCGGATTAGGGGTTGACTCGGATACGGAGAGTTAGAAGGACACAGTGAAGAGGAATGCTGCACTCGCGTTCGACGTTTTTGAGGCCGAGAACTGCAATTGTTAGCAACGTACAGAAACGCAGGGGAAGAAGCTCCAAGATATATATGTAGGAACTAGTTAATAGCGAGAAATATATTATTAGTAAATTTCTAAACTTTCCAGGACCCATATCCGCGCCGGTCCACCGCAGTCCGGTGAAGGACGCCGTCAATCCGCACCGCCTAATCAGCTTGAAGCCGGCGCGCCGTCACAACAACCGCGCCGAGTTGGATTGACGCCCAGTTGGGATTAAGGGTAGCTTGGATCGGGGCCTCGGATCCATGGCGCTGGCCAAGTACTACTTTATATGGGAAATACGGCAATTTCAATACAGCTGGCAGGACGGTATTATTGGTTCGGGGGGTTGGCTGGCGCAGTCGTCTGGGCTTTTGGTTAGGTGGAGGACTTGCAAAGCTTAGGGGGCGGTGGCACCAACAGGTAATTCGATCGCCGCACAAGATGGTTAAGATGGTTGGTGGAGGTATATAGATGTTGTGTGATGGTGGCTAGGTAGGTAGATGGGTTGATGCTCTCCACGCTACTTTTTCACAACCAGACCGTGGCGCCTCCTCTTATACTTGTGGTTCGTGCTTACAGCTCACTTGATCAGGTGCGAAGTTGTGGTCTGGCTGTTGGTCAACCGGCTAGACGAAGACAAGGGCTGTGTGTTAGCGCCACCAGAATGTGAAGCCAGATTTCTTCGCCTTAAGCGGCTCCGGTTCCACCTCCAGCCAACCGAGTCTCACAAACGCCTCAGCAAGATACTGTTCCCTTTCCGTGTCTCTCGCTCCTTGGGCAAACGCCGGCACAACCAACTTAAAGGACTCGTAGCTAAGCTGCCCACCGCTTAGGATGAGCGCAGAAACAACCTGCCCCCACGGAGACTTGACGAAGCTCGTCAACGTCGAGGACCTGAATTCCTCGCGGACCGAGTGGAGAAAATCTACATGATCATACCACACTATATGGTTAACACTGTGAATTGCATTGAGCAGGGCTTGGACCAAGGGAGTCTCGTGCGGGCTGTGGGGGATGGGGAAGTTGGGGTTCGCACCCATCCGGAGCAAGGTGCGGACCATAACTTGGTCGGGACCTTTGGACTCCATGGCGTCGAATAGCAGCGGCCACACCGCTTGCCCCAGCCCCAGCTCCTTCTTCGGCATGGGCTTGAAACTACAAATTTGAGCCAAACAGCCCCGCTGGGCTCGGTGTTGGACGTAGTGCACGAGCCCGTGCCTGACGGCAAAGGAGAGGAAGCTTCGGCCGGCTACCTGGGTTTCATACTGCGAGCGGGAAAAGACGGGAGGGAATTGGAGGATCCAGAAGCCCTCATTCTGCAAAGTTATCCCTTCCAGCAGGAAAGGGGTTGCTGGATTCTTCTCCCTGGATAGGTTTTGGCCTTGTCTCAGTTGTGTTGCAGCCAGAGTACTACAAGTATCCTGCTCTGAGCCGTTGCCCAGAGATGGTCTGGATATGTACTTGGCAATTAGCTTGGCAAGTTCTCGGCCCGTGCGATCCAGTTCATCGAGGACAGAAAAAAGCTTGTCGTCCTGTTGCTTGGCGACCCTGGCCTCGTCTGCGCAGCTTTGCATGTCTTGGTCTACCATACCGTCCAGGAGCGGTCTCGGGCCTGCCGTAGACTTGACAATAGAGAGATGGGCAGCACAGAAGCGGGCGTGGGGATCGAACCCATCATCCGTAGTCGGCCGCAAGATGCGCGCTGCCGTCTCTGACTCGACGTAATCCTTCACCGTCCGGTGTAGATACTGCACGGTTGAGGACGGGTTGGCTTTCGCACCCAGGCCAGAGATCTCCAAGAGGCCGCGGCATACGCTGCTGATGCGCCGACGCATCGTGTCAATCCGGAGATCCATGTCGCTTTGCGAAAGCGGAGCGATGGGCTGCTTCAGCACAAAGTCCGGGTAGTCCTCATCCGCATAGGACATGAAGAGCAGGGTCATGGGATTATCCTCCCGCGCCTGCACCATGGCGAAGTATTCAGCGGCGTGTTCGAGATAGAACTTATCAATGCTTAGCAGCATCTTCTCAAAAAGCGCCTCCAGGTCGTCGGGAAGAAGGTCAAGACGCCGCTGGAGGTCAACTACCCGGTCACCGTAGGTCATTCCGCTGAGCAGGGAACTGACAACCAGGCTGACCCATAGAAAGACGCCCGCTGACCTTGACACAACGTTATCAAGTAGCTGGTCGGCGAACCCGGGCTCCCTCAGGCGCAGCATTTCGAAGCCGGCGTCCTCGTGGAATTTAGCCGTCACGTAACCCTTGATGTCTTGACGGGTGAGCGCCTCGAGTCGGAGGCTGGGCTTGTGGCCAAAGGCATCTTCAAAAATGACCCACGGACGACTAGAGACGCAGAGTTTGATGTTCTTATTGCCAAGGATATCCCGAAAGAGGCGGATAAGCTGCGCGTGGTCGCCGCTGAACTCGTCGAGCCCGTCAACGAAGAGGCAGAGCTTGCAGTCAGCCGGAATTCCAGTGGCTAACGCCATCAGCATGGCTCGTAGATCCATCTCGCTGAATTCTCTCAGATCCTCATCAAAGTAGCAGAGAGCTTCCCACCTCGAAGGAGACACAATGGGAATCAGGCCCGGCCGTGTCGAGAGGATCTGGTGGAGGAGTGCACGGAATAGACCGGCCTGTGACATTTGCAGCTGAGTGCCCGAGTTCCAGAAGTAGAACTGGGCTGTCAGGACGTCCTGGCCGTCGGCCCACTTCATCAGGTACTGATGATAATGGCTGCGCTGTTTTCCGGGCTCGTCATCGCGGCAGATGTACTTCATCAGAGTCGACTTTCCAGAGCCGGGCTTGCCGGTAATCCAATACAGCTGCTCGCTGGATTCAAGCCAGGTTTTGAAGTTGGACCATCCGTTTTCTCCCTTTTGTGGATCGGCGTAGATCCAGCAAAGTGTAGCCTCGTGCGCATCCACGATCCTCGACTCGCGGTCGTCCATCTGGTCATACGGGAGGCGAGCAATGAACCGTCGTTCCAGATGTTGCCGTCTTGAGTATGGGATGTGCACGCTCGAGGCGTTGGCCTGGGAGACACTTTGGGGGTCGTAGAGCCGTACCAACAGGTCTTTCTGGAGGGAAGACTGGTATGTCACTCGAATGGAAGGCTCCAATTGGCGGGTGAGAAGGCCGAGGATTTCCTTCCCTAGCGCTTCATTTCGTTGGAAGGATTCCCCTAGCCGTTGGGTATCCGAGTGGACCGCGCCGAGCTTCGCGCGGACTTCATCTTGCTGGGCTGCCGATGCTGACGCGAAATGCCTTTTTTTGCGCAATCAGATAGGGGAACCTAGACCACCACACGGGAAGAATGAATGAATGGAATACCGTAGAGATAACAGCAGTTGTACCACAAGCTGCTTTCGAAACCCGTCCATGCGCCGCTTCAAGTTTTCAATGTCTTGCTGCTTCCAGAGCCGCTTGAAAGCTGCCTGCAATGCCTCCCGTTTACCTGGCTGTTCCGGGATTGCCAGCTTCCGCAGCGATGTGAGGAGTTGCGATGCAACTTCTGCGCAGCTCGCGCAGATCTCGTGCATCGCATTGTCGACTGTACCAGGCTCGGATGCCAGCGCCGCCACAGCAGCTTCGAAGTCCTTGGTTGAAGCCAGGAGGTCCAGAATGTCATCCGGGTTTCCCTGGACACCATGGTAGATCCTCCAGGCTTTCACGACAAAGCGAGTGCCAAAGTCGATGAACTGGAGCACGTTGGACGCCAGGCCGATGGAGGCGGCAACAGCGGCAGCTTCTGCCATCGCAAGTTGAGAGCAGTAATAAATTCGGCTGGAAAGGCGGTGTCGGGCCGCGACGAGGCAATGCCCTCGGAACACAATCCTTATCTCAGAATGCAGTCGAGGGCTTGCATTGGCCCACCAACTTCAATGCTGGTGTTGCAAGATGAAACTTCGTAAGGCTCTCACGGTGAGGGTTGCCACGATTGATGCCTAAAATAAGAAAAAATACAAGCCCGCTGGCAGAATTTCCACGTGACTCTGAGCATGCATGGTTTTTGTTTCCCCCAAGGCAATTTGCGGCGTGGATTGGATTTGGATTGGATTTCTAGGGGTAGCCTCCGGCCCGCGTAGCGGGTCTTGCGTGGGCCACGTGATAGGCTAGATAGATTAGATAGGCATGGTTGAGGATCCTTCTCACTACCATCCACGAATCTACCCAATTGCCAACAGCTTGCTGCCTTCTTTGCAACGTGAGCCCGGCAATCAGGATTCTTATATCAGTATGGTTGTAGAAAATCTATATATTAAAGTACTGGGTAAATATAAGGATAGGACGTCGATGGATTCGGAAAGTCGCTGAGTCTTGTGTGTGTGTTGCGAAAAGTGTCCCTGGTAAGAAGTTATCGGTTTATTAGTATTTCGTCAGCCTCGGTGCTATGGCCAAAACCAACTCACAATTCGAAGGGTCTGACGATATGGCGAGATGGCTTGGACTCGAGGCACCTTTGAGTTAGGGTTATGCAGATCCTCATCGCATCTAATGGATCATTTAACAACTTAACAGCTGTTCAGAAGAACACGGCCATCAGCGCATGGACCCATATTTTATCCCTAAGCGACTTCTCAGTATACAAGAACCGAGTCTACGACTAGTTAACGAAAACGAGTGCCAAGAGCCCTCTCTAGATACGGAGCCCTTGGTTATTGCTGGGGTGGGGCTGAAGATGCTAGTTTACAGATCAAAACTACGGCAGATACACTCGCAAAAAGACAATCAGCTATCGATACTCACAGCCTGACCGCCGTGCTCCGGGACGCAATCTTTGTAACAAAGACTCTATCGATTCCTCATATTTGGGTTGATTCACTTTGCATCCTCCAAGATGATATCTCGGATTGGGAGCAGCAATGTCTCGAAGTCGCTGCAATTTTACGGTAACGCATACGTCACTATTATCGCCGCGTCATCGACATCTTGCCTAGAGGGGTTCCTACAACAACGGGGGGGCTCAGAATTCGCTTGCCATTTCAGTCGGCTCTGAGACAGGCAATCGCTGGGCTCTACGATCTACAGTTCAAGGAGGTTACTGAAGCTACTTTTAATCATAATCTCACTGAGAAAAATATTGACCTCGTCAACTGCCGTTGGAGCAGACGGGGGTGGACCTTCCGGGAGTCAATGTCATCGACACGCCAGCTAATATTCGGAAACTCAAATACATTTTGATTGCGGAGGGTATCACACAACAATGGGAGACAATGTGCCTCACTTAGGTTTCTACGATGGATCATTACACCAAATCGAAATGGAAGTGGACGAAGCAGAGCGGTACTTCCCGTGGGAAATGCTTTTATACGACTTATTCTCGTCAAATTTCCACTTACTCCTTTACCAAGGCCACGGATATTCTACCTGCCCTTTCGGGGCTAGCTCTGCAGTTCCAGAAACTCCAACAAGGGGATTTTGTCGCGGGCCTTTGGAGGCGGGATATACTCTCCGGCGGCTTAACGTGGCATTCGAGCGGGATCGGGTTACCCGGTCGTGGAACCTGTTTTTCCGTCACCCCCCCCCCCAGCGGAACCTATTACCTTGCCCCATCGTGGAGGCCGATAGGATACCGATTTATCTATGGTTGGATTTGAAATATGATGACCATACCGACCTTGAACCAGAAACCGAAATCCTACATGCGGAGACTGTGCTCCACGGAAGCAACCAGTTCGGCGCCATCAAGGAAGCTTGGCTGATGGTAAGAAGCAGTGTGCTAGATCTAGCATCGCTGAGCCAGGCAAAGTTGGCTATCACCGTTTCCGGGAAGAGAAGGGGCTGGTAGTTATCGTACGATAGCACTTTGGTCGGCCATTTCCAACTGGACCTTGCGTATTCGCCATTGAAGTACGGCCACGGCCACAGGATAGAGAGGATGAGGCTACGCTAATGATGGATGATATTGCTTCACTCAAATGGGTCCTTCTCGGCAGTTGCATAGTCAAACACCCTAACTGTGAAGGACGGGGAAGAGGGGTCCGCGGAGCGGTCGGCCTAATCCTATATCCTGTCCCAAATTCTGTCAAGTTCTATCGGGTGGGTGTTTTCTTCCCTACTTATTCAAGGAGTTATGAGGATGGAGTTCGTCTTTTCAGGACGGCGGGTGAAATTAGAACTATGACTGTCATCTAGCATATCAGAATCAAAAAAAAATCGCCCTCATAGATAACCTGGCCGGTAGTTTTTTTCTGAGCTGCGGTGTCCTCCGCCAATGAGGGCTCTGTCAGAAACGCTGCACTCTGGATTGTGCGGAATTTATGGGTTGCAAATGCTAAGAGAAAGGACCAAACTAGCAAGCACCACAAGTTTCTAATGCCAATTTTCATACCGGCGGGGTTCACTTCATTTGTCCTTTTCCAGCATTAGGTAGGTACATAATATACCAAAGGAGGCTAAATACAGAGGTTATACTTAATCCGAGGTCGACCGTAGTATTACAGTGAACATCATCTCGTGGCGCCTCATGCTTCTCGGAATATTGGGCTGCCTGCGTATACGTCATCGAGTCACCAGGTGAACGTGCGACAGCAAGCGGGGTTGTATGGTCGACATTGAGAGAACATTCGTGATGGAGACAGTTAGTGGGTGGGTATTGAGAACGAAATGGTAGACTAATGGCTGCGAAGGAGAAAAGAAGAACAGAGATTAGTGAAATAAATTTGTACATAGTTGAAGCAAAGTCATTCTCAGTAGCGAAAGGAAATAAAATATCCACGGTAGAATTTGTATATACCTATGAAAGCTAAAGAAAGAGCCACACTCGGCGCACCACTCGGTCATCCTTCACGCCGTGCTTGAGCCCGACGAAAGTAAACTCAGCCAGATATGGGAAGCAACAAAAGGCGCAACCATTTGCACCATAAACCATCTAGCATGCACCATACCAATCTGTGCTAGGTGCTCCGTCATAAAGTCGTCCACCTGAACCTTTGACTCCAATTCCCGCTCACACTCTTCCAATTCCTCCGGAGTAATCTGCAACGACGTCAACACCCTCGGCTCCTCCCTTCCCAACGCTTGCATCTCCCGCAGCCCGCGCAACGCCTCTGCCGGTCGCCCCGCCTTCTCAGCGTCCTCAATGGTATTGCCAAGACGCAGGCACGTGAGAAGAGCTCTGCGGTATACCAAGTCTGGTTGCACCTCGGATGCCACAAACGCAACAGCCGAGTCACTGCCATCATCATCAGACACCATGCTACGGTCTCGTTCATGTTTTTTCTTCCCTCCTAGTCCCAGCTCGGACTCGAGCTCATCCAATCGGGCAAACGCCTCATCCAGATCACGTGCTTTTGCGGCTTCCATCGATGCCTCAAGCAGTCTCAGGTAGGTTAGCCACGCGTCGTTCATGGTCAAATACTTCTGTCCGCCAGCAAGGGCCGTCAGGACCGCAGGGTCCTCGCGACAGAGCGTCTGTAGCTCGTCGAGCAACGCCTGTCCTGTCTTCCAGTCCCCGGCAAGCATGGCTTCCGAGATGCTGATATTCAGTCGAAAAGCCGTGTTCCACCGGCGCTGTGCTTCGGGGTCTCCTGCGGCCGCCATGGTTTGTCGTTGCTCATCAAATGCGGTTACAATGAGGGGAAGGCCGGGCCGCGCCAATGCCGACCTTGATTCTTCCTGAAAAGTCTCAAAAGAAGGGCTTTCAGTTTCTGACGCTGCTGAGAAGCCCGAAAAACACAGCTTGGACCGCAAGGAGATCAAGCATCGTAGGTTCTGGACCTTGTCCAGGTAAATGCTTCGCATCGCCTCTGCGTCTTGATTATCCGCTGTGGCCAACAGCGCAAGCGAGTCATCTTGCATGACGAGACTCTCTAGTTCATCCACAATCTTCAAGGCTTTGTCCTTGTCTTTGGATGCCTCCGCTTCCGCTTCGTCAAAGAGCTCGGAGAGCTCCAGCATGAGTTGAAGCTGCTTTGTTTCTTTAGGCTTGCTGCCGTTCTTGCTCTTGAAGAGCTCGACAAATCGGGTCAGATGCCCCAGTGCCTGCCGACGTTTACCGGTTTCCAAGCTGGATTTGTACTGAACGGCGTGGTGTTGCGCAAGATACCTCCAGTCGCCGGCCCGGAGTGCTCGCTCGACAATCTCCCTCTTCGTGGAATCGGAGATCACCACTAGGCCTTCAGTTGCATTTCCTTTTTCGTTAAAGTTTCTGGCCATTGTTTCAATAACCGGTGCGAACTGCCGCGCACCCACCCGTATCAAATCTCCATGTCCCGATGCAGCAAATTGACCCACAATCAGATTCGTTCGCTTCTCTTCTTCTTGTGGGTTTCCTCCTCCTCCTCCTGGCCTGTACAACGTACGTAGCATGTCTACCATGGCGTTGGGGTCGTCTGTGGCGGCGGCGCGCAGTGGGCTGACGGCCATCTTCAAACCCGGCGGGATAATAGGGATCTTGTCTCGGGCAACTCTCGTCGCGTCTGCCGTCTGCGAAAGACTTCTCTCAAAGCTATCAAACAAAGACAATTCCGCAGTGTCTTTTGTTCCGAATCCTTCGTAGAATCCGGACATCCATCTGATATCCTGTTCAAATCTCTCATTGCACGTGGTGGTGTTCGCATCACCTGGCTGAGAATCAGGAGCAACAACACTTGTCCGCTTGTTTTTCGCCACGGTTGCTCCAAATACTAGCCTGAAGATAGCCTTGTAATCCTCGTTAGACCCCTCCTCTTCACAGAGTCTCATTGCACGCTCAGCAAAGAAAACCCACTTCTCATCCGTGTCATGCTCATCAGTACCACCTTTATAGCGGTGATGGACAAACCCAAACGCCACGACAAGGGCGAGATAACAGTATTCGAGCCAGGTGTCGGATGCAAGTCTGTTCTCGGCTAATGCAAGAAATCGCGCCAAGAGACGTTCGTAGCGTCCTACAAACAGCGCCACTTCCGACGTCGTTGAGAACTGCACTATTAGCGGCGACATGGCGACAAAGTAGTGACAGGGCCAATCCACCGGATCCAAGTTCCTCTGAGGGTCGACGCAGATGTCGAAACAAGCCAGCGTGTTCAGGAAATGATTAGCCTGGTTGTTGATCTGGGCCTTGAACGGCGTAACCTGTTGCTGCGTTGCCTCGTCTGGGACTTGTGTCTGAAAGGCTAGTTGGAAGTCAACACTATTCAGGTACCAAATGGAACGCTCCATGTACTGTTTCCGCGTATAGACTTCGGTGCGAACCCTTGGAGACGTGATGCAAACGAAGTACCGCACGGCTATCGCAAGAGGCCGTGATGTTGCCTCTCCCATGGTTTTGCCGAGACTCGAGTAAATGGACTCTTCCAAGCCACCAGCCTTGGCCTTCTTAACACAGGAGCCATCCCGAGGATAGAACCGCCGAGACAGTGCCTCCAAAACAGCCCGTGCATATGTGGTGAATATAGGGTGGACAAAGCTGATGCGATTGGTGTCTTGTATTGAGGCCAGCTGGATGTAGCCACGATCTGCAGCAAACTCCAAGGCGAACTGTACATCTTCCGTGGCGCTGGACACCCCAGCGCTGACCAAATCGTTTGCGAGCCTCTTGTCATATGGCCCTTGGTGCCAAAAAAGACCAAGGAACAATAGTATCGCAAATGTCTTTGGTGATAGCACCCTCGGAAGGTGTCGAAACTGGGCAAAGGTGGTGGCGGCGTATGTGTCTAAAGCTACGTCGTACACTTTGGATTCACCAGTGGTCAGCTGGTGACGAAGCGAGCGCCACGAGACACCATTGGACTCGGAATCGCGGACAAGGCACGAAATGGCGCCGGGAATCCCCAGCAACAGCCGGCAGAGGAGCTCCATGTCGTCGCGGGTGCCAGGATCAGACAAGTCTGGCAGTTGCGGCGTCGTCGTCTCGGACTTTTGAGAGTGTCGAATACTGTCGTGGCACAAGATCAAAGAATCGTACATGGAAAGGCCTTGGAGCTGCATGACGACGCCGCCCCCTTTTGGCTTCAACAAACGGTAAAGCCAAGCAAGAGGTGGTACATGTAGTCCGTCTGTGTGCAACCCTGCTGCTGCTGCCGGAGACTTTTGTGGTGGCGGGTGACGTCCTGCCAAGACAATCATCGACCCCTTGATGCTAGCCCTGCAAGTAGTAACGAGCTGCTTTAGGAATTCGCGAATGATGCCCACATTGGCGACTGGCGATAATGACGCAAGCGACGGGAATCTCGTAAAGACGGAATCGAGGCCGTCAACGATAATGAGCGTCTTGCACTCTTTGACATGTTGCAACAAGCTCCGGACGCGGCTTCCACCAGCAGTTTCATTCGTCGTCGTTGGTGGGAGTTGTAGCCACAAGTTCTCTACCAAAGACCGAAAATCACAGACGGAGCTCGAGCTCCAAGACAAGGCAAAGTCGACGCTGAGAATTGTGTCGGCAAAGCCCGTCTCTGCCCAGATTCCACGGGCGTATCCAAGAAAAGTGGTTTTCCCCACACCCATGGGCCCATGGACGAACGCTGTCCCGTGTTTCAAAAGTATCTTCTCGAGCCTTCCCACGTCAAAGTCTCTGCCGACTGGCACTTGTATCGACTGGTCGCATGGCACAGATATACTTTTGTCCTCTGTGGTGGTCCCAACTTGGCTTGTACCAGTAGCCATAACCACAGTGCGCTCAACGACGGCTGCATCGTCTGCTGCCGCCGCACTGTACACTACTGGGCAGCACCAATCTCCCAACGGTAGGCGGACGTCAAACAAGGCGGGCCGGGTGTTGTGTGTCTGGAGAGCAGACCGGCCCTGCTGCGCGGCGCGGGAAAATGTCGCACCATGGATGAACAGTTCGGTGTAAAAGCTATCAAGGAAAAGCTCGGTAGCGGCTGACAATATCTCAAATGACATGGCTAATACGTGAAGGGCTGCTCCGTTGCGCAAGAATACGGCGGCCGTGTTGTTGCTAGTGGCGGCGGCATGTTCAGGAGAGTCCGTGATGAGGTCTGCTCGGGCAGAGCGGCAGGCGTTGATAACGACAAAGGGGATTCCGCCTGCGCGTGACAAAAGGAGCGCTACTTCATCCACGCCTCGTGCTTCTTTCTTGGCGCGCTTGCCCTCGAAGAAGAGACAGGCACCGTCGGCCGCAGTGGCATCGCCGTGTAGATCCAGATGTGCGAGTTCATAGGTCTTGTTGTTGCTCGCATTCTCAAGATGATCCTGAAGGGCTTTGAAGGAGCCCGGACGAATGATGGTGATGCTGAGCTGAACGGGGTTCTGTTGCTGTTTCAATCTCTGCGAGGTCCGGATCAAAATGTTCAGGGCCATGTACGGGCTGATATCAGTCGGTTTTGTCACGTCTGTTCCTCGGCCTCGAGCTGCTATATGTAAGATGTTGATCACCTGCGCCCGTGTTGATGACGACGGAGCTGGAGCTGGAGTTGGAGCTGGGTCGGGTCTGGGAGTAAATCTTGGAGCCGAGACAAGACGTCTCACGCGCACCTGGACCGCTCCGAGATTCCATGCCAGCGGGTCGTCGAGAAGCTCCCAATGAAGCCGATAGATTGTATTTTCTATATCATCTTGGACGACAAGGTCAACCGTGTCTCCGTTATCGAGCTTCAGATCAAGGTCGCGAGCTAGACTTTTGGCGTGCCGTCTCAGTCTAGAAACAGCCCCGTCGGCGCGATCGAGATCAAATGGATCCTCTGTGATTGGCCATGATCAGTATTGTCATCAGTTCCCCAGATGGCATCTCAAAAGTTGGGGGAGGTTCGAGTAGGTAGGTAGGACAAAGAACGTACGTCTCAAATGCGCTTCGAGATACCACCGACATTCGGCGCGGTCTTTCTGGTTGAAAGGATCCATGATGCATCGTTCCCGAATAGCTCCATCGTGGTTGATTTGGACCTGCCACGAGGGCTGAATGGGCGAATCAATCGTTCCCGATTCCAAGTTTGAACTCAAAACCACAACCTTGACGCTGACGAGGCGGGAGTTCATGTTGTCGGCGAGCTGAAACGTCAAACTTTTTGAGTCTTGACAAACCGAAATATTGCACCTCAGTTGGAGCATGAACCTTTGTGCCTGCCTGCATTCAGGTTGTCGTTTCCTCCCCAGCAGGGGCTATACAGCAAGCGAGGGACGGTGTGATGGCGATGAAGGGGGGAGCAAAAGACTCGAAATTGCACTTTGTCCATGTTCAGCCGCACTTTCTTCAATCCACGCATCATGCATCATCATGGGGTGTTCAAGGGATCAAAGCGCGAAGCCCCTAAGCCCAGCGCTAAATGAGCTGCAGGCCGGCGGTTGGACCCCATTATCTGACGGACAACTGTGACCACCTCGAAGCCAGTGCGTAGGCGACCTTCCCCCCAATTAAGGCCAACGCACGTGCCAGCCAGCCCGAGATGCCAAAAAGGGGTAGTCAGCTAGAAATCCGTAAACTGCAAAGGGAAGTATGGAAGTCGGCTGCTCGAGGTGGCTGCAGCGCGCTCATCAAACCAAACCAGGCAAACGGCGCCCTATATTTGCCTGGATTTGTAGAAATAAAAGTTGCGTGTTTGAGTCAATCCAGTAGAGAAAAAAAAGTTTGTTTGCTGGGTTTGCGCCAAATATCAACTCAAATATTAGTAATAATTGTTAACAAGTATAAAGTTAAGTGATAGCTAGAGATGTGATGGCCAGAGATGGAACTGGCCCAGTCTTATCGATAAGAAGCTCTGACCACCTGTCTGAGCGCCTGAGGCGGGTAATGGCCAGAGATGGTCTGCCCAAGGTCAAGACCAATACCGTACATAGGACCTACCCCTACCATAATAGTCAAATATTGCCAAATCCAGGCAAACAAACGCAAAAAAAAAAAAAAAGAAGGATCTGCCTGGAGTTTGACTCTTTTTTGGCGAATTTGCCTGGCCGTTTGCCGGGTTTGCCGGGTTTATCGTGGCGTTCGTTTGGTTTGGTGAGCGCGCTGGGTGGCTGTGGCTTATTGTCAAGGAGCGTGGGTTGGGCCTCTGGCACCCACGGTCTTGCCTCACTCTCCATGGATTCTGCCAGCCACACCCGCCTTTGGGTGGGTCCTAACCTGCAGGACAGCCGGCGGAAATGCTACCGGAGCGGCAAAGACAGAGAGCCTCTTATTATAGTAGTGCGTGGTGACAACAGTGGCGGCAATTAGTGACCCTGGCCAGCTGAATCGACTACCTCAGTTCGGCTCCCCTGAGCTCCTTTCAGCTCAGTTGGCCACACTACATGCTACCTTTAGGCGCATTCCAGTCCAGCCTCTGGGTGGAGATCTCAAGCCCAGGGATCCAACCTGGATACTCTCTGAAGGCAGCTTTCGAGAAGCGGAAGGCTGCCCTCCTTGGAGAGGTCCCGATTAAAGACTCTCGGCGGGATTTTGCGTCGTGGTCTGGAACGGATTGCTGCGCTGACTGATCAGGTGTCTGCGGATGACGAATAGACGTAACTTTCGAAAAATCAAAACATATGCTGATGAGGAATACAGGGAGTCGACTGAAGTAGACCGCTTCACGCTAGAATCCGGTTAGCGACGCTCGGCCAACTGGTACAAAGGTGTCAGCGACAGCTCCGCAGGGAGGGAACAACGACGGCGGAGCCAATTTATCGCCGAAAGCTCGATTATTCCACGCTTCGGAGCGATGGTAGCCAAGGGGCCCGGACAGAATGGTGCAGCTTACGAAAACGGAAGGTCGGCTCTCGGTAGCAGCCCAGAGAGTTCAATGACGAACCCGGGGGCAAAAAATGACGAAAACCTAAGGTAGCTATCAACATCATTGACCGCACTCCAAATCCACCAATCATTCCTAGCACGCCCAAAAGGAAAAGTTCAACACTGGCCCGACGAGAAGAAAATTACCCGCTACAATTTACCATGGCCTATCCTGGTAGTCCTGGACCCCCCCCCCCACAGCCCCCAACACTCC
>Ga0247760_1001966_pt1 | contig 17040 bp, 8 predicted proteins | sample UWRJL171409R4_FD_179936 | JGI IMG/M metagenome (GOLD analysis project Ga0247760, IMG submission 179936) | Plant litter microbial communities from Arlington Agricultural Research Station in Wisconsin, United States - UWRJ-L171-409R-4 | ecosystem: Environmental > Terrestrial > Plant litter >... | reverse complement strand
GCCCGCCGCGCAGTCCCTCGGTGTCGCCGCAAGCTCCGTGTCGGAATAGCTCCGCTTTTTGCCACCATTCTCCAGCGGAGCGAGCTCAAGATCTTGAGGCAAGTTTTCGTCGTGGAAGTTTAATATTTCGGCCATAGCAACCTGGACGACCGCCTGGAGGCAGGCTTGTGGTACAAAGGGAATAAACCGTTGCTCGAGTCTCCGCTCAAGTTCGGGGAGAGCAGCCTGTAATCGGCTCAGACTCGTGCGCGTCGAGTCGGGGGATTCATAGTCTGCACGTCCCGCGGCAAGCTTTCGTCAGCCAGTGTCCAGCCCTCCACGGGGAATAGGTGTACACTTACATGGTGATGGAATACGAAAATCCTTGGGAAAGAGTAGCCGGAAAAGCTGAATCCAGGTCTCAATCTTGTCCTTTCCCCCTCTGGACCTCAATTGCTTCTCAACCGCGGTGCTCATGCCGTCTTCTGGGTCTTCCTCCTCCTCCGGAACCCCCCGAGCCGAGGGCTGACAAACTTGGATGGCTTTGCAGTGCACCTCGAGAAGCTCGGCGGTGGCGAAGCCTTTGGCGCACCTCACGCACTTGTGCGGCTCCGGATCTAGTTTCCTGTGATGGTCTCTGACGTGCCGTCTTGGCGAGAGATTTGAGGTTAGCCAGAATTTCCTTTCTTTGACTTGCCAAGCGAGGACTTACTTGACATGGTTGAAGGTGCTGAAGCCGGTTGTCGCGCATGATTTGTGATCTCTGATGTTGAATCGTCGAGGGTTTCGCTTCCGGAAGGGACAACCGAATTTCTTCCCGGGGCAGCCACTCTGGTCACCGTCGATGGCTAACCCCTTCGTTGGGCCGGCAGGGTCGTCGTCCCCGGGTCCTTCCCCCTGTGCGCTACTACCGGGACCGGGTCCATACCCACCGGCCCCTGACCTTCCAGCCCCCCCGGCGGAGCCTCCAGACGACGTCCCCCCAGAGAATCCCGGGTTGCAAGCAGAGCCCAATGCGCCATCAGAAGCGCACTGGCGCATCTGCGGCGGGCCAGCCAGTTGGTCGAAAAGCTCGAGGACGAGGTCTGCCATGGCGGACCGGACGGCTTGGCTGACTGAATCCATGTTGGCGCGGTTTAGACGAAGCGGCCCTTCGCAGGACCCCAGAAAGGTGTCGCAGAGCCTGCCAACAACCTCGTCTATCACGTCGTCGTCGTCGTCGTCGTCCTCTCCGCTGCCAGAGACACAGCTCTCAGAGTCTTCCACGCCGCTGTAAGGGGGCGGGTCGGAAACAAGCACCGGCGGCGAGGAGTCTGACGTTCCGTCGGAATCCTCGTCAACCTCCATCATGGCCAGGTCTCGGACCTCTGCGACATGGGTTGCTGCTCTCGCGTCAACGTCGTCGTCTTGGCCGATGCCCAATACAGCGTCTAATTGCTGCTCGGTGCATTCGACCTTGCAAAAGAACTCTTGTTCGCCGTTCCTCACGGCCAGCAACAGCGACGAGGGGGCGCATAGGTCGCGATGGACGAGCTGCGGGTGGTGGCGCATGTTGTAGTGGAAGACTCGCGACCACGCACCAATGCCGAGCAGGTCGTGCGGGACCGCGTCTCCGCTCTGGTTCAGCCCTGCCGGAGGCGCGACCAAGGCTTGGGACCATTGCGGTCGGAGCAGGGAGAAGAAGGCGTTACCCCGGACCCGCTGCTGGCAGTTGGACAGCATCTGCTCCATGAAGAAGACGAAGATGTGAATTAGGCTCGATGATACTTTGCGCTGCATGATTTTGTGCTGCGGGATGAGCCGCTCGGCTTCGTGCTCAACCCGCTCGCATAGCACCTTAATGTTCCGGCGGAATTCGAAGCCGGCCTCCTCGAGCTCGATAGGCGCTTCCCAGTCTAGGTAGATTTCGATCGGTTAGGGTACCTAACACACCAAGCTGGTGGGTGAAGGGCTGGGGGGGGACAATACTGACCTGGTTCGGGCACAGAGATGGAGTCGCCAAATATGATTTGGTAGATGACCACCCAAGAACGGCTAGCCGAGCGAGATCCGCTGTCTATTTCGACGACCTTGCCCATGGCCTCGATGCTCATACGTCCCCCGACTTCGGGCGTCAAGGGGCATTCGCAGTCTTCTGACTCAGAGGGCGGGGCATGGAAGGTTTTGAGGTGCTCTCTGTGTTCGCTCCGAGGTTAGGACTGAACGTGCCCTTCCAAGTGGTGAAGGTAGGGGGTAGGGACAACATACTTCAAGTCCGCCATGCTGAAGCCCACATAGGAGCATTCCCCGTGCTCCCGGATGTTGAATCGCAAGGGGTCCCTTTTCCGGAATGGACACGCAAAAACGCGCCCTTTCTTGACCAGCAGGGTTACATTGCTAATCGGCAGGGCTGGGGGAGCCGGAGCCGCCCCCCCGCCCCCGCCGCCGCTGCTGTCCTTCCCACTACCCCGGCAGCGGCCGGCTTGCCCATTGCCGTCTCCGTGTTTGGACGATCCGGCTCCCTTTAGTTCTTCACCACTGATACGGCGAGGTTCACTTGTGCCTCCAGCCGTGTGCGTCACCCCGCCCTGAGGCTTGGCACTTGCCATGATGGGAAGCCCGTGGGTAAGCTCTGCGTGTGGAGAGAGAGTGGCTATGTTGTCCTCATAGTCTGTTTGAGTGTCGATTGTTGGTGCTGAGCTGAGCACGCTTCCGCAAGGCGAAGAACTGCGACTCCCGTGGTCGTCACTTCCAGGCGTATCAGGACACGTGTAGTGGGAAATAGGATAGATTCCCGGGCCGGAGATCCAAGTTGCAGTGATCGTAGACATGCTGGAAGCTGCCTACCTATGAAGGTTCCGATACAGGGTTAAATAAGTTGGAAGGGTGTTTGCCTTGTCAAAGGGAAAAGCGTGATAATACGAGGGAAAACAAGGCCCGCATGGTTTGGATACGCAAAAATACTGGACATTAATGGTCACCGAGACAAAGTGGGATCATGCCATCACCCCGAATGCGCCTCGGCTGCCTTGGGCTGGTATACGTGCGGCTGAACCAGGAACGGTTGAGCCCATTGCAGTCCATCACGACGGCCATCGTGGTCGGGTCTACGTCTGAACCTTCCCAAACTCAATCGCTGATGTTCCAAACGGGCCTGGTCGAACCAATCACAGACCCTGCGAGGGAACGCAACGGCAAAAACCCCGACGCATAAGGGTGGGTCCGGCCTATTGTCAGGGCCGGAAGAGGACGGCCAGACCCCCAAGTTGTTTCGTGACGCACCCCGCAACGATAACTGTCCAGAATTTATATTATGGACTAAGACCCATGCTTGGTAGGTATATAGAGAATAAGTATCCTCTCAGGGCGGGCCAAGAGTAATTTTCGTTGCATAGCACTAGTCTCCCCCTCTGCGTGCTCCCTTGGATCTGCAATGGCAACTTGCACGACCATCGTAATGTAAACACTGCGGTCGTGACGGTTAGCTGTGCTAGCGAGTACCGATGCTAGGGTTATCTGTTACAGCCCGTTCCAGCTGAGACTAGGTGCCATCCAACCGGATGACGCCCCAGCCACCGCTCCTGGCGCGGGCGCAGGACGTTATCGACACACAGAATTTCCTTGTACTGTATTGTACCTCACCGAGGAAACCTGCGTCCCCTTAGGCACGCCCTCATATCTGACTTGCATTGCGAAGCGGGTTGATGGCAAACCCTTCTAGATCCTTGCCTTTTGGCAAAAGAGATAGGTATAACTCAGGGGGACATGCCCGCGAGGAGTGTCATGTAAGCGCTAAGATTCAGCCAATCTCGGAAAGAACACCACTTGCTTAAGCCACGATCCGCTTGGGCCAGCACTTGTCCAGACGTGACGGGCATAACCTCGCAGATGTTGGGTCATGAATTCTTCAGATACTTCGCATAAAATAAAACGTTTGAACCGCAAAAACCTCAAGCCATCGAGCAGCACCAACCCACTCAAGGAACAATGGTTGAGGAGTCATCGGTCCGTTCGAAAAGTATAAATGAACGCGCTTCGTCTTCAGAATCAATCCTAGCCCACTCTCCTCGTAACATGAACTCATAACACCAACCCGACAAACCCATCCAAGTACCCCTCCTCTCCGCCAAGCAGCCACTTCACAGAAACATCGCACATCCTCCGCAACAATGAACTCTACCCCGCAAGACACCTCGGCTGACTCAATCACCGGAGCAATGCAAGTAAACCGGGTCAATCAATTACGCGTCTCGTGATACAGCGGATCTAACACTCGAGGCAGCGTCTCTGGCACCGCCAAGTCCCCTAGCGACACTCTCGCGCCCTTCATCTACGACACGTCTTCGATGGCTGACAGGATTTGCTCTGGCGATTTGGGAGTAACACGACGCTTGACGGAGGAGAAGTTGGAGGATATCAATAAGCAGCTGACGTAGCGGGCTCGAGAGGCTGAGGGTAACATGTAATGAAACTACACGGTCTGGTTGGAACAGGGACTAGTGCAACATGGGGAAAAAGCTAGCCTTGCTATAATTCAATCTTGGGCAAAGATTATGCATTGCTAAATACTGAGTGACAACTGAGCTGAGCCCGAGCTAGGGTGAGCAATATCGCATGGTCACATGGGCGAGGTATGAAAATGGAACTTCGTGTGCCCGGATTCGACTCTCATAAAACAACCCTTTCCCCAAGGTACACCTGTAGCTTGTGGGACTTCCCATGCTATCCCGTCAGTACAATATCCCATAGCATGGAGTCTAGGTTGTCCATGACCCTTAAGCAAGTATGTATAGAAACCGAAATCACACGTAGTCAATCCCAATCCTCTTCGTATTCCCACTCATCCCATAGATAATTCCAAACCGATACCTCCGCTCAATCTTTTCCTTGGCCTTACAAATTCCATGATCGTCTGACCCACCTAGTCCCTCCAGCAGCAACTGTGAGTCACAGAGGTAGTACAACCCCCCCGCAATAGTATCTGGTTTGACGGGGAGATAGGGCCACCGAATAAAGAGGGAAACCAATAGCACGGCCATCATAAAGCCAGTCGTGGCCACGGTAATCCAGGTGCACACGACAAAGGTGTCCCACGTCAAGGTCAGACGAAACGGTATGTTGGACAGGCAGATGGGCAGGAACTTGGTGAGCACACCCGCGAACGCTACGGCGCCGACGAACCAGTCCCTGTGGGCAGCCGCGCGGAAGAAACCGCTAAAAGCGTTGGACGAGCGGGGGCGAGTGAGATCTGCGAATGTGGCTGGCTTGTGCTTGAAGGACAGACGGCGGTAGGGCTCGAGCATCTCCACCCCTGAGAAGAAGTGGCTCCAGGCCTGATCCACCACAGAACCCGAGGCAGTGAACAGAAAGGTGACGCCCACGGTCTGGCTATCCATGAATCGCTCAAATGGGTTCCTCCAGTCTAGTTGAACAGAGCCGTAATATGTCACGACAATGAGGAGACCGCACAGGACGAGGAAGAAGATGGCTCCAAGCCCGTGTTCGACAACGACTTTTTTTCCGGTCATGCAGAGATTCGTCTTGGTATATCGCTGCTCACTGAGCTTCCTGACACGCAGCCACCGCCGCCAACCGCGAGGCGAGGGATGACAGCACGTCGACTGCGCTTCTGACTCTTTGAAGCTGGTAATAATCCCACACCCGAGCTTCTCGATCGCGAACCTGTGTGACAGAAAGCAATTCTGCATGTCCTCCCTGGAGATTGACTCCCCCTCCCGAGTGGGCGTATCCAACCCCAGGATCAACTCCCTCAACAATATTTCTTCTTCTTTCCCACCCACATGCAGCAATCTCGCCAGTGCAACTATACTCGTCGGGTTCGCTATAACACCTGACCTCCAGCGGAGCATGCAGACACCGATGGAACCCAGAATGACGCACATGACAGCCATGATAGCCTCGCAGGCCCTCGCAATGGGAGTAACGACAGCCAGGCTCATAAAACAACCCTCGAAACTCTTCTTCTCGCAGCCGCCTTGCAATGTCAGCCCAATCCCTTCGCTGGACAGGCCGATTAGAACGATGACGGTAAGAGAGAGAAAATCGCCGAGAATGAGAAGGGGGTCTTTGGCTCTCCATGCTGACGGCACGGTGCTCCACAGAGGGATCCCGCCGATGGAAAGCAGCAAGGAGTCCTTGGCTTTGACGCCGTAGTAGCCTTGTTCATGTTTCCCCTGTAGTTGTGGCTGGAGAGCGAGGGCCCGGTACGGCGCCATGTCCCGGATGGCACGGTTGAGAATTTGGATAGGAATCCCAAGGAGAGTTGCTAGCAGCACAGGAAAGAAGGATCCGATAAAGTAGCCCGTTGCTGAGAGCGGTATAATACGGATACCCGACGTGGTTGGATCCACCAGGTTGAAGTAGTCGGGAGAGACCGAGTCGTCAGAGCCTGTCGTAGGCCGCGGGCCGCGGTACAGCACTGACGTTGTGTAAGGTTTACCGGCTGAGTACAAAGTTGTCGTGATCGCTGATAGGGGTATCTCGCTAGTGATTGTCGCCGTGGGCCTCCAGTCTGCATCCTTGAGGGTCATTGTAGTCCTGATCGCGGGTGGAGGCATCGTGGTGGTGACGGTCGCGGTTGGTATCCCATTCGGCCCGCTAAGTGTCCGCGTAGCAAACGCTCCACCGGTAGTGTAGTCGTTGTTTTGGGTTACCAGTGACGCGCAGGAAGGCATGGAGCTCGCCAAGGTTGCGTAGTTGATGGGGTCAAAACTTTCGTTGACCGTGTATACTACGGCGTCATGATTTTGTACAACCCATCTCTGAACGAGCTTCAGGGATCCGGGTAGCTTCGCGGGATTCCGATAAATAGTGCCCTTCTCAGCTTCCTCGTCGAAACAGTTGTCTTTAGCTTTCACCCAGTTGGGACCGAAGAGGTTGTTGAGTATATTCCAATGACAATGGTAATCCACGCTCCCTGGTTCTTCACCAAACAGACCGAGTCCTATATCACCGTGTGGAAGTAACCAGTTATATTCAGGGTCATCCTTGCCTCTGGGGGGGTTCAAAAACCGAAATTCCCCCAATGCGTCATTCTCATTGTTTGTAATGTAGGGCGTCTCAAAAAACAGCATGCACCGTTCGCTATTAGCCATTCCATTGTGGGTAACGGGAATGATGTCGCGTCCGTTGGGGTGGTGGATCCACCTTATTACGAGTCTATAGCGTAAGAGATATATGTCCGGATTGCGCTGGGGGTAGGCACCGGGGTCTTGATAACGGCCAAATGTTCTAGTGGCCTCTGATCCCGCGACGCTACGGTTTGACGTTTGATTGCCCAGTGGATATACCTGTGCTGATGCATTCGCGCTGAGGAAGCCGTCTGTGGTATTGGAGTATGTGTCTCCACCTCCCCGCCGGATGAGCCTTGACCGGGCAGTGGTAGGAACACGGCCCGTGTCGTTTGTGGATGGGATTTCTGTCGGGATTGGCCCTGAATCATGACCCGGTGTCTTCCTTTCGATGCCCACGGTTCGACGGTGGGTGACTTGGGGTACCCTGTGGAAGGAGTACTCCAGAAGCGACAGTAAAGTGAGTAAGTACAAGAGGACAAGACCGAGATACCATCGACGAAGCGGGACCGGGACATAGTGGCTTCGTTCCCCTGGCGGCTTTTGGGCTGACTGCTGGTTCTTTCGAGGCGATGGCATCCTCCTGTGCTGCGTCTCCACTACCTGTGGCTGGTTTGGGAGCTTCATGGCGATATAGCTGTGAGCAGTAGTTATGGGAGGTATCTGGGTGGGATTGACAAGTAGAATAGGTAGGTAAGTAGTGGGCACTGCGATGGAACGAGACACCAAACCCTTAAGATGGTGAGACACCTCGCCTACATTGATATTGGAGTTCAGTCCCTAGGGGGTTGGCGTAAATATCTTGAAAACGGCGGGAAGAACGGCGGGCCGAGCGGGTAAACCGATTGTAGGGCTGAGGTTTCCTGCATCTAGGTATGTACAGGATAATATCTAGACCACTCGCGTAACCACCGTTGGATAGTATGCCACCCTCCCACGCTCACCTGAAGATGATTACCTACTACATTGCCCATTTAAGCCGTCGGTGTGGCCTACCGGCAGTTCTACCCGTTTGGGAGCTAACCTGAATATGCCTAGCAAGTATGCACTGAATAATAGATCTCACTAAGTACCTACCAACTGTGTGACCCAACCAATATTCCGAAATGCCTAGACCTCATCACCGATACTGAAGACAGGGCTGAAGTGATGAGACTTGAAATCAATCTGCCTCAGCTGATCAACAGATTGCATCGTACATCTCGGGACCTCGAAATAAGCTGGCTGGGCGGTCCCTTTTCTTACGGTCTAGTGATGTACCTGAGGTACCTAACACCATCCTAATCAACAACGGTTCAACATCAGTAAAAGCATTCTATCGTGTTTCGGGAGCTTTGGAAGTAGTACATTCCCCATGTATCCTTCCCACCAACCACCTTCCTCACCCTCCTCGGCGGGGGCATTACCGATTCCCTAGACGGCTATGAGTGGACGTTGGGTGTGTGCTCGTAGCGATGACGATGACGAAGACGAAAGGGACCAGAACTTGTAGCGGCCGGTTTTGGATGTGAGGATGATGCCCACGACCGGTTAACGCCTCCAATAAGAACGGAAGGGTAGGTAGGGAGTACGAATTATGGATGGAGACAATATAACAGCTGTTCTAGTTCTAGTCCTTCAAAGAAGAAATACAGAAATAAATGTATTAAATGATATCCAGAGAGTTGCAAATCAATCCGGTTGGACTCAATCGGCGAACAACATATGTGATCAATGTTTGATGTCAAATGTACAGAGTATATTTTACAATTGGTTGTGAGCCCGTCCAGCCAACAACGCGAACCCATTCAAGCGTTTGTGACAACCAAACGCCCGAGCCATACAGCACAGCCCAAATGTATCTACCAAGTTCTACCTTTTACGTCATGTATTCCATCTCCAGTCTATATCCTCTCCCACCCCACAAACCCTCATCCAAAGCCTTCTTTATCGGCTGACTCTTTCCTATCAACCATAATCCTCTTTTCTCCCGAAAGACCCACCGCTTTACCGTAGGAATACCACCTGTCCGTTTTCGTTTCCTGTTTATACATGTAATCTCCCTCTCTGGACCCGAAAAGATGCCGAAAATCATCAACGATGACAGAGTCGCAAACATAATAAATTCTTCCTGCAAGCGTGCCCGGATCCATGGGCATGTTGGGATGTCGAACAAAGCAGGCACCGTATAAAAGTGTCAATATCATGAGACTTAAACAGCCAACGGTCATCCAGACGCAGACTAGATGTGTCGTCAAAGTCTGCGAAGGACTAAAGGGGACTGCGGATAGTAAAATCGGCGTAAAGCTGGCAAGGATGGTAATGACTGCCGTGGCAGCAACAAACCATTCCCGTCGCGCGAATGCCCCGCCAATCCCGGTATAGGCAAAAGTGGAAGGTGACACGAGGACCGAAGTTGCTGCGGGTTGGAGGCGGAGAGAGAGTTTGCGGTATGCTTCCAACATGGAGAGTCCTATATTGGTTAGATTTCATGGGCATTCGGGGGGGTGGCTCTCTGAGAAGCCGAAACGAGAAGATGAAGAAGAAAAGGTAGAAAAAGAGAGGGCAACGGGAGACTTACTCGCAAAATAACCGTCCCAAAACCAGGCAATGACAATACCCAGCGCCGTGAACAGGATGCGCGCTCCAAAATTCTGCGCAAGCATGAACCTCTTAAACTCGGGGTTTGTCTGCATTGTTTCGTAGCAGATTATCAGAACGACAAGGCCGCACAGGAAAAGAATTCCGCTCAGAGCCTTCCAGCCCGCCGTTGGTTGGCGCAGTGGTTTTTTCCAGTTTTCGTATCGCGCAGTCGACCTTTTCTGTTCGAGTTCGCCATCTTTGGGTTTATCCTCGCCTTCTCGCGTCACGATAATCCCATATCCCCTTGCCGCGGAATCCTCCTCATTCTTGGTAGCAAAGTAGCCCAGACCAAATTTCCATCCCGCCAATCTCTTGTTAATCTCCTTTTTGCCAACCCCATCACCGGTCATAACTTCTCTTAGCACCTCTCTTGTGCGGTAATGTCCCAACAACCCTGCCGTCGCCGCAATACTCGTCACCCCCTTTCCTTTTTGTGTCGTTCCCACCCCAACCTCCCATTTTCTCAGCAACACTCCTAACAAAACCAACCCCACCAACATGACACAGAGCAAAACCTCCACTGCGAGGTTCGCACTTCCAAATACCGCAATGCCCATGTAACACCCCCGAAAGGAATCCGCCGTACATTTCCCATAAAGTCGGATGCCCACTGCTTCGCTGCTTAATGCGGAAATCACCGCTCCCAGGACGGTGAGAAAGTCCGCTAGAAATGGAACTAGGTCGTGATATTTTATGAGGAGCTTGACGCTTGTGGCCAGTCCGGCGATACCCTCAGCTGGCAGGGTGAGACTATCCCCGACTGAAACTCCCCCCTGTCGGAGTAGGGTATGAAAGGGGAGATACTCTCGGATTTTAGAATTCACGCTCTGAGCGAGGATACACAACGGTGTCGCGAGAAGAACTGGCAGGAACGACGCGAGTGCATATTCTAAATTCGAAATAAGATGAACCTGTTGCCCCGGGAGGGGATTCGTGATTTGTGGAGGAGAAGTGGGTTGTGGACGGGAAGAGCCGCTGCCAAAAATGCCAGGTATGTCTCCCCCCGGAGAGATAGTGGTGGTGAAGGTGGGGACACCGGCGGAGTTGGTGAGGGTTAATGTGAGGGGTTGGCCGGGAATATATTGGCCGAGAGTGACGGTGGCGGTTGGGGTGCCTTGTTCGTTGCGGAGGGTGTGGGTGAGAGGACCGAGAGTCAGGGTGGAAGTGGGGATGCCGTTGGAGTTGGTCAAGACAACGCGTTTGGTTGCGCCACCGCCGGACTGGCCAGCGGCTACAATGGTGGCAGTTGGTGAACCAGTAGTATCGCGCAGTGTTATCGTGGTAGCAAGCGGGCCGGCGCTGACTTCGACACGGGTGACTACGCCAGTGGGGTTGCCCGCCGCGTCACTCAGGGTGACCACCTTGGCCATTGGCGAGGATTTGGCGGCTGACCCCGGAGTGTCTTGCTTGTTGTCCGGGTTAGCGGGGTCGGGAACGACCCTGCCGGAAGCAGAACCGCAGATACTTCCCCCCGAATAAGTGTCTTCCACTACCTTCCATGCGAGATTAGGGTTCGTCATTCTCGCCTCTTGTTCCAGCGCTGCATACCATACCCACTCTTCCCAGCAGTAACGATGATGAAAGACAATCGCCGGCCCGTTACAAGTCGCCCAGCAGGCTGCTGCAAAATTCGGATCCGTAGGATCGCCGCCCGCGTAAGAGATCCAGGATGCACCTTCATAGGCAACACCGTTGGCATCTGAAAATATATTGATGAGGGGCTGGATGATCTGCGTTGGCCCACTGAATTGCGCGTAGTCAGACGGGTCTAGGAGTCTAGGTCGCAAACGTCGTCCAACCGGTTTCCATGTATCGTTGCCTGGCCGTGATCCGTTGATACCTGTTGGTGGTCGGGCGAGCCGCGCTGCGAATTCCACGGGCTGACCTGTCTTGTCTGCCCACGCGAGTTCTTTTTGCTGTACCTCGGTGACGTTTGTCGACCCTAGCCCAACACCGTTTTGTCCCTCGTTGGTATCAGGCATATTGTGGTAGTTGAGGGAGGTCATGCTCGGCTCTTGCGAGTTCTCCGTGCCATTTGCGCTTTGTTGCTGGCGACGATGACGATGATACGATTGTCCATTTTCAGATCTTTGCGTCTTGGCCTTTGATGGCAGGTATGTCGCTGTTGGAGAGGGACTTCGGGCGTTGATAAGCGGGGCCGAGAAAAGAGCGGTCGGAAAGGTTCCATTGCTTTCAGCGCTGTAAACATCGTCAGAGGATGGAAATCGGCGACTAACAATCTCGGAAACGGCAATGAGTGCAGCGACATAAAGAATGAAAGGGATCAAAACCACCCATCTCAGAGAGGTAGCTTTTGAGTCTGGACCACTTCTCTCATGCCCCATGATAGCGCGATCATGGATGGGAAGCCAGCCCTACCATCGATGGCAGTTCGATACCACGACACAAGCCGGAACCAGCCCTATATAATCCTTCGACCCACCCACTGATGCGCCCTTTGTTATCCCGTGGTGACGGCATAATACCCAGCTCGTTCTCGGATTTTGCGTCTTGACTGAGTTCATCCCTGCTAGGCGAGTAAGACGTTGTTATGCGCCAGGGGTTTGGAGTTCGTTCGCATCGTTGGAAACACGGGACAAGGGCGGCGCAGTCGGTCCAAAATTTGCAAAAGGACCGTGATCAGGTCCTGGCGCCGTGCTGCGCCATAGAAGCCAGACCAGCCCATATCCTTCTGGAATTTTTGAGTAGCCCTATTGGTCGCGGTTATACCAGCGGCGCGGGCGGCACTGCTCGGTTCCGAATTTTCGGCAGGGCAGGGGACGAACCTGAATTGAACCCACATCACTTGAAGACACGAGTCGGGACGACCTCGCAATTCTAAAACTCGGCGGGTTTGCCCCCAACATGTCCTCGAGGTGTGTGTCTTTTCCAAACATGAGCTGCCGTGGTAAGTGAGACCAGAGGTTGTGATTGGGTGAAAAATGAAGGGGATAATAGCTGTTGTTTTCTTCAGAATCTAGATGCTTGCTTTCTTGACCAAAATACTGGGCTTGGTGGGGTACCTAGGTACCTAGGGTTGTGACTGCCTCAGGATTCTTCCTCAGCTCTTTCCCTAAGCCCAACAGGCGAGCACACCAACATGAAACATTAAACCACAGCAACATATTTTTTTCTCTCCCCCACAGGCAGCTATCAATTCTACATTTCCGTGAAGATATATAAAAAAAAAAAATTGGTAGCCGCACATGTCGCCGTCAAATGTCCCGGACTAGATCGGCCGCAACTCAAGGTACCGTACTTTTTGGACCGGGCCACACAACTGCGCATGCACATGCACATGCAGTGTTTCAGTCGAGCTTACCTCTAGTGCACCATCAATCCTTTCTCGGCGGGTGTCGATCACCACCAATATTGCTTTTCATGCCCGTACTTGCGAGACTAGGTGCACGTGGATGCCCCATGGTTCGTCCCCCGTCAATGCCATCTGTCCTAGGTTTTCTGCTACGCATTAAATCCCAACTGTAGGGCTGAGACCCTTGCTACATGTCCACCTGGACTGGGTCAGTAAAATCAAGAACTAAATGTTGGGCCCGTACAGGCTTCAGGGGTTGAATGCGACGAGTGCGGGGTCAAAGGCAGTCGCTTCAGCGAGGTGGGGATTGTTGGTTTGTGGCAACGCTGACGACTGCCGGGCGCATTCAACCGTTGACCGGTTTCCCTTTCCAGTCCATGCCCCTGTATCGGAAATGCCATCTCACATCAATGGAAAACTCTTTACTTTGACTTGTCCCTTCACGTTTCGTCGACTGGATTGGCATTATTTGTTTTTGCTGTTTAGCTGAAAAGTCGATGACCTCCAGTCGCATCCTTCACTCGTTGAAATGCTGGCTGTTGCTGTTGGGCTGCGGGTACCGAGATCCCGCTAGGCTATGCCTCTCTATGCTGTGAAACCGAGACACAGGCCTTGGATTGGCCAGTTAATTAACGAAATTGCTAACACGGAATCCTCTGCGGCGTCTTTTGTGGCTTACCGAAGGCACGACTCTGCGGGCAAAAGTGGGGGCCAATCAAGCATTCAATTCCTATCCCCGACTCCCGACCCTCATCGTCTGGTGGTCCGTCCGTCTGGCAAAACCCGTTTGAAGTCCGAGATCTGAGTACGAAGTCGGCCACCCGACAGATGTCCTCTGCACGATCGAGGGCACAGGTACCATGGCTGCTTCATCCGGAATCGCCATCGCATTCTTCGAGCCTGCTGCCACATCGAAGTTTCGGGTCGCGTCCCAATGTCCCCAGACGCGCGTGCGCAGGGCCCACCACAAGTCGAGACAAGGATGTGCCAACTGCAAACTTCGGAGGGTTAAGGTTGGGAATTTCCCGCTCTCGTATATTCCTTCTGGGTCAACCACCCACTAACCCGCCGAATCACCAAAAAAAAACAGTGCGACGAGACCAAACCGACATGTCGCAAATGCACCAACTATGGTGTCGGGTGTAGCTACGCACCCGACGCCCCAAAAATGCAGTTCTCCCTCCCGGGCGCTTCAAGTTTCGAGGTCGACTTTGGGTCTCTCGTGTCTCCTCCTCCAGTGACGGGACTGGATCTGCCTATCCGCCTCCCGCTCGCTAGGTGTCGAAGTTATAGAGATTCCGAGTATGAGCTGAGTTCGTTCGATCGGGCCATTCTCGACAAGTTTGAGAACACTAGGGTCGTCACTTTTGGCTCCCAGGAATATTCTCGCCGATACCAAGAGGTGTCCCTGCAGCTGACACGGGATGTTCGTGCCCCCTCTTTCCCAGCTGTCTTTTTAAATCTCCGTGATTATATCACTAGCAATAGGTTAGGTACTTCATCTGTGCCAGACTTACTGACAAAAACAGAACCCCTACCTCATGCACATACTCTTGGCGCTGACCACCTTCTTCGACCTCCACCACCGCGGGCCCTGGGACAAGGTCCGGTCGACTGCCTTGAATGCAGTGGCTTTCCATTTATACCACGGCGTGACGCTCTTCCACGCCAAACTCTCCGGTGCCGGTATCGACCCGGAGAAGGAGAATATTGACGATTTATGGGCTTCCGCCGCGTTCATCGCCTCGTCCGTCTTTGCTGATATAAGCGCCACCTCCATCTCCGAAGCCTGGCCGTTGACTCCCACCGTGCCATCTCCCACTGACCTAGACTGGCTTAAACTCACGGGCGGTAAACAAGCCGTGTGGAAGCTCGTTAACCCCACGCGGCGGGGGAGCCGCATTGCCGAAGCGGCGCCGCCCTGTGTGGAATACTTTGTAAACCCCACCATCTCGGCGGATTTTTATATCGCCAACCTCCCTGCCGGATTTATTCGCCTCTACGGACTGACTAAATCGTCAACCCTACAAAATAACCCTTATCACGGCCCCGCTACTGTGCTTGCACAGATCTTACCGCTCGATGACTTGGAAGCGTCGCCCAAAAATGTTCCCAAATTTCTCTCGTTTATCAGCGGACCCGACCCGCGCTTCGTTAACCTCCTCCAGATCCGCGATCCGCGCGCTCTACTGCTGCTCGCATATTGGTACGCCAAAGCCGTGCAGTATAAATCACAGTGGTGGCTGGTCGGGCGCGCGTCGCTAGAAGGTGCGGCGATTTGTGTGTTTTTAGAAAGAGAATGCGGTGGGGATAGGGATATTATGGAGCTGGTTGCGAGTCCGAAAGCAGCTTTTGCGGCGTTTTTTGAAGACAAGGAACATGCAGCTTCTGGGTTTAGGAAAGTACACTGGCAACAGGCACCTTGATAGCCATTATCTAGCTGGAACAGGAAATAACAAACTGCATATTGGAGACAGTCACAACTGTAGAGGGATACATGTACGCTTTGAGACTGAGTTGATAGTACCTATCTTTGATCACATAAACACAGTAGTGTTGGATGAAGAAGCAACCCTCGTGTTGAAAAACAGGTTCACCACCCTTGTCCTTAGTCCGGGCGAAAAATAGTCATAACCAACCAGCACCTGGCATGCATCCACGTAAACTGTCACGGGGATGACACCTTGATATAGAATCTTCCACTAAGCAGCCATGAAAGTTAGCTATCATCAATGTCAACTGATAATAAAAATATTCACAGCTTTGACTGCTTGTAGGGGACTTACAGAAGCCACAACCCCCGGAATCAAGTCTCTCTTCACCAACCCGCTATACACGGCAGCCGAATGGACGAGAAAATCCTCCGAGAAGAGCGGAAAGTTGGAGTTGACATAGCCCCGCCAAATAGTAACATTTTCCGACGAGGCCACGGGGAATGTCGTCAGAGTGTTATCAACCAGGCCTTCGGCGGTAGTATTGGCGTAGTTGAAATGCGATGAGGCAAGTCCGCCCTCGTAGGCTTCGTTGACGAGTACGGACTTTGTTGACGGGGAATTGATAATGTAGCCGGTGGTGATGTGCGAGAGGTCTTGGTTCCTTGATTATGAGAGACAGCGTAAGCCATCAATTAGTTGCCTCAATGCATGTGAATCACAGGGTGAAAAAAGTGCACACCATTTGTGCTGAATGAAACTGGTGTTAAATTCGGCCTTGATCAAAGGCGGAACTGGCTGGTGGAAGTCGGACGAGAATTCCACAGCTGACGAGGGGAGAGAGCTGCAGCCCACTGTTGTGGGCGAGGCACCCACGCTGACTGCGACAAGCGGTGCGAGAAAGTGTTGGAGATGCATTTCGTAGATGGTTAAGAAAATCCGCTCAAGGTATCTTTGTTGCCGACAGTAAAAACTTGACTATGGGTGCCTAGGCAGTCTTGGGAGTTGTCGTTATGTATTCAAATCTGGGGAATCAAGAACAAAGAAAATTACAAGATGAGATTACGCGGCCATTTAACGTCACGACGAATCGCAGAAGCTGTGTCTAATCAGGTCCTATCTCAAAAGCATCATTGGACAAATACGCGCAGTGGATGCTGAATCGGGAAGCAACACGCAAGCTCTTCAAGTGGCTTTTCTCACGCCAATCAAATGTAGTTCTAATTCGCCACAACAACAGGGCGACATTACTTTGTCTCGAGCGAAACAAAAGCCTCGTGTATCTGCAGAGAAACTCGGGCATGCAATCATCGCCACTGCAGAGAACAGCTTGGTCGGATGGTGTAGTTGGTTATCACGTCAGTCTCACACACTGAAGGTCCCCGGATCGAGCCCGGGTTCGATCACAGTTTCCACCTCTTACTTCTCAGAGATGCTGCTTCTCACTCTTGATTTTTTTTTTTAGGGGGCAAACATAGCGTCACAGACTTTTTTAGGGCTCTTTTCCTGATTCTTACGACAGCAGCAGAACAATTGAAAGAGATACAACCCTGGAGGCCAAATTCAGTAAGTTGACCCCCCCTGTTCTGGCCCCCCCCCTGTTCTGGAACATTCTGTATCATTC
>Ga0247760_1001965_pt1 | contig 17041 bp, 17 predicted proteins | sample UWRJL171409R4_FD_179936 | JGI IMG/M metagenome (GOLD analysis project Ga0247760, IMG submission 179936) | Plant litter microbial communities from Arlington Agricultural Research Station in Wisconsin, United States - UWRJ-L171-409R-4 | ecosystem: Environmental > Terrestrial > Plant litter >... | reverse complement strand
ACCGGGCTACTCTCTATTTTCACTGCTTGCAGCCTGCTGACCTGCTCTCTTGTTTGAACCCACCGGGGTCCCTGCCAGGCTGGCTGGCTCACTGACCCTAACTACCCTCTGGTTGCTTGGTTTCGTCTCGTACTATACACTTCGAGCGTTATCGAATATTTCTGACTGCCGTGTCCTGTTAGTAGGGGTCAATTTTGGGGTTTCGTGGGCTCCGACTACATAGGTTCTGTCCTCCAGTTGTTGCTTTGCAAGGCACCGGATTCTTTGTATCTAGGTTCACTTTTGGCCTGGCTTTTATCTTCCTTGGCTTCGAATATGGACACGAATTCGACCTGCGACTAGATGCAGCTAGTGTTTTTGAGACGTGACATGAGTCCGCCGCTGTTTGGTGTTTTTGAGCGAGGAAAGGACATGAGCTAGTGAATGATGAGCTATAAGGGTTACAGAAGAGCCTGAATGTTTACATGCCGACTCTTAAATATTACGCAATGTGAAGGCAAGGAGGAGAGAGCAGAAAAGAATGTTGTAGTTTCTCACGTGGAATATTAAACGTGCTGTGCCTAGGACGAATGTTTTGGGTTTTAATCGAGCTGTATAAGGGCCTAGCGACGTATCGCCACTCGCCTGATTGTGTTCATAGACATTGAGAAAGACCTGGAGCAGTCAGCCCGTCCAACTGGAGATGCTATGGTTGTTTGTGGGCAAAGCTGCCGGGAGCTCAGACGCCTTGCTAATGCACCGCCACACTAGCTATTTAATTACCCCACACCGAAGTTGGGACGAGGCTTGACGAACGCTCGGATCACCGATACCTCATCAGCTGGAGCAACACATCAAGGCGCGCACGGACCTTCAGAGGTTTCCTATACACTTCCTCATCTTCAAAACCCATTCCAGACATCACCAATTCTTCCACCGCGAATCTTCCACCAACCCGCTTCCAACTTCCAGCTCTCACTGAGCTGGTAGGTATGTTGCGTTCACATCACATCACAAGTCTCAATTTACAGTTTCCTCAATTTCCAGCGGGCGAGTTATCGTCCAAGTCATCCGTTTGGCGACAAGCCCACACATCCCCGCGATTCCCCAGCCCCGCCACCAATTTCACCTTCAATCGCACTACATCCATTTCCACCATCGCGCTCGCTTCAAGATATATACTTGCCACATCCCCGGTTATTCTAGCTTTCCTGTAGCGCTTTAGCTAACTATTACCCCTTGCAGGCGTGCGAAGAAGCGCTCGCCTGTGAAGTCCATTGGCATCCACGCCTCCATCGCCACCACCTCAGGAGACCAAGGTCCCTGCTGAAGCCGCAAACATGATTGTCGAAGTAAGTGTTATTCTTTTGCCACAGACCCCCGGTGAGCGGGCTTTCAGGTCATGCGCGATGACTCAGTTCTGTCCGTGAAGCGTGATTTGCTTTGCGGGCGACCTGCGGTGCCTCACCATCTCTCACAGCGATAAATCTACCGGGCTAAATCAGTGGACTGACGCTGGTTGCTTTTCTCAACTGTAGCGCAAGATCAAAATTGTGACGGAGCAGCACAACATGTGAGTTCGGAGCCCCTTGCCCAGGTAAGAAACTGCTTCTGACGCTCTTACTACAGCAATAAGCCCGCGGTCAACGAGGGCTTTCCAATGAAGGAGTGGACCGTCGAGATCTACATTCTCGATCAGGATGGCAAAGAAAAGCCGGCCAAGTGTTTCACAAAGGCCGTTTACCACCTACACCCCTCATTCGATAACCCAACGCAAGGTGTGTCATTATGCAATTCTGTCGTTGCTCTACGATGGCCATTCAAGGAAGCTGACTTTTTGACAGTGTTTCACGAGCCTCCTTTTAAGTGCACAAACGAAGGCTGGGGCGAATTTGAGATGACCATTGATGTGTTCACCACAGAGAAGGGTGGCAAACACACCCTTCCTCATGACCTCAACTTCATGTCACCGCAATATGAGGTTGAGCACACTATCCAGTTCAGAAATCCCTCGCAGGCGCTGCAGCAGATCTTGCGCGAGACAGGCCCCCTCCCAACCGACGAGGAGCGCAAGCTCAAGAAGGTTGACGGAGGCAAGAAGAAAAAGTTTGCTGTCGACATCGAGAAGATGGCTGATGGCATCGTCAAACTTGGAGAAGAGGACCTCCTTCAGGTTATTCAACTCATACATGACGGTAAAGATGAGTCGACATATGTCCAGAATAATATGGACGGTAAATTTACCCCTGAGTCAGCTCTCGAATCCAGTTCTGACTGTAAACAGCTGGAGAGTTTTCGGTAGATCTTTACACTCTACCGGAACCGCTGCAAAAGGCTCTCTGGGACTTCATGGTAAGTCTGTGCTTGGAACTCGCTTTTTCATGCCAACTTACCATCTGGGCTTAGGTCAAGTGCGGAGTCATCTCGTAGGTCGCAGATGACGACGAAGACGGTGAGGACAGAGAGCCCACTCCCGCCCCTCGGCCCAAGAAGATCAAGCTTGTCAGCAGGCGTAGGAAGTGATCTGTCTTGCGGCACTTGGTCGAATTGCATTTCCAGGCGTATTAGGCGTTTAGGAAACCAAAATGCCCTACTTTGCTTTGGCATCCGAGGCATCGTGGTCCCTCTCCAGTATGGTCAATAAGGAGGTTTGCTTTCTGGTCCTGGCAAGGCATTGGGCATTGATTACGGATGATGAGAATCTGGGTCTGGTCTGGTCGGTTGCTTAGAGCGGGCAGTTCAGGTCCATGGGGAAAGGGGTAGTTTGGGAGGCGCACTTGTTCTACCATTTGCCTATGGCGATACCCTGGGATGCATTTCGGGGAAAGATGGGAGGATACAAACAGCATTGAAGCCTTAGAAACAGTCACAAGGCCGATATTTGGCCGCAAAACCTTCGTCTAAACGCTGATAGCCTCTTCACGTGTTGAGCGCGGCCGTGGTGGCTTTCCCTTGCGCCCTGCGTGCCCAGACGGATGGTTGCTGTTGATGCATATGCAAAAACGCGAAATCAAACGCCGAGAAACGGACCCTGAAATTTTGAGCCTCACCCCTGAGGCAAAGCTAAAGTGAGGCAAATTTGCCTGAAGTGCACGCTTTGGATCCTGTGTGACTCAAAATGTTGGCTTCACCGCCTCGGGCTGTCACATTCAGGGGTGTTCCAAGAAGAAAAGTTTGGCGCTCGGAACCCCTGGATGTGCCGACCGCGTGACGGTACCCAACGTGACCTCGCGAGTCGGTGGGCAGCGGGCTCTGGACCGCTCTGCCCTGCCCAGGGCCATTCCCGGCCTTTCATTCGCTGGTTGGCGCGGCTCCGATGAGGATCGCTACATTTTTACCTTGCCCTCGATTTGGAGGATGGAAAGTGTTACGATCTAGTTATGAAGTATTTCGTAAGGGATGAATTATTGGAGAAAATTGTTATCGTGACCCTCCGTGACGGTGGCACAGAAGCCGCAGGTGAGCCCGTGGTCAAATGAACCAGGACATGTCAGGACCGAAACCTGGACCAATGGGCCGCGCACCACCGCTGCTTTGTTCAGATAATTGGGATGGATGTAGCTAGTGGTTGGCGGATGGTGCAAGACGATAGCCGATAGACGGATTGAGGATGAGGAGGGGAGGAAAAATAGTGGGAGGCAGCACAAGGAGCGGGAACGAGAAAGGTGTCGTTTGGATGCCTGACCTGTTACCTGTGCGTTGATGAGAGGAGGCCTCGAGACTGGTTAGTTGACAGCCGATAATGGCATTCTCTCTTGCCAAGATATCTGATATCTGATCGGACGTCCTCTGGTTTTTAGCCATGGATAGCGACATTCCAGGGGAACCTGGGAATTGAGGCACGCTCCACTACATCCCGTTCAACACTACGAAGTAAGAGGGGCTTGCTGACCCCGCAGCGACAGGGTTCTTTGACCTCGCGGCTGGTGGGCGGCGATTTACGAAGTAAGCTACACTATCCGTATTCCGCCAGGCTTTGTTTTTTGAGCCCTTCTTGACCCGTCAATCCTGACTCGACAACCCACCGCAAACCGCTTTCAACCGCATACCCCTCGGCACAGATTGGGTCTTTGACGCGCTCACCAGCTAATTGCTAATTGTCTTTCGAGTTTGGAAACGATCTCACCCTCTGGGCCCTGAGCTGCGCGGGCCAAAAGTTCCCCACGGGGGATCCGGGCTGCTGCCATGGCCCAGTTTGCCGCCTCAGCTGCACAGCACAGTCTGTCGCCGATCTCTCCCGTCGCCGCATCATCAACCTCGTCGGCCGGGGCATTGCCCTCCGCTGCGTCGACTGCACCCACCGCCGGCCCACCGACCACAGCCGCTACTGCCTCCGTGCCCCAGCAGCCGCAGCACAAGCGCGTCTATCAGGCCTGCATCCCGTGCCGTCGCCGCAAGGTCCGCTGTGATCTCGGTTCTGTCGACGATCCTCACGATCCGCCCTGCGTTCGCTGTCGTCGAGAATGCAAGGAGTGCTTCTTCAGCGCAACACGCCGCAAGAGAAAGAACGAGGACGATGACATCGACGACGCCGACAGTCGTGGCGACAACATCAACAACAAAGATGACTATATCGTCCGCAACGGCCGCAAGCAGATGCGCACCAGCGATTCACCCTCGGTCACCACCTACGACCGTCGCCTCTACAGCGAGGTGCCGCTGACTCCCGGCGGCAGCCATGGCCGCCCCCAGCCGCTGCAAAGGCCGATGGACAGCCACAAGGGCGACAGCAACCCCCGAAGCAGCGCGAGCGGAGAATTCGGCCCCGAGGAGCCTAATACGCCATTGGAGAACTTCGAAGCCAGGTCTGTCATGCGGAGGGAGGTGTACGGGCCCCACGACGCCCTTGACCTGCTTTACAAGGCAGCCACCGACAAGTCAGTACATCCTGATTGGACTGGCGGGTGGCGGGATACTGACAGTAACCCCGCGAATAGTCCCTCAACCGTGAAGCAGGAAGAGCGCCCCAGCGTCCCATCCGGCACAGCGTCCCAGCAGACTGGGAGCCGCCCCCGTCCCGAAGTTGTCTCTCGCCATCATTCTGCTACCGATCGTGACCGGGACACTTACAGCTCCCGCCAGGCCGCCCGCCCTGAGGGCAACGCCGACCCGGTCGTCATCGACCCCGAACTAATAAAGCGAGATCCCTTAGCTGAGCCGGGATACGCCGAAGCCCTCAAGGCGTGGGCTCGTTTCCGCTTCGTCAGAGCGGGCTGGTTTACAGCGCAAGAAGCAATCGATTACATTGAATAGTAAGACTCTGATTATGTCATTCGCTGAGAATTGTTCCTGATAGTTTTGACTCTCCAGCTATTATGCGTATTTATCACCTCTTACCCCAATATCACCACCCACGTTCCGGAATCCCGCATCACATCTTACATTGTTGACCGAAGAACCCATTCTGACCGTTACGCTCTTGACGATTGCCTCGAGATACCGCAAGCTGCCAGGCACTGGCGCCCACTGCCGGGCACACGCCATTCACGAACAACTCTGGACATATCTCCGGGGTATGATTGAGCGGGTAGTCTGGGGTCAAGAGGCTTTTGGTGGCGGATTCTGCGGTTCTGGAGCCGACGAGTCGCAAAGCTCCAGCACGGCGCCTTGGCGTGGTCTTCGCCGGGGAAGTCTGAGGACGTTCGGTACAATTGAGTCATTGATGATCCTGACCGAGTGGCATCCACGGGCACTTCACTTTCCGCCGAATGAGGCTATTGATGAGCTGCTACTGCCGTCGTACGACCAGAACCCAATGGACGATGAAGGGAACCAGAGACCTTCAGCCGCCGGTGTCGGGGGTAGGAGAATCGACAGCTGGCTAGAGCCCGCGTGGAGGAGCGACCGCATGTGTTGGATGCTTCTGAGTACGGCAATGGGCTTGGCTTATGAATTGGGCGTCTTCGATGAGATCGATGAGTTGCTTGCGACGGGCGCCATCACGAGACCCGAATACGAGGAGGAGAGCTACCGACTGAGAGCGTACCGTATCAAGAGACTGTTGCTAATCTATCTCAGCCAGCTGGCTGGGCGCCTTGGCTGGACCAACATGGTGCCCGAAAACCTGCGCAAATCGGATCCGGTCGCTTCACGGAGACGGCCGCATTCCGTTGAGGGAACTACCCCTGGAACAAACCCGTCATCCCTGTCCAATGGCTTCAACTACATCCCCGATCTAGAGTTGGATGATCAAATTATTCACTGCTGGGCTGGCATCAGCAACGCCATGCATATTGGCAACGAAAAGCTATTCCGATCTAGGAAACACACTACCGAAATTATCCAGAGTGGCAAGTATATCAACCTCCTAAAGGATTTTCAACCCATGCTCAAGGATTGGTGGAGGGAGTTCGAACGGTTCCGGATGCCGCAGTACATCCGACACATCCTCACTATTGAGTACGAGTATGTCCGTATCTATATCAATTCGCTGTCCTTACAAGCTGTCGTGGAGCGGTGCACCAATAACGCCGGGGGTTCCGCTGCCGGAGGGAGTGTGTCAGGGCAAAGCGCTCCACAGCTATCACCCCAGACTCAGAACTACTACGGAAAGCTCCCACTCGGTCAGCTTGGAGGCTTCGGTGTCGAGGACCAGGAGTACGTGAGAGAGGTTGTTAACGGCAGCCGAAATCTGCTCCGGACCGTCGTCGAAGGTCTCCTACCAGGGGAGTACCTCAAGCACGCTCCCGTGCGCACATACTTCCGTATTATTAGCGGCGCCATGTTTCTGCTCAAGACTTTTGCCTTGGGAGCCCCCAAATCAGACGTTGAGATGAGTATCGCGCTTATGGATCGTACTGTTGACGCCCTGCGGAACTGCGTCGTTGATGACGTGCACCTGGGTATCAGGTTCGCCGACATGCTCGAGACATTGACGAGCCGGCTGCGCAATCGCTTTATCCATGCGCCGACCAATGCTGGCTCCTCTGCCATGGATAGCAGATCCCCTGGACCAAACCAACCCGAGAATGTGAACGGGAGTGGGTCGAATGGACACGGCGGTCAGAGCCACCCATCTGCAATGGATGTGTGGATGAAGACGAAGGATGCTCCTGGCCTTGGTGAGCACTTCCCTCTCGCTGATGTTGGATGACGTACGACTGACAGCCTTTGCAGATCGTTCTAGTACACCCGCGAATATCTCGGCTACGCCGTGGGACTCGACTACGGGAAATTTCCCATATCCATCCGGCTCAGCGTCGATGTTTGGCCCATCCACACCAGCAGCCACCACCGTGGTGCAAGATGGCAGCGATACCAACGGGTTTGGTAGCACTGATGGCCTGTTCGATAGCTGGGCTGCTCCGGGCAACGAGATGTGGTACCTCCCTCCTGGCCCGGCATTTTTCTCCAACATGGATGCTTCCGTGTCTATGACAGCGGAGGGTGTTAATGTTGGGGGTATTGACCTGCTGGACTTCATGACCATGGATGAACAGCAATATCCGGGTATGGATGGAAGTGGGTTTTGATTCTGGAGTTTTGATTTTTGATGCGTGGTGGGATTTTAATCTTTTCCCCCCCAGGTTTAGGGAACGGTGTAGGTCGGTCTATCGGGTACCGAGCAAAACGAGACGAAGTAACGTCGTGACGCAGCCTGGGTTTGTTCGGGACTGGGCAAGGTAAAGCAGGGCAGGTTGGGCTGGGACAACAGGACCAGCGGTTTGTTTTTTTCTTCTTGTCAAGGCGAACACTTTGGAATGCAACGATTACGAAGACAGAATGGCAATTGGTTGGTATGGTCTTGACGGCATCAGCAAATTCAAGGCTGATAGAACTGGAGGAAGAGTGGCTGTCAAGGGCACAGCAAGGGAGCAGGCAGACCACCCAATGCAGGTTTTTCTGGTCTCCAACCAAACAGAGATGGATGGGCTTTGCTTTGATTTAGAGTCATTGCTTGCTGGTGGTGCCCGGATGAACTAGCACTCGGAGGTGTCTGAATTTGTTACTGTTTCTGTGTTTCACGTCTTTCCCATCGTCTTTCCCATCGTCCTTCCTGGTCTTTCCCCTTTGCTAGAGGCGATGCCCCGTCGGGAGCCGAGTCACTGGGCGGCGCTGCTGCGGGGGTGGAGGTTCTTGTACGAATGTCCGGGAGGGAAGATGAAGAGCATCTTGGAGCGGGATCCTCTCACCGCTAAATTTCATTCCAGAAAACGTGTTAAAATTTCTGTTTAGTTTTTGCCTCCTCGGCTCTGATGTGGTGTTATTGGCCATGTCTGTCAGGCCTTCGACTTATTTGGTTGGATTCTGCCCAGTCTCCCAGCCTGCTTGGGCGGCCGGTTATGTTCTGCTTTCTGTGGATTGGGTTTGGGCAAAAACAAAGAGAATGAGATAGATGAGAGTGGGAGGGAGAGTGGAGAACAAGGCAACGCTCCAGCCCGGAAAGGTGAAAGGTCTGGGACGGCACTGTGGTCTTTTGGCTTCTTCCTCTCTTCTTGCTTCACTACTGTTCGACATGGGAAAGATACCCGATGGGAGGATTCTCAGTCATGCGCTTCTTCTACATCAGATTGACTAATCGAGGCGTTGCGGTTTATCAGGATAGCGATCATCCGTAGCGGTTATAAAAATGCAAACTTGGATAATTGAGTGCAGCCCATGATCATGATCTAGGGTGAGCAGAGGAGTCTATCTGTCGACTAACCACGACGTGATGGATTCACACCATATCGGCTCCTCAGCGGCGAAAATTGCAGTGTCGTCTACGCCACACCACAACCGTTACACAACCTTAACTAACCTATCAAGCGGTTGACAAAAAAAGAGAGCCACATTACCTGCATGGTACATATGCTCCCATAGTAGATACTAGCCCCGGGGGTATCTTTAGGTACCACTAGTTGGTCATCTGACCGTACCTCGCTGCTCTTCCACTACCATGGAAGCCAAGTCTCCTGTTAAATCTCCTGAGAACCCTAGCAATTCTCTTGCAGTTTCTTCTAATAGTGATGTTATGGCAGAAGAGCGTGGTCTGATAGAAGATGGTGGAACTGTTAGTACCTGGCGTGCCAGGAACCTTGCAAGCCAATTTTGCTGGCTCTCTTTTTTTGTCAACCGCTTGCCTATGAATGTCACGTGAAAAGTATCGTGTCCCCCAACCAATGGGCTCTGGCGAGCTGACCTTGATCGGGAGCCCTCTTGATTGAATGCATGTTAATCTTATCTCGCGCTGGAAGTTTGATCGCCGCCCTAACCTCAGCGTCGGCTATCCGTACGTGTTATGCTCGCCTACCTATACATGAGAATATCTGTTCTCCAACAGGCAGCGTTTTCTCGTGCTACGAGAAAGACTCCTCCTGCCCACTGTTCATTACATTGAAACCGTCCGGGCAACACCACCATGGCTGAGGACGGGAGCTAACCTATGGAACTGGACGCAGACATAAACACCGGTCGGTCTTCGTGGAATAGCTCTCGTCTATAAGACCTCTGGTGCTTTCCGTTTCTTTCCGGTCTTGGGGTCTTTCACCATCCCCAGCTTCCCTTTGCGTTCCTCTGCGTAGAGAACGACAAGGCGCGAATGTTTTGATTGCTGGCGTTTGAAATGCTCGGCGCACCCGATATTGATCTCACCGAATGACGTGCACAAGATCTTTTTGATGTCATTGCAAGCGCTGTCTAGTGAAGGCTCCCGAGGATTCCTCCCAAAGCAGCATCGGCGCCTATGGAGGGAATTTGTGATGGTGGAACGAAGTGTTTGTGTGATTTCGAGCACGCTCAACTCATAATTACTGGAGCCTCGGCCTGACAACAGAACTGAGGACTTTTCGGGCCCCATTACAGCTACAGGCCTAGACAAGACATATCACACCTGCACATTCCGAAGGTTTCCTACTCTGTAGGCAGCTTCGGCTACGGCCAGAAGAAACCGCCCTGGCAGGAATGAGAACAGATGGCTAACCTTGAGGAATACGGTTTCTAAAAAGAACTCGCGGGCCTTTAATGTTCCAAGCATTGCTAATTCCACGGACCTTGAAAATTGGTTATCATTGGTATCGATAAGTTGGCTGTCTGCATTGAGCCCGCAAACGTTAGGGTAGAGCCAGGTACCTGGCAAATTCCTCATACACGTCATACAATGCCCACCAGGACTTTGGTAAAGTGACGTTTCCCGGTGGACAATACTCACCTCAGCCCCAGTCTAGAAACCCATGACTTGATCCACGGGGTCACGGAGTGCGTCATGTCGCCATGCTTGGCTTTTCCGGCACCTGCGAGAAATCCAAGTGCATGATGGAAAAAATGTTTGCGCAACTTGGATTACGGCAGGGGCCGCGAAGCGCGGAAGCCAGCTGAGCAGTGCAAACTCAAAAGTGACATTTGGCCGAGTCAATTGTCCTATCAACCCCCAGGAAACAGGCCTGCGACACTTGATTATTTCCACCTCCCTCTGCGCATGCTCCAAAACCCACACTATCAGTCTTCTCGTTTTGCCCAATCCCGGAACCAGTCCAAGGCTTCCGGATTAGCGACGCTAGCGTTAGTTTTGACGTCCATTCTTGAGAGGATCTGCTTGACAGCAACCTCGATCCTGGTAACCAGTTATTAGCATCGCCCACTTCACTGTGCGTTTCGGCTGACAACCACTCACTTCTTGCCGTTCCCCGTCCTGGGAATGCCGCCCTTGGCCTCGTCGATGACACCAGGCACATGTCTGGGGCTCAGCTCCTTCCGGATCACGTCCTTGATCCTTATCTTAATCTCCTCCCCGAATGTCTTCCCCTCATTCATAACTAGGAACAAGCAAACTGTCTCGTCCCGGTCTGTCTCGCGGCGGCGGCCAACACAAACTGCATCCTCCACCTCAGCAGAAAAGAACCTCGTCAGAATGTTGTAAATTTCAGCACTCCCAAACCTCACACCTGCGGGCTTCAGTACACCATCGCTGCGACCCAACATCACAAGTCCACCTGTCGCAGGGTCCACGCGCACAAAGTCGCCGTGGTGCCAGATCCCGGGGAAGCGCTCGAAGTACGCAGCGCGGTACTTCGCTTCGCCGCCCTCACCGAAGAAGGTTAGAGGCTGTGAGGGAAAGGGTTCTATGCAGACAAGGTCGCCCGGACTGTTAGCAGGAACGACTAGTGTAGGGCGGTCAGGAGGAGATGCTGAATCGACAACCCCAATGGCCATGCCCAGACCCGCACATTGGATTTCGCCCTGACGGACTGGCAGAAGAGGGCAAGGGGCGCCGAACAATGATATGATATCAGTTCCGCCAGTGATAGACCCCAGGTTTATCCGCGAGGGGAAAGCGCTGTACACGAAAGCAAAAGTAGAAGGAGGTAGAGGAGATGCAGTCGAGTAGATAGCCTCCAGGGCTGAGAGATCGAGAGATGGATCGTTAATGGGGCGCACATTGTTCGCCTCCAACGTGGTAAGGTATGCAGCCGAGGTACCAAAGTGGGTTATTTTGAGTGACGAGAGAAGTCGAGGAATAGAGAGGTATGAGTAGGGCATAAAAGGAGAGCCCGAGTAGAGAACCAAAGACGCTCCAGTGGCAAGCGCAGAAACGCTCCAGTGGTGCATCATCCATGATGTCGTGGTGTAATAAAAGAGCCTAGAAGAGGGAGAAAGCGAGCAGTGCAGAAAGTGCTCCTTCTTGTGTTGAAGAAGCGTGCCTGCAGCTGTATGGACAATGGCTTTGGGAAGCCCAGTCGTGCCGCTGGAGTAGAGGATGTACAGCGGGTGAGAGGGCGGGAGTTGCTCGAAGACAAGAGGTTTATTCGGGGCCCTTGAGCACATGGTCAGTTCAGGTTTGGCGACGGCGCCATGTGAACTTACGCTTCTAGCCAGCTATCGAAGGCAACCGCCGCGACCCCTGTCGCCTGAAGCACATCTAAACCCAGGCCCACATTCTCAAGACCTCTGATGATCACAGCGAGCTTCAGGCCGTTTCCCTTCAGGGCCCTGACGATTTCGATGGTCTTCTCAGTGCACGGCCATTGCTTGCCATTATATAGCGTTGCGTTGTCGGCAAGGAGAACCTGGGGACTGATCTGTACCAGCCTGTCCAACACTGCGCTGACACCGCTGTCGGGGCTGATACCGGTCCAGATGGCCCCAAGTGCAGCGCTACTCAAGATCGCGACAAGAGCTGTTATATGATTGGCAACGAAGCCAGCCACGATACTGTTCTCCTTAACTCCCGCATCCCGCATGGCATTGGTACAGCGGCGCACCTGCTCTCGAAGCTCGGCCCATGTTGTCTCGGTCAGCGTCTTCTCATCCTCAGTTGCCGTGATGACGGCAATTGCAGACTCATCGACCTCTACATTCGCGGGGAACAGAAGGTTCTCTGCAAAGTTGAGAAGGGCTCCGGAATAAAAGTCGGGCCTGGGATACATGGGTGCTTCAGGGGCCAGAACCTGGCGATTTTTGTCAATAACAGTATTGGGAGGGAGCGTTCAAGGAGAGTAAACACCTGATCGAACCTCCTCGAGGCCTTGATCCCAGCAAAATCCCAGACTTCTTCCCAGAACACAGCAACATTATCAACAGACCACCTATATAGAGTGGGGTAGTCGCTCAGGTCGAGGCCGTATTTAGTGTTGAGGTGCTGCAAAAACCTCCACATTTGTGTAGATTTGGGCGTCTCATGTCTCCAGAGCTCAAGGGCCGCCATTTTAATGGTTGCTGAACAGAAATGTAAATCTGTGTTACAATCCGGGGGGGGGCGGCCAAAAGTTACCGGACGATGTGGTGATGAATGAATCACCACAATAGTTTTCATGGGGGTTCGCAGCGACAGCGATTCCGAGCCCGGAGGGCGTTCAGGGGAACTTGGAGGAGCTACAAGACTAGCAGAAACCTTCGGGGTGGTCCAGTGTTCTGGATCGCAGCGCGGCTTTCGGCTCTCCAGCTGTCAGTCAGGGTTTATTGCCCGAGGTTCATGACCGATTTTCCACCTCCCGATGGGGATCGCCCGCCGTTTCTACAAATATCTGTGCTGACGTTTGCTATCCATAGCCAAAAAAAAAAACCCCCCAAAAAAATCTCCGAACGCAGCCAAGGTGCAGACTGCACGGGACTGCAACGGACACCAATGAAAGAAACTTTTCTTCACGGCACCCCATTCCATCGTGGGGACGACATCCCACGTTTTCTTCAAGATCGAGGCAAGAGCGAGCGACGGGTCTGGGTCTGGGTCACAAGGAGGTGCGGAGTCTGCAGGTACAGCCCCGCTAAGTTCCAGAAGCGAAACTGGGAATCGCTCTTGTCAATCTGGAACTTGTGCTCCCCCTTCGATAGATAGGCTGTTCGGTATCTCGCCAGCTGCCCCCCCCCCCCCCCCCAAAAGGGGCCTTGAAAAGGTCGGCTTACCTAGTTGCCTAGACTAAGCACGCAGCAGAGATGGGACAGTCAGCACTGGCCATCCGGGCTCTTCAAATCACCGAGGAATCCGCAGAAAACAGCGCTACCGAACATCGCTGTTCCAACTTCCGGTGGGATAGGCTAGGGGTATGAGCCACGGGAAACCGTTGCGGCGGCGAAGGGATCACGCCACTATCACGTCTCAACACCAGATGGCACAAGATGCACCTTGCAAAGATTTCGCGTTCGTCTAACCTTCTCATCTTTCGAGGGGTTCGCCAAAGCTGCCTGACACTGCGGTGAAATTTCCGTGGAGCCTGCGAGATGGGTCCATCCCCATTTTGGATGAGAACCAACGGATCACCACAAGGGCTGGTTGGTGATTGGCAGGCCCAGTGTCGACCCGGCCCATGAACAATTTTTCCAGGTTCGCGGCTTGTTTTCAAGTGCCGATGCCTCTCACACGCGCAAAGCATGCGATGAACGAGGCCTTACAGTCGGGCGTGAAGGATTTTATGTCAAGAATACAAGGGCGAGAGTAGCCTGCTCGATTAGGAGGAGGATGCAGCGACAGCGATGTCATGATCTGGGCACTGGACCGGAGCTCTCGGCAGCGGGAACTTCGCAGGGCTCTCTCATTAACAGGGGTTACAAACCAGGGGCGAGGCCAATTTACCGTGTGGCTACGGCCTACGGAGCGATGCAAGCGTCTTAGCCCCCCATCAGTGACACAATTTCGCGAGGGCGCCCGTTCCTTTTTTATCTGAGATAGAAGACGTCCTCCACCCTCTCTTCCTCTTTTGTCTTCTTGTCTCTGGTGCTCCAGATTTCGGGAAGCGATCCATGCATTCTTGACTTCCCGCACGCCAGAGTTTGTGGGCAGCTGCGCAGATCTCTGGGCGACAACGACCGAACTCTGTCGACGACAAACCGAACCGAACCAGTCCGACCCCTTGTGCTCAGGAGGTTCGAGTCGCGCCTCCTGTTCGTCCCGAGAGCTGCCAGCACCGTAGCCTCTCCACTTGGCGACCGAGCGATTCACTTCGTCTCTCTTTTGCGGGAAATCCGAGCGAGCGTGAGTACTTTTTTTTCTTCCTTTCCTTCCACGTTTCGCTGCGCTGCATGTCTCGGTGGTTGGCGACTCCCGTTGTGGCTGGGCTGGAAAAGAGACGCCTGTCAATCGGTCACTGCTGCAACAACCGCAAACGGGTGGTGACGCCTGCAAGCCAGTCACAAACTGAGGACTGTGCAACTTGACTGCATCCAAACTCGCTGCAGTCGCGATGGAGGCACGCAATCGGCTTGCCTCACCTCAATTGGGCTCAGATCCTTCCATTCACCAACCGTGCTGACCACCTCCAACCCTCAGCATCAATTGGTGCCATAAATCGCGAATAGCTCTTCCCTGATAAGCGGTGAAGCCCCCAGAGCCGAATCGCCTCCGTTGTCAAGACGCGTTCAGAGACCCAGAAATGCCCCGAAAGCTCTCCAATCCTTTCTCCTCCACGTCCGCCATGCCTCAGTCTGAGCGGGCAAGCGAACGACGGCCTTCTCAGTCCCGGACCAACCGCCTTACCCAGTTCTTTTCTTCTCCCAAGTCCAAGGAGCTCCTGTCGGCTCAGCAATCTCTCCTGGCCATGCGAAACCAACCGCAGAGCATATCCCCTGCTACCATTCCTCTGCCGACCATTTCCCTCTCGACCGCCACTGCAGGAGAGCCCAATAGTGACGAGCCGCCTACGACTCTCTTCCAACCCCCTTCGGCCGATGAAGCGAGGAAACGAGAGCGGGCGGAAGCCCAATTCGGCCCTCTTCTTAGCCGACGCCACCTCTACGTAAGCGCCCATCAGGGCAAGCCGCTCGAGGCTCCAGTGGAAGACGAACCGCCATATTTTTATGTCCTGACCACATACCTCAGCTACCTGATTCTCATCTTCTTCGGCCACGCCCGTGACTTCTTCGGTAAGCGCTTTGGGAACAAGAAGCACTACCAGTCACTCAAGGCCTCCAATGGATATGCCCCTCTTAACGATGACTTCGACAACTTCTACGTCAGGAGGCTGAAGATGCGTATTGACGACTGCTTCGCCAGACCAACCACGGGTGTGCCTGGCCGGTTTATCACGTTAATTGACCGCAAATCGGATGATTTCAACCGGACTTACAAATACACCGGTACTTTCACCGAGACACTGAACATGAGCTCGTACAACTATCTCGGCTTCGCCCAATCCGAAGGTCCCTGCGCCGACGCTGTGGAGGACTGTGTTCGAAAGTACGGCCTCACCAGCTGTAGCCCACGCGCCGACGCTGGCACCTCGGACTTGGCCCTTGAAGTCGAGCGTGAAATTGCCAACTTTGTTGGAAAGCCGGCCGCTATGGTATTTTCGATGGGATTCGTCACTAACGCCGGTTCTTTCCCCGCCCTTGTATCGAAGGGTTGTCTTCTTATCTCGGACGAGCTCAACCATGCTTCTATTCGGATTGGTGCTCGTCTCTCAGGCGCTGTTATCCGGTCTTTCAAGCACAATAACATGGAGGATCTGGAAACGAAACTCCGCGAAGCCATCTCTCAGGGACAGCCACGCACTCATCGCCCGTGGAAGAAGATTCTCGTTGCTGTTGAGGGCCTGTATTCTATGGAAGGAACGATGGTAGATTTGCCTGGCGTTCTCGCGCTGAAGAAGAAGTACAAGTTCTTCCTCTACGTTGACGAGGCCCACAGCATTGGAGCTCTCGGACCCAGGGGGCGTGGTGTTTGCGACTACTTTGGCGTTGACCCGGCTGAGGTGGACATTCTCATGGGAACTCTGACCAAGTCTTTTGGCGCCAACGGTGGCTACGTTGCCGCGGAAAAGCACACTATCGACAAGCTTAAGAGCACCAATGCCGCTACGATTCTCGGAGAGTCACCTGCCCCTTCGGTTCTGATGCAGATTCTCTCGTCCCTTCGAATAATCACAGGAGAACTTGCCCCCGGTCAGGGAGAGGAGCGTCTTCAGCGTATTGCGTTCAACTCCCGCTACCTTCGCCTCGGACTCAAGCGCCTCGGTTTTATTGTTGCCGGTCATGATGACTCCCCGATTATCCCCATCATGCTGTATCACCCCGCTAAAATATCTGCCTTCAGCCACGAGATGTTGAAGCGTAGGATCTCTGTTGTGGTTGTTGGTTACCCCGCTACGCCCCTGATCAGCTCACGCGCCCGATTCTGCATCTCATCTGCGCACAATAAGGAAGATCTGGATCGCCTTCTAGCTGCATGCGACGAGGTTGGCGACATCCTGCAGTTGAAGTTCTCAACGGGTGTGGCAGGTGGGCTGGAGCCATTGCCTGCGGGTGTTAGTCCCGAGATGGAGCAAGAGTGGCGTAAAGCCAATGGGCTGGAAGGTGTGATCAAACCCCCAAGGTGGAAACTAGACGATGTTATCAACCAGGGCGAAGAGGATGCCAAGATGATATTGAGGTAAAGAAAGAAGGTAGGCGGTTGATTGTGGGGTTTCAAGCAACCCGGCGTTCGGGAGTGACAGGAGCTGGCAGATGCTTCAAGCTGTATATGTAGGAATGACGGAGAATGGGCGTGGCGGTGATGTCGCCTGCAAAGGCCATTCAGCGTTCTCTAGAGGTAAACGGACGTGATGCCTAATGTCTAAACTAAAACCGTAGAGAGAAAAGGATTATTGACGATTTCTGTGTCAGAGGCACGTTCGCGCCGGCTCGGTCCCGGCTCATCACGGAACCGGCTCGGACC
>Ga0247760_1001964_pt1 | contig 17044 bp, 26 predicted proteins | sample UWRJL171409R4_FD_179936 | JGI IMG/M metagenome (GOLD analysis project Ga0247760, IMG submission 179936) | Plant litter microbial communities from Arlington Agricultural Research Station in Wisconsin, United States - UWRJ-L171-409R-4 | ecosystem: Environmental > Terrestrial > Plant litter >... | reverse complement strand
CTAACCCTCTCCTCCCACCCTCAATTCAATGCGACGCCCTCGCCACTGCCTCCTTCGCCGCCGCGGTCAACGGTCTCCGCGACCCAAGACCTCGCTCCTGACACCCACCTATCGCGAGCGCTCAATACAATTTATGTTTATGGCGTGGGCCGCGCCGTGACCTGGACCATGTTTGTAGCGCGGCGAAACATCTCGGCGGTTCCCCAGGTAGTCTTCTCCCCGCCCACGACGCCCCCGATGCCGGATATTCCAAACAGAGTGGCGCCCTCCCGAACGATGGTCGCCGGGTACGCCGTGCCTACGCCCTCCACAAATGTCACGCGCGACAGGGTGGTGTAATCATAGTGGTAGTGGGTCCCCTGGTCGTCGTAGTAATCCTTGGAGCTGAAGGTATCCATGGTGAAGCTCGAACTGATGGCGGTCGTGGCATTGACACGAAACGGCCGATTGGTATCGAACCTGTTGCGGGTGTTTCCAGTGAGCGTCCAGTAGAGCTCCTCGGCTTCGGACCACGTCGACATTTTGCCGTCCGGCTGTGCGGCCGAGAACTGAGAGATGGCCGTGCCAGTTACCGGAGTGCCATCCGTGGGAAACCCTGTTTGGTCGCGCGGCATGAGCAGCGTGACCACTACGGTTCTGATGGCCTCATACTTGGCAACCGTTGTCGTGTAGATTGCCGTGTGTTGAGGTACTGGTGGTGCGAGACTTGTGGATGTGATTATCTGCGCCGTAGTTATTGCGCTGAGGACAAGGGCAACGAAGATTCCAAGTCTTGTTAACATCATGTTCGTAGTGATAGATGTGGATTTGATTTTGAACCTTTTTGCTTTTTGGTACAATCTTGCGTGCTTTTAACTTCTCAGTTATCTGGGTTGTGATAGTCGAACTGAGGGGAGAACATACCTCCCCCCCTTTTCCCGGTCCCCCGCACCGCCGGGTAAAATATCTGCACGCATTCTCCAACCTCGTCTCTTTGCTGTGCCTCAGAATTAATATCATTAAATTGTTCGAGGCTCACTCTAGAAACAAGATCAGGTTCGACCGACTCTCTGTAGGTAAGAGCAGTATATATTTATACTATGGCTTGGCCTCTGGAAACCCCTTTTCGACACAGTCAAACAAGCGTCCCGTGGGGCTGTGTCTTGCCTTCTTACTTTGTTAAGGTAGCTGGATACCCTTGAATGAGATTTTCCTTAATATCATAGCATTTTGATCCGACTTTACTATAAATGAACTCTATATGGTAAAGTAGATCGGGGCTGGTCGGCATGCAGCGGTGGTTTCGACCGGTCGTTTACTTTAGTCAAGGCAAACTAAGTCCACTCCTGCTTAGGTCGTCCGCCTGTACGAGAAAGTCCAGCTTGTTGGGCTAGCCACACGTATGGCGCGTGGTTAAGCGAGTGCAAAGATTTCTAGAGAAATTTGCAAATGCACGACAGCTCTCAGAGAGCACAATGCAGTCAATTCAGCCGATTAGCATGCAGGACATCCAATCCAGCAGTGGCCGTATGAGGCACTCGCAGCGCAGTTCTTGGTAGACATCGTTCCCCGAATAAGATTGATGGCATACATTGCAGGTATCCGAGCCAATCATGCTATTGCTCGGCAAGACTACCCAAAGTGTTGGGGTACCGCACCGCTTATCATAAATTTTACTCTGGATACTCGCCATGCCTCCATCAAAGAGTCCAGATGGGTCAACACTATCAAGCCCTCTAGGGTCTAGCCAAGATGAACTACAAGACGAGTACGATTATGAGCCACTCCCAACATCGGCAAGCATCCGACTCTTGAAGCTTCTCTCCGACAGCCGAAATGGCGATCTCCACATATCGCTCACAACGGTCGACCAATCCAATAACCCAGCATATCACGCGATCTCTTACTCATAGGGCAACCTCCATGCAAACGGCGCTGACTTCACCGCCACTACAACTCGGTGACCATCAGCACTGAGCACGGCGGCTACGCCGACGAATTCCTCTAGATTGACGCGCTCTGCATCAACCAACAAGACCGCGCTGCCCAGGTCAAGATCATGAGCCCGCGCGACAAGATCAACGACATCTTCGGGCTCATGGACGTCACGGCGAGGAATACGTGGGTCGTCGACTAGGGTACGCCCGTCCAGTAAGCCTACGCGTTTGCACGATGCGCGTCATCCATCACAGCAGAAGTCTGGGCATCCTTTCATGTATACAAGGTGCATTGATACGCAAGATTGCACAACGACCGTCGTGGGTTGCGGATTTCGGGCGTTCCGTTTGTCAATATGCTCTGCATGGTCATTTTGACGCCGCCGGCACCGGGGACGACAGTCAGCATCTTCTGCTACCTTTGGGCAATTTCCATGTTTGTGCGCGACCTAGCAAAGTACTAGTAGTGAATTGATGAGCTCTTGGACAGAAATGCCCTGAATTCAGACCCGCACCGAAATCGTCCCGCCAAGCAGTCTCCCTAGGACGCCAAAGGGGGCTAGGGCTCCTGTACATCCCGTGCCTCTGCTGCCTAAGGGGGTGGACATTGTTACAGCCCGCAGAAGCCGGTTATCGACGCGATCTAGGATGGATAAATGGATAGGAAAAGAACAAGGACCTGCTATAATCTCTGTTAGGTTAGTAGCTACGAAGGTTATTGGTAAGGGATAGGGAGGATGAATCTAAAGAAAAATCGGGCTCTCCTCTATGCTAGGAGGCGGACCGCGACGAGGAACTAGGGTCTTCATACGCAATGTCTCTCAAGCTCAACCCGACACAGCAAGACGCGCAACGGCTAAGTATTATCGTTCGGGGGGTCTTATAAGCTCCTAGAAAGTCTTTTGACAGGTTAGGCAGTAGCGAAACATGCCGTCCCAACCGGGTTACGGGTTGCATTCGCTTAGTGCTTGCGTTCAGGGTGGAGAACAAAGGTCCACAAACTGCTTCGGCTAAGGTCGTCGCATCGACCAATCCACAAGGTTGAAAACAAACCTGGTGCCCAGAAACTAAGAATGGCAGCGGGCTGGCTTCCGGCCTCAGTTTCAACCCGTTGCCAAGCTAGTAGAATATCAGTACAAAAGGAGCATGCCCTACCAGAGAGTCAAATCCCCATCCTAGGCACCTGACGATCTTGCCAACCAAGACTCCAAGTCCTCCAAAGTAATCTCAATCTAAGCAAAGGGGACAAGATGAGGAGCTCCGTCATCCTGTTGCTCGGCCTGACCTCCCACGCCGCCACGGAAACTTTCGACTACATCATTATCGGCGCAGGCACGGCTGGTCTCGTTGTGGCAACCCGGCTCACGGAGGATCCCACCGTGACAGTTGCCGTGATCGAGCCGGGAACAGATGAGCGGAACAACATCAACGTCACGGGGACGGACAAGTTCTCCCAGGCCTTTGGCACCAGCATCGACTGGCAGTATGTAACCACGCCGTAGGCCGAGGCAGACAACCCCTCCCTCCCGCTACACCAGGGCAAGGCATGGGGCGGAACTAGTACCATCAACGGTCAGTACACCTGAAAAATGAAAAAGAAAAAAAAACCAGGCCAAGAACTCAGCTCACACCAACCCTCAACTAGGTCCTAGGAATGACGTACGTCCGCGGCAACGCCCCTGAATTTGACACTTGGCAACGCCTCGGAAATCCCTCGTGGAACTGGAGCAGCCTCTTCCCTTGCTTTCACCGCACGGAGCGGTACACACCCCCTAGCGAAACGCAGCTCGCGGCCGGCGCCATGATCCAGCCCCAGCATCACGGCCTTACAGGCCCCATTCATGTGGGGTACATAAAAGGCAGAGCATCTTGGTTAAAACGCTGTCAAGCTTAGGCAGATAAATAAGGGAAGCGTGGGTCTAGACTCTGCATACAGATTTAACTTTTACTTATAACTCGTCTTAAATAACGTAGCTTTTTAAGCATATAGTAATGTTAAAGATAATTAGTGTTGATCTCGATGTCGCTGATCAAGGTGTCGGAATCGTCGATCGTTGTCGCAAAGTTCGAGTCCAAAGTCAATGCAATGATCCCCATCCCAGTGAAGCTGTCTTGCAGCAGAACCCGAGATTCGGTCGGACCGAAGAGCCCCTCTCGTCCCCAAGTCCACCCTAACCGCAAGACTTGGCCCAAAACCATCAAGGCCTCCCCCAAAGTTTCTCCCGTAATTTCTACCCAAGACTCTGCCGACAAAAACGCTGAGCACGCGAATGCAGGAACACATCTTAATTAACCTCTCTCAGCCTCGTGGTAACTCCACCCGTTACCCAACTGCCACCGTAAGGTTATTAGGGCCTCGCCCTCCAGAAAAAAGCTAAATCTTTCTTCGGACAGCTGTCCTCGAGAAATTCTTTCCCTCCGTCCTTCCTTTGGTTCTTCATCGCATCTTAAAACATAGCTCCAAATCAGCTGGCAATTTCTGCAGCTCATCCTGTGATACCAACAACACCATACCACCATCAAGACCATCAAGACGCCCCGAGCGATACCACCAAGGCACTCCCAACGACACCGCCAAGGGATATCACACCAGCTAGAAGCCTCGAACCGGGCTCGCCTCTTCAAATCAGATTGTCCGCCGTCCAGTCAGCGGACATCAACCCAGCCTGCTGCGATCTAGCCAAGCTCGGTGCACAACGCCTAGAACACACCGTCGTCCTGTCACAACCACCCCAACATAACCACAGCCGCCACAAACACACGACAAGATGGGCCCCAAAAAACGGGACACCACCCTGGCAACCCTCGCCGCGACGCTCCAATCCGCCGAGCTCCCCTACCTCTACATCCCCTACAGCCCTCGCTCCGCCTCCTCCCCCAACACCAAGCCCAACATCATCGACATCGACCTCTCCGCCTTGGGCCTCCCCGCCCCTCGCAACACCAACATCAACACCAACACCAAACCGCACTGCGCCTGTGCCTGCACCTCCAGTAGCGCCTCCAGCAGCTCCACATCCACCACCACAACCCCAACCGACACAACGTCCACAAAATCCACATCCATCTCCAAACTCCCCACAGCCACCACCTCCTCAACAATTTCCCTCCCGCACCCCTCGCTAATCCTCCCCGGCCCGCCCACCTCCTTCGCCTACCCCGACCGAGTCGCCCTGCTCTCCACCGCTTTGCGCTCCGCCCTCCCCCATCTCCAATCCCACCGCTCCTTCGAGGCCCTCGAGAACCTCAACTGGAGTCGCTGGGTTACACTTCAGGAGTGTCTGTTGACGGCGCAGACTGTGGTGCGGGAGTTTGTCACCGACCCGGACACAAAGAAGGTCAAGCCGAGTAAGCTGCCGAGGGTTATGGAAGGTGTGGAATCTGACATGAGGCATTGGTGTGCGCGACGGAGGTTTCGGCGGTCGGAGAGGTATATCCTGTCGAAGCGGTTGCACGAGAAGAGTTTAGAGATGGGGAGAGACGAGATGGTGGCGCGGACGGAGGGGATTTTTGAGGAGTTAATGGGTAAGTTGCAGGGGCTGGATGAGGTGGAGAGTCAGATTGAGCGGTTGCGGGGGAACAGGACGTGGTTGGAGAAGATGAGGGATCCGCATCGTAAGAGGGAGGGGGAGTTTCTGAGGGGGCTGTATGACGGGGAGTTGAAGAGGATGAGGGAGAGGTATCTGGGGGCTAAGGCACGTAAGCGAGACGCTAGGACGGGAGTCAATGGCGGGGCTGGCGGGGAATAGTTGAGATGCAAATGACGGAGATGAGCGGAGGCTGTGATGGAGCCGGAGATCCCCGCTGGAAGAGGGAGGCCGAGCTTCTGCCGGGGCTGCGCGCCGAGGAGCTGGGAGGTGTTTGAGATATTCGGGGCTGGAGCGTGGGGAACAAACCACCAGCGAAAGAATACCAACGACAGGAAAGGAAGCAGACGCTGTGTCATCAATGGCGATGGTGATACCTGGCCGAACGACATCAACAATGGAGATGATACAATGATGGGGATGAAACACATGCTGCAAGAGCGATGGCACCGGTGCGATCTGATTAACGTACCCTAGGTGAACTGACACGGCTCCATTCACGCACAAGTACTCTCTCTGAGGTTCAGAGAATCGCAGGTGAATGTCTGCGGTGACCAGCCTCCCCAGCCTCGGGCCAGCGGAAGCCTCCATGTTAGCTCGCAAACAAAGATCGCAAACAAGTCACGAACAAAGACAAGACCCGCAAGATATTGTGAACTGATTCGTTGAGGCTGTGCTAGGATATAGAGGTCTGATACCACTGGATATCCTCGCAGATCCTTCCACTCAAATTTGAGTCAAGATCTCCTCCAGTCACATCCCAAAACAAGAACGCCTGTCGCGATGTACAGAAGCCCCCCAGAAGCCGCCCAATCACATCATCATGTTCGTGCCATTGGTGCCGTTTGTACCATTTGTGACACCGTGCATGCCGTTCATGCTGCCGTTTGTGGTCTTCAAGCCATCCATGTTCATCATGCAGCTCGACGACGACTCAATGGCGTGCATCTTGACGCCCTTAGCCGTCTTGTTGCCATAAGAGTCGTAGCCGCCATAGCCGGGCTCGCGGCCGAACACGAGCCAAAAGATCGTCGCGTAGACCCAGCAAGCGAAGCTGATGGGGCCGAAGATTGACATCGGCAGGACCGACAGCCAGAAGACATCCGAGATCGCTTGAAGATGTTAGCCAATTCTCGCAATTCGGAACGGCCGGATACTTACTAAAGAACCAGCGTCGGCGTGTCAGAGTCTCCCACATCTCGCCTTTGACAATCTTCTCCGCGCCAGACCACTTCCAGGGTCCGCGTATTCTGAGCTTCGAGTTGATGTTCGCACCAAACGCCCACACGAGGGGGATGCGCCATGCGTTCTCGTGACCACTGAACGCTTTGCCAACGGCCTCGAGAGCGCCCAAGGCTGAGCCCATGTCCAGGGCGAGCTGGTAGACATAGCTCTCGTGATCGATTCCGTAGTGAATTCTGGACTCCTTATCGTGCCAAAGACGGAAATGAAGCTCGTCCTTGGGATGGAGCGGCTTCGGGATCTTCTCAGGAGCCAGAGTATAAAGCACCCAGAGTTGGGCCTGCATTTCTGCAAGCGGAGGGATCGCGCCGAGGTTGGGGCGCAAAAAGCCGATATAGCCGACGGAGGGATCGTCGTGATGCCAAATTCCGCGGACGTCGGCCTCATTTGCAAGGGCGTAGGGCTTGCCACCGGAGGAGTTCTGCTTGGTGAGGAATGGGAACTCCTGGCGATATCCAGTGCAGAACACGACCATGTCGGGCTTGATGACCTCATTCTTCAGACGCTCGTACTCAGGACGGTGAGTCCTTCGGAAGACGACGCGGCCATCCTTGGTGATCTTCTCGGGCCAAGGAGCGAGGTCAATTGCGCGATCTCCAGTGTCGGGAATCGGCTGTTGGATGATGGCCTGGCGGATGCGCTCAATGATGCCGGTGTCGAGAACTCCACGGTACGGCTTGCTGACATAGGCAGAGGCCTTGCTCGCCTTTGTGAAGAACACTGCGGGAGGTATCGGTCAGCATGCTGGGACACGTGAAGGTGCGGGGCAAACTTACTTTTGCTGACATGGTCCAGCTCGGGGTTCGGCTCGCCGACAAGCTGGTCGTATCCGCCGGGAGTGCCCGTGGTCAGCCACAAGATGAATCTGACGTAGCGATTGTAAAACGTCCACATGGAGTACGAGTTGCGCAGCAGGGGATGGACGTAGGAAGTGTCGAAGAGACTGGCTCGAGCATTGTCGAGAGGGATGGTGAGACCCTTCTTGGGCTTGCCGCCGAAGATGGGAAACAAAACCGGATTGAGATTGCGCTGTGGGAAGCAAGGTCAGACAAAATCAATTGACAAGACAGATGGCATGTGAAAGAACTGACCTTGGGCGCGAAGTGAAAGCCATAACGATGGCACATCAGGACCTGCTTGGTGTTGCCCGTGACGGCGAGGAAGGCAACGTCGGAGGCAGTCTCGCCGCCGCCCATGACCATGATGGTCTTGTTCTCGCCGAACTGCTCGCGGGATTTGAATTGCGATGAGTGAATAACCGTGGGGACATTCTCAATGCCGGGAATCTCCGGGATGTTGGGCGTCACATGCAGGCCGGCACAGATGGCAATGGCGTCGCACTCCCACTGCTCCTCTTTGCCGGTGGACTTGGGGCAGTAGGTAATGACGTGGCGGGCGCCGTCCTTACCAGGCACCTTGCGAGTGATGTGAGTGACCTTCGTGTTGAGATTGATGTGCGGCCAAAGTTGAAACTTGGAGCAGTACTCGGTGAGGTACTCTCGGTAGCGCTTGGCAGCCAGGAAGTCCGGCTCATCATCACCAGCGCGGAAGTCAGAGAAGCAGGTGAGCTGCTTGGAGGAGACAAGCTGCGGGAAAGCTGCAGTCAGCATGGCGCGCCCGGTGAATAGCGGGGTAGGGAACGAGAAGAGTGCATACCTCGCCGTTCTCGTACATGCGGGCGTAGAAAGTGCCGCCGACTCCGTCCTCGACCTCGAAGAGCTTGACCTCGACAGGCTCATTGCCGAGGAAATGGTGAGAAGTCAAGAGGTACTTGAGGGTGACCAGACCCGAAGGGCCGGCTCCGACGATGGCGATCTTCTTCATCTTGCTCTTGCGAACAGTGAGACGATGAAGATTGGGAAGGGGAAGTAGTTGGTTTGGAAGCAGTGAAACAGTGAACTGAAGGCAGGAAGACGATGAAAGGGAGGAAGAATTCGATCGGAGAGTTGGTGATCAGAGGAAGAAGAAGGTGGTTGTTGGGGGGAAGTTTGTTTCTGTGGTGGCTGCGGTGGAAACGATTAAATACATGGAGGAAGAAACAGTGGCAGGTGGCAGGAGGGGTCAGCCCTCGAAGCAAGTCGAGATCGAAGGTCAAAAGTAGGCAGGAACGGAAGTAGGGATGAGAACGAGACCGACGTGCCTTTCATTCACTTATGCACCTGCCCCAAGACCCTGGGCGCGGCGTCCTTTCCATCCGAGGCTCCCTTGCTTTCGTTCATTTCCTCTCACCTGATGCCTCTCCTCACCGCCACCTTCGACCGGCGTTTTTGAGTTGAGGTCCAGGCATCTCAGGGCCAGAGGCGATCGAGAATCCACCTCGACGGCCGCCCTCGTCTGTCCCTCGTTTGTCGGCGATCAGCAAACGAGTGGCACTAACACCCTCCCCCAGATTCCTCAGGGCGGGTGAAAGATTGGCACGAGCTACCCCAGCCAATCCATCCCCTACTTTAGCTCAGGCTAGTCCCGGAGGGCGTGATGAGGCGTCAAACTAGATAGTATGGTGACATGATTGATAGCCGGCGTGAAGGCACAGAACCAACAGCCCCTCCAAGACCTTGTGTCGTGCCCGTCTGCGACCCTTCCTTGAGGGGGAGGTCCAGCTACAGCCAGAGGATGGGTGGCAAGGCCTGTCAAGACACTCATGGAGGCCCGTCTGCGGCGTGGGGTTGGGGTCGATTTACACTCTCGAATCCTACCAACAACGCGCATGGGCCCCGCGAGCGGAAGCAACGGGACAGATGCAGCTAGGTTGCGTGACGGTTGTGTCCGTTTCTGTTCGGTACTACATGTAGATCCAACCGCAGCTGTGCCGCAGCTGTGCCGCAGCTGTGCCGCCATCCTTCGACCTTAATCGGCAACAGCAGCGGTGCTTCCCGGTCCGGTAGAGGCTGACTACGATTGGGCCCGTTTGCAGACGATGAGGTCGGTGGTTGATGATAACGCGCCCCGCAATCCCCATGGGGCTTGTGAGTGCCGGCGCGGCACCACGTAGAATCACGACTCAGATGTTGTCTGCGCAACCGCAGGTGCCTGCCCGCGGGGTCAACAGTGCCAATTACTGTCTGAACTCTGTGTGGGAAGCAAGAAACCAATAGTTAAAATCAACACCAGCAAATGACAGTGTGCAGTCCCAGGCATGATCGTTGTGCAACGTGCCCCGCTCCGATCGATTGGAGCACGATCGGCCCACGGCCCCAAGCCATGGCGCCTCCGGATCTGGGACGACAGTCCGCAGACAACGTCCGATGAGGCCTGGGATGGATGCCAGGGATGGCACCCCTTGATGCCTGGAGAGGCTTCTGTCCGGCCCTTTGACCGGTTCCCGGGCCATCCGATATTCTAGGTACATTACAAACTGCTGCTTCTGCTACTGCTGTGCGACTTGGGCTATGATCTCGGCTCGGCCTCGATCAGCCGAGATCGGGTTATCTCTGGCACACGCCACACTGATTGTGCTGATTATGCTGATTTTCGTCACCCGTTGGCAAGTTCGGGTGAACTGGCTCCATCACCACATGCTGCTGCCGAACAGCCAATCGCGCGGGCCTGGCAGCAGCCTCGCCCCGCTCGGGGGCATGGCCGCCATGCGTCTCCCATTCCCGTTTCCAGGTTTCTCCGATTTGAGTCGGGGTGGGTCACGGTGCGGCTCATGCAGACCTGATCGATGTGACCGAAGCAGCCAATTGTGTGCTTCGGCCACGCCAGCCATGCCAGTGGTGTCACAGTGTCAGTGTCTGGTCTCCTTGCAATGATGGCAGCCACGAGCCAGGCCATTGGAAGAGACCTGCATGCGCGTCGCAACGCCTCGGCTGGCAAACTCAACACGACATTGAATGGAGTGTTACACTGGGAAGAAGGAAGTTCTGTCGAAGATATTCCTGAAGCCTCGGATTGAATTGCCATATCTGTCTCGAGGTGGAAGGTTCATTGAATTGCAGACAGCTTGTTACGTGAAACGGTGGTCTACCAGCTCTCATCCGGTGTCTTCGGCTGGTAAATTGCAAGTGGTGAATTCCCAATTTCCCGTTGGTGTCGAAAGGCCGTCTTAGAGGCTGGGCTGGTCTTCCATCTTGTCCCTTGGCCAGCGATCTGGAAGCAGAATGCTCGGGTGAAAGAGCGAAATTCACCTCCGTCTCCCCATTGGCAATCACAGCATCTCCATCGAGGCCACGGGGATGTGCAAAGACCCAGAGCTTTGTCAGAATTCTGCCATCTTGGTCATCAACAGCAACCACGCGGTGAAGCAGCTATTTGCACAGTGGAAAGGGCGCATCTTCTTTTCTTTTGCTGAGCATTTCATCCTTCTGCCTAAAGCACCAAGACTGCTACGAGACGACAAAGACACAACCCGACTCCGGATCCTCCAGGACATCAGCGTCCAGACCGTGTGCGCACACTACTTCCCTCACATCTTCTTCCTCTAGTTCGCCAGCCTCGGCGTTGAAAACAGCGCCCAGCCCCGACACCCTCCCCGTGACCGTCTCCATTCCCTATGTTTTCTGCAGGCCGTTCTTCGTGATCTTTGCGAGCCTCACCGCCCAGACAAAATCCCCTTCATGCTCGGCGGTGGCCGTCTCGGTTGCCGTAACACCGAATTGCGCTTCTGGTCCGGCCTCGGCCAATCCTGGGATCTCACTGCAAGCTGTCAGCCCAATTGTCAAATGCCATCGCGATTCATGAGCCACATCTCCAATCCGAGTTACGCAAGGAATTCACACCCACGAAGCACCCTATCCTCACAACTACAAGACAGAGCATCTTCGCAATTAAAAACAGCAAAGAAATCTCAACTCACACTCCAAACCCAACCTCCCCGGCCCTCGCCCTCCCCCTACTCATCCCCTCCCTCGCACGCCCCCTTGGACACCAATATCCCTGTAACCATATACAGCCTCCACCCCCCAACCCGTCCCTTGACTCCCAACCCCTCAATATACCCGCTCACCTCCTCCCCCAGCACTCTCGCCACATACGCCCTCGTCGGCTCCACTGTCCACATCTCCAGCCTTTCAAACCCCCAGTACCTCTCCACCCTGCGCGAGAACAAGCCCCCCAGCACGCCGTAGACGTCCACGCCGGGGATTACTGTAGAGGTAGGGAGGCCTGCCCTGCCGGAGAGGGAGAGGGAGGTGTTTTGTGAGGAGGTCCAGGTGAAGTTGTGGAGGGTGTGGGGGCCGCGCATCTCCATGGAGGTGGGGAAGGGTTCGAGGGCGGCGCGGTTGAGGGGGGCGGTGATGGCGTGCAGGGAGGTGATGATGTGCCCTGGGGAGAGGGGTCTGGAAGGGGTGGAGGAGAGGAGGAAGGGGGTGGATGGGGGAGGGGGAACCAGGTTTTTTGCATCTTGATGATCGTAGTGGCAGAATGTGAATAAGTTAAGATCGCGTAGTCGGTGCAGGTAACGATTGAAGGGGGTATAGGAATTGTGGAAGGGGGCGCGGCGAGGGTGGTCACCGTAACGGGCTGCCGTGTCGGCCTGGCGAACAGCGCTGGGCTTTATCTAAATCTAGCCAAACCAAGGCCTAATTTCGTTTGGTTTGTTAGATAAATTGGAGATTTGGTTTGATTTGGGTGTTTGCCTTCCAGCTCATATATAACCCTAACCCTTAGATCCACAGGTCCCGATTCACCACCCCGAACAGTCAAACCCATATACTGAGCCACAGCTGAGTAATTATCGGGTTTGACAAATTATCTTGCCAAACCGGTACTTGATTTTGTTTGGCTTGGCAGTCAAAATTCCCAGATTTGGTTTGGCTTAGCTTTGCTTGGTTTGATTTGATTGACGTCCCAATCACACACCAGGACGGCTACCGACAGCACGGTTGGGGGCTGTGGCCCGCGAGCAGGGTCAATTCGGTGCGCACTACGGAACTTGGTCCGATCCGACCTCAAATATCAGGGTTTGAGGGCCCTTGGTTGCATTGGGATAAGCTGTAGGGGGATGCAATACGACCTTGAACATCAGACTTGGTGGCATCCTTCGACAGTGAGAAGGTATTATTGCATCATGAGAAGGCCTCGATTACATTGGAACCTACCTCTTGACCATTGGGAATGTGATACGGCTCAAGCCCCGAGACTGCCAGCCTGCCGTGATAGTGACAAGGGCTTCTCGTATCGTCAAAAGGGAATTCTCAACTAGCGTTTTCTCATCACGAAGATACACTCTTGCACCATGAGGAGGCATTCGCCTATTGTGAGACGGTGTTCTCGCATTGAAAGAAGGCGGGGTTTGCATTTAACCCGGAATGTTGTGAGAGGCCTGGTCCAGAGTCTGCAGAAGTCGCAAATCACCACCACCACTTGGAGCAGAATTAGTTACAACACCAGCAGTTTCTTCCAACTAGACTGGCTTCTGGGCCGGGTGGCATGGATTCTGCCGCTTTCGGGAATCGGGCGGTCAGAAGGATGGAAAATCGTGGCTCAACTCCAAAGTTCGCGAGCAGGGAGTTCCTCAACCAGCATTATGACATCACAAATCGAGCCCAGTGGGCAAATTCATCCGAACACTACCGGCCTCTTCGGCACTCGGTTCTAGATCAGATTCTGCCGCTTCTGGGGCTAGGGCGGTCAGAAGGATGGAAGGTTGTGACTCAACTCTATGCAGGTTAAAGTCGTGAACTTCGTCAACGCCCACGGTGACGTCACACAACGCGCTCAATGGGAAAGAATGCAGCCCAGCTGCCCTCTTTGCTAGAGACAATCGGGATTCTGCACGATTGTCAAAAGGCGGAAATTGCTCGCTGTGACCCAGCCCTAGATCAGGCATTGACATGAACTTTTTCAAAGACTACTGTGACGTCACACACTACGGTGAATTACAAGAAGCGCAGAGCTCCTGCCCTCCTTAATGGAGCCGACGGGACAAGCCGGAGTTCTCCGCGATTACGAAAAGGAGGAAATTTGATTCCGGATTTGCCTCCTGATGAACTGGTTCGCAGACGGAAGGGACGAACTTTCAAGCACATCTAGCGTCCTCCCTCGGGTTCGGAGAGGTTCACCACCTTCTAAAAGCGGCGTCAAGTGGATGGGAACCTCCGTAGGCCAACTCAAGCAGCAGGAATGTGCGGTGAAATTTTCCTTCGGCAAGCACTGGTTCACCAACTCCGGAAATCGGCCTCGGGTTAGGACCGACCTCCGTGAGTTCCTCAGGCAGCAGTAGTGGGCGGTGAGGCGTCCAGCAGACAGTAGCAAGTCCACAGGCTTCCATGGAATTCGGCATCAAGTTAAGGCCGATCTCCATGAGCCCGCTCAACATCGACCCCTGACCAAGCAGGTATCGCGCTTTCCGTGTTATTGCGGTCAGAAGACCTCCCCGTGCGACGGAAGATTCCGAACGACGCGTCGTGACGCGTTGCGGTCGTTCCTCGGTGCCGAGGGCGGGTGTAGAACAGGCTTATCTCTGGGGGCTCAACACCAACCCATGATTCAAACAGGTGTCGTGCCTTCTGTGTTATTGCGTTCGGACAACCTGCCAACGCGTCGGAACATGCCGAACAACACGTCATGACTGTCCCCTGATGCTGAGGGCTGTTGTTGAGCCAGCCGATCTCCACCAGTCTGAACACCGACCCCTGAGCCAGCAGGTATCGCGCTTTCCGTATTATTGCATCAGAAGACCTCAGAACGCCCCCCAACGCGACGGAACATGCCAAGTAGCGCGTCATGACGCGTTGTGACTATCCCCAGTGCCGAGAACTGGTGTTGAGCCGACCGATCAGTCCACAAGTTGAACACATGACATGATCCGTCCAGCTTCCCTTAGCCCATGTGACGCTTAGATGCCCTTGATATCGTACTCTCCCAACTTTCTGGCACGTAGGCAACTTGAGAACACTGCTGGTCGAGCTGCTGGCAGAGTAGGATGACATCCGGAGCAAAGTAGCCGGAGTCAACAAGAGCCCTTCGAGCTCGCTTTGCATCCCATCGCCTCCGCCCCTCCCTTTGTGAGGCTCGTATAGCCCAACTGCCCGTTTCATTTAGCCCTAGCCCCATGTTTGCCGCAGGCTGTAGCAGTCCAGACTCGGGATCACGGCCCCGGAGGTTGCGCAACAGGATGGAAGAGCCTTCTTTCGATCTCTGTTACTGGTGCTAGTGCTGGCGTTGCTTCCATCCCATGTTGCCGCTGCACGAATCACTCCGACTGCCGCCGGACTAGGGACGGGAGCACAAAGTCTCACATGAGTCCGCGGAATCCCTCCCTCCCTACTCGAGTTTCTCTTACGCACGGAAAGTAAATGTATCATCTCAATCGCATGCCGTCTTTGTCCTGTGCCTTATGTTATCCCTATGCCTGCGATCACGTCCGTGCGTGCAGCTCAAAGAGCCCCAGACTCAGCTAACGGCGACACTCTATGTCGAGACAAAGGTCTTTTGTCCGCTTCTGAATAAACTCGTATTTTACTATAGCCCTTAGGATACATTCCCCAGACAAGACCGTAGCGCCAATCCCACTGCACACTAGACAAATTGTTGCCGGTCGTTGAAGTTCTCTTTGGCGTCCACTGGTCGTAGTGGCGCAGTCCTGGGGAAGATGACCCGAATCGCCCGCCAAGAGCCAAGATCGCAGAAACCGCCAGTCATTGAGTGCATTTATGCAACGTGCTCGCTCTAGGACTCGAGCCCCAAGGGTCACCCTTTGACCGAGTCATTTGGCGCCTCGGCTCAGGGTTGGGGCGACGCGGCCGACAGTGGAGGGCCAAGACTCCAAACCCAGTGTTTGCGATGACTATTCTACCGCGTTTCAGCAGGCACACGCAGCAAAGTAACATTTACGGGATTGCGGATGGGGTCTTGTGGCACGATTACGTTTGCTCGTCTAGGACAGCCAATATAAAGTCAGATAAAACACAAAGAGTCGCCTCGCCCAGCGATGTTAGGTAATGGCCCCCTTGGCACCGTCTTGGCAGGCTCGGCCGTGATTGTTGATTTTCTTTCTCCGGCCATGCGTCCTGGGACTTGGCTCAGTATAAAACAAAGGCATTTCCTCGTATCTCCCTGGCAGTAACACCGAGACTCACGCCGTACCCGTCGTCTTTGTCGCAGCAGCACCACCCCGCCCACACCAAAACCACCTTGATGTCTTTCAGACCCGTCCACTTCGAGATCCCTCGCCAAGCCCATCTCGCGCTGGAGATAGCCTACGCCGACGCCGCCAACTGCCACTGAATGCAGCCAAAATGACTTCCCCTTCGCCCATGTATGTGTACATCGAGGGCTCGTCGCCCTGGCTGGACGCGCACCTCGAGGCCTTCATCCGGCACCACGATCCCGACGCCATCTTCGTGCGGGACCTCGCTAACATACCGCCGTCGGCCGCCTCCGTGTTCCAGTACTGCTGCGGACAACAGCTCAGCAGCAACTTTGCGCTGCTCAACAAAACGCGCGGGCTGATCAACGCGTATCCCAACAGCGATGCGCTCGCCCGCAAGGACCACCTCGCCGCCGTCATCGACTACTGGATAGCCAAGCGCCCGGACAGCATCCTCAAGGACCACGTCCCGCAGACGGTGCGCCTGACGCTCGACTACGCCGAGTACGTCGACGAGGCGCTGATGGCCGCCGACGACCTGACGCTGCTGGCGTCGCTCGAGGACAACGAGACCCGCGACCCCAGCGAGCGCGAGTGGTGGATCCTCAAGCCCGCGCTCGTCGACTGCGGCGCGGGCATCCGCATCTTCAGCACCATTGAGGAACTCGCGAGCCACCTGGAGCGTGCCGAGGACGAGGACGAGGACGAGGAAGAAGACGAAGACGAAGACTCAACCTCCGACTCTGCCTCCGACTGTGCCCTCAGCCACGACGGCGACGCAGACTCAAGCAGCCTCTCCTCCGCCTCCGAGCCAGCCGAACTCAAGCCCTCCGACCCCTACTCCGCCTTCTCCCCGTCCCTCTCCCTCCCAGGCCTCTCCTCCCTCGACCTCCTCGTCACCACCGGCCCTTCCACCCCCACCGTCCCTTCCACAACCACCACTACCCTCCGCCCCAAAAAGCCCCAATACACCTTCGTCGCCGGCGGCCGCATCCCCTCCTCCCAAATGCGCGCCTTCGTCGCCCAGCGCTACCTCACCTCCATCACCCCCGTCGACACCCGCAAGTGGCACGTGCGCGCGTACGTGCTCGCCGTCGGCCGCCTCAAAGTCCACGTCTTCCGCGAGATGCTCACGCTGCTCGCGGGGGAAGCCTACGCGCCGCCCTGGGAGAATCCCAGTCTTGCGGCGAGTCTGACGAATACGGCGCTGCAGGAGGAGAGTACGTTGGAGGAGAGGGGGAGTATGAGGGCGTTTTGGGAGATGGGGG
>Ga0247760_1001961_pt1 | contig 17134 bp, 9 predicted proteins | sample UWRJL171409R4_FD_179936 | JGI IMG/M metagenome (GOLD analysis project Ga0247760, IMG submission 179936) | Plant litter microbial communities from Arlington Agricultural Research Station in Wisconsin, United States - UWRJ-L171-409R-4 | ecosystem: Environmental > Terrestrial > Plant litter >... | reverse complement strand
GTCAATAGAATAGGTGGATGTTGAGGTAAATACGCAGCAGCAAGCAGGTGAGGTATCTACATAGGTAGGTATGTAGGTAGGTACGAAGTACTCCGTGTATGAAATAACGTCGAGTCCAGCGCCTAGGTATGTATACGAGTTGGAACATTGAAGGTGGGAGGTGGGACAAGGTGGAAGTGGGGTTCCCAGGTCGGCGGCTCCACCCCCCCTAGGCGGTTCACCGTGCGACTTTAACTTACCTTACTTATCGACTAACCAGGTTGCGTCAAAGTTTTACGCTACCTACCTATGAGGCGGGCCGATAACGTTAACGTTGCGACGAAGCAGGTTGGCTTCTGACCCAGGTGGTGTGATGGGAGTTTTTTACGTTGGCTGTCTGTCCGTGGGTATCCCTACCCTTGCTACCCTAGTTACCTTCAGGTATCACTTGGTTATTTGCGTATCGGAGGTGACCTTGCGTATCTAGGTATACGTGGGTAGTTACCTAGTTAGGTTGGTGATACCTTCGTTGTTGGTGGGGTACGGCAGCATATGTCTCACCTTTGGTTGTTTCTAGCCCAAATGAAGGACATGGTGCTGTGCTGTGTTGTACTACCTACACTGCTGGTTGCTGAGGGAAAAGGTGAGTTGGACCCATGTGATTTGCATAACATGACGTGGATGCGCCAGCCATCTAAGTTAGGTAGATGGGGGCCGCCTGCACCTGTCTGGTGTGTGCCTGACTTTCTTATTCTGCGGATGACGACCCGAAGAACCTCGAGAATGAGATGAAATCTACTTATTTTGCGACGGATGAGAAAAGCAAACATTGATTGATAAAGAGGTAACCGATCAACGCTGCAGAGGAGGTAGGTAGGTACCTAGGTAGCGATTCTTCGACTAACGGATAGCTTGCACCATGTAAATAGACTCGTGGATCCTCGGGACGTCCGCCGCATGCATGAATTCGGTAATCCAGGCCGCGCGCTCTTGGACATGGGATGGCGGCCCATGGGTCGGTCGGGGCTCACCCCCGGCCCAACGGGAGGCCGAAGGCGGAGTCGGTCGGTCTGTCTGTCTTGGGACGGATCTGGCCCGGAAGAGTTGAGGCCTCGCAGGGTGAACAGAGAGAGAGCATAAAGGATCGCCCCCTGGCTTTATGGTACGAGCACTGCCGCTTCGCTGTTGTCGAGTGGGACGATGCCTGCGGGGATTGATGGCGACCTTATGTGTGCTGAGATGCAAAATGCGAGTTGCGCTTCCTTTGCGGTGAGCGGTACGCCGAATGTGCAGTGCCATGTGCAGAATCAGGAGAGAAAAGGAAAAAGCAGCCTATCAGAAGCATCTTGGCCGCCCGCCGACCTCCTTTTCCTCGCCTGGTCCTTGGCGTTGCGCCCTAGGCGAACGTGGGGCCTTGGGGCTTACCACACACAGCTCGCTGCACTGCTCCCCTGCAGCGCACCTGGCTAGCGGCCGATCGGTTGGAGGCAAACGACAGGGCGGGGCCGAAGGGGCCCCGAGCCAGCTGCAAAACATTGGGCCAATCACAGGCCCCCAAAGCGTCAGTGGCACCAGAAACTGAATCCACCGTCCAAAGTTCCAAAGACCCCGCATCCAACCAAACGCCCTGCCTTTGCTGCCTCTCGTTTGCGCCCCTGAACACCACGACCCAATGCATTTTCTGTTCTTCGTGATAGGATCCCCGCAGCTTTTTCCCATGGCGCCATGCCCACACCATGCCCACCATGTCCACCATGCTGACCTCCCCTTGTCCATGCTTTGCAGAGTTCCCTCCCGAAAGGCCGGTTGGATGAGGTGTCACGGCCTGACCGCCATGTCGTACGGTCGAGATTTCAGGGGGGGCAAGAGCCCACGATGAGTCCCTTCCATCCCCAGCCCTTTCTTTACCTCTAGATAAAACTAAACCGGCTCCGCTCTTTTTGCACATTTTCTTCTATTTTCCATCGCACCTGTTCGCTTTTCTTTTTCCCGTCAGCTTCTATTCATTCGACCAGACGCAAGATCGGTTCTGTCGGGTGAACCTCCATCGACTGGACCTTCTTTTGCTGTACCTGTTGTTGTTGATCACCAATTTTTGGAACAGCACACACCCGGAGTTGAGGCTTCGCCCATTCCTTCAATTTTCTTGGGGTTCTCTTTCCCCCCCTTCGTTCATTTTGGACACCTTCGTGCGGTGTTGATTACCCAGCGTCATTCTACATTCCTCGTCCCCCCGGTGTGCACGCGCAACACCCGTACCCGTCTCTGATTCAGACAAACGAAAGCAAGCTGCCGTGCACGCCTTGCTCTCTCCCCTCCCCCTTCGTTCATTTTTCTGCCCGGCGCATAACAACGCGAATATTCCTTCCTTGCGAATCGAATCCGAAGTGCTAGCACTCTTTTTTGCCTTGGACCATCGTCGACCAGATCCAGATCGGGACCAAAAAAAAACGATCTTTGTGCTTTGCTTCGGCGCAAGTTCTTTGTGTGGAAAGGCAGAGATCACAAGCTATTGTCCTCGACCCTATTGTCCTTGGCGCCAAAATTCATTTGAATAGGACAAGGCAAAAACAGCTGTCAACCCTCAAGTCGATTGTTCTTCTTTTATTCCCGTCACCTTGTTCTCTACACACAATGCCTCTGCCTGTTCTCCCGGCCTTCTCGCAATCCTAGGACTCGGGGGTTTATAAGAGCATCTTTCTCGCTGCTTCGCCTGCTGGTCGACTAGATTCGACGTATATACATTCTCTGCGAGGAAACCGTCGCACAAACAGTTCAGCAAAAAAATGGAGCACCGGTGGGATACAGCAGAAACGGCAACAGCTACGACAGCAATTCATATTCGAGGCAACACGCCTACATCACCAACATCAAACCCCACCATCGCTCCCTTCAATACTGGTCTCAATGGCGTCAACCAACCAAACAACTTCCTTTTTACCGATATTCTGTGGTGGAGCTTGGGAATTGTCGGTTTCATCATTCTCGCGGTGCGCCTCCTCGAGCTGGGATGGGCCAAACTGCGGCTTGTCTCGGCCATGCAGTGGAGCGGCGAAAAGCAGGCGTATTGGAAGGTGACACAATGGAGCTGGATGCCCGGCATCAAGAAACACTTCCTGTACGCCGCGCTGTGGAACAAACGGCATAATCGCGAGATGCGGCTCTCGAGCGCTATCAACGTCGGCACCCTCCCCTCGCGATTTCACGCCGTCATCCTCGGCGGCTACCTCCTCAGCAACTTGGCCTACATGCTTATCCTTAATTGGGCCAACAAAAACAAGTATGAGCTGGCGGCCGAGGTCCGCGGACGATCGGGCACTCTGGGCGTGGTCAACATGGTTCCTCTAATCATCTTTGCCGGCCGAAACAACCCGCTGATCTCGATTCTCCAGGTCAGCTTCGACACGTATAACCTGCTCCATCGGTGGATGGGCCGCGTTGTCGTGTTCGAGGTTGTCATCCACTTCGCCGCCTGGGCCTTCGTTCAGGTTGCCGACGGTGGATGGGAGAGCGTTCAGTACAAGGTCACGTATGATGTCTTCATCACTTCGGGCACCATTGGCACGCTGGCCATGGCGGTCATTCTGATCTTGTCGGTTTCGCCGGTTCGGCACGCCTTTTACGAGACGTTCCTCAACAGCCACATCCTCCTGGCCGTGATTGCCCTCATTGGCACCCTCGTCCACTGCACGTCTGCGGCCCTCGCCGGCGGTCTCCCGCAGACGTCGTGGGTAGTGGCCATCTTCCTCATCTGGATGTTCGAACGGGCGGCACGCATGTTCCGTCTGGCCTACAACAACTGGTCGCGCCGCGGCTTCTCAGAGGCTATCGTTGAGCCCATGCCTTGCGAGGCGTGCCGGGTCACGATCCACCTCCCCCGCTATGTCAAGACCAAGCCCGGGCAGCACGCCTACCTCCGCTTCGCAGGGGTCAACGCGTGGGAAAACCACCCGTTTTCCATCGCCTGGACCGAACACCAGTACAGGGAAGAGCTTCCCGTCACCGAGAAGCAGGCTCCCCAACCGCCGCGGGAACCTATCGCCACCACCGTCTCTTTCATCATCAGCGCCCAGACGGGCTTCACGCGCAAGCTGTATGAAAAGGCCTGCGCAGCCAAGTCCCGAGCCATCACGATGCGCGCTGCTGTCGAAGGGCCGTACGCAGGTCATCACAGCCTCGACAGCTACGGACACTGTGTGCTCTTTGCCGGCGCAAGCGGCATCACGCACCAGCTCTCGTACCTCCGTCATCTGCTCGAGGGCTTCGAGGCCGGCACCATTGCCACGCGTCGTGTGACGTTTGTCTGGATCATTCGCGACTACGACATGCTCGAATGGGCTCGCCCTTGGATGGATAAGATCCTCCGCATGCCCGGCCGACGCGAGCTCGTCCGCATCCAGGTCTTCATCACGCGGCCCCGCAACCCGAACCAGATCTTTGGATCCAACTCCCAGACGGTCAACATCTATCCCGGACGACCCAACATTCCCATGCTCCTAGCAAAGGAGGTATGCGACCAGTCTGGTGCCATGTGCGTCACGGTTTGCGGTCCCGGTGGTCTTGCCGACGACGTTCGTGACGCGGTCCGCAAGGTCCAGGACGGTAAGACGGTGGTGGACTTTATTGAGGAGTCGTTTACATGGTAAACTTCCTCGCTTCGCTTCTACAATGAGTATTAATTACCTTATGATTTTCCTTTTCTTTTTTAATTGCATACATATCCAGTACGGCATCTGGATCATGTCAAGCGTGGGCCATTGAGCGAGCGAGTGATGATTTAGACAATGAATGGGGGTGCATGCATCTGTATATAGATTGGGCATGACATCTTACGGCGACCTAGCCGGGGTCGATGGGTCAATATGGGGGGCATGTATATGATACCTATACCCTAGAGGTGTACATAGAAGCTCGAACCACGATGGGTGAGGACGGTGAAGTCAACAATGGATACCCAAGATGAACTATACCCTTGTGGTATTAAATACTTGTTGCTTTAGTTTCGGCTTTGTGATTTTTTCAAGTATTTTTGATTGTGAAAGGCCTTTTGCTTTGAAGGGCATTGTGAGAGCCGTGATGAGCAAATCGTAAGGTAGAGAAAGGTACCTTATCCCTAGGTTTTTTGCCTGTTCAGCATGAAAGGTGGAGAACGCCATTTGCAGATCCACAATCCATTCCACAACACAATCCAATAAAAAAACAGCTATGGAAGATGCCGCTGCTGCTGTATCCTGCTCGGTCTGCGAGAGGGGTTGTTGGATTTTCCTCCTACGCATAATTTGTTATGTATACTGTAGACAGCCCATCAATGTTATACGTGTATCCAGCATATCGTGGCTATCCCTACCAACCTACCGTCTAGTTTGGAGACCGAAGAGAATTGAGGAGAGAAATACGTGTACCTACCTACCTACCAACCTAGGTAGGTAGATAGGTAGGTAAGATGCGAAATGTGTGGTTTTTTTAAAGGCTCATGCTATCCTGTCTGTCTGTCTGTCTGTCTGTCTGTCTGCTTACCCACCTACCTACCTATTTGTCTGGTTGCTATCAAAATGTTGTACGTCAGGCATCATGATATGCCTCAACCTGTACGCCAGTGTGTGTGTGTGTGTGTGTGTGTGTGCATACCTACCTAGGTACCTAGTGTATACGTGTATGTCCCCCGACGAGTAAGCAAGTCTAAGTATACCCTAGGCATATATATACGCCCATACCAAAGGTACCTACCTACCTACCTAGGTAGGTAGGTAGTTGTACCCGCAGATGGCCATTGACAGTAGTAATCCAAAAGTTGCACAGGTCGCCAGCCAGCCAGTGAGGCAACTTGCCAATAAGGTAAAGCCTCGGTTCCGATGCCCGCCCCTGTCCAGCCTCAATCCCAAGTAGGGCAACCGCAGTAGACTGCAGAGATAGACGGAAAATTCCTAGTGAATCACTACCTGGGTACCTAGGTATACCGAGACCGCGTTTACATATCATACACACACACACACACACACACACACACACACACACGGTGTCATGGGATATATAAACTATAGATGACGTTACAGCTGTGCACGCAACACATACAAGCATCAAAGGTAGCATGGGTAAGTGTACAGGTGTAAGGCGTACGGCGCCCACGAGGAGAATTGTCGACGAACGAGATAACAAGCTTGTAAATTTGGGTACCCACTCTTCAATACTGTGGCTCGCAGGGCTCATTCATCGGAATCCATCTCGACCAGTCAGTCACTGTGCCGCACACGAATGTGTCACGGCAGTTCTTGGTCGCTTCGCTCTTTTACCGGGATGGATGAGAGTTGTCTTGCCAGAGAAGCCCGATACTGCACGTTGATCCGTGTGGAACTTTCCTGTTGGTCGACGGTCAGGGGTAGGACTAAATCCCGAGTGGACAACATTGACGAGTCTTCTCAGCTTGCCAACCAGTGCCATTTCCAGGTGCAACTTCACGGGCCAGCGCTGCTATCTCGGGAGTATCATCAATCAGTGGGAGCCAACGAACTGGTCTGCTGTGATTAACTGCGGGTGCATGCGGCGGGAGCCCATGCTTCACTGCTGCCAGCAAGTCTCATCTGTGTTTACAGCGTGCAACTTGAACTTGGCGGGCCATTGGAACCAGCGTGTAGAAGAAAAATTGCGTCTTCTCAGCCTCGCGGATGCACTGCTGCGATTTCGGCCGTCCCCCAGCCAGGGCGGCAGTTGTGTCTGCTGTCACCAGGAACTCAACTCCCACAGCTCATTCCTGCGTCGACCGTGTGACTGGGTTTATTCCAGCCAGAGCATCAACAATTGCCCCGTACAAGTCGGCATCCGAATTTGGTTAGGTAGGCAAACAGATAGGAACCTACCGCATTTCAAGCCTTGAATCCACCTACACCGTCGCCAAAGTGCCAGTTGGCAACCGTCACTGGGTGCCGCGGCTCGTGTTGTTTGATTCCCTGATTTCACCCACAGGACCTCGAGATGCGCATTCAGGCATGGAAAACATGAATTCTATGCCGCCACATCGCCACTCCGATTTGCGCAATACTATGAACACTATGCTGTAGTGTGAAGTAAACTTGATAAGCCGTCCGCGATCAACATACCCAGTGAGGTAAAAGAGGCAGGTACTGCAGGACGCGGCTCGTGTGGGAGGGTCGGGGAAGGGAAGCCGCAGCGGATGAATATGCAGGTTTATAACGCCTTTGGACCGGTGACACACGTAGAATAATAATAATACATAACGTACATGGCTTGAGGGATATGCAGCTTTTTCTGGTTTTGTCTCAGCCCGCTAGGGTGCCACCGGCCTGACTGTCTGTCTGACTGTCCTGCTCGCCTTCTCACCTGCAGCAGCGTTGTGTTGCATTCTGCAAGAGGTCGTTCGCGTGGCATGGACGGGACTGGGACGAGGCCAAGGAAACGGCTGGATGGACCGGCCGCGTGCCATGTCGTTCTACAGGTTTGGGTTCTGCTTTCTCCGGGGCCGGCTTGCCGTTCCTGTATGAATCCATCTGTCTGGGTCTGGACGTGAAGGCTGAGAAGGTATTCGCAGAGGGTCTCTGAATGCTGCACGACAGCTAGAGAGGGCGATGGAATCGTGGGCTCGGAAAGCTCGCTCCTCGTCAGGGCGCGGCCGCAGGCGTGGCCTTGTTAGGACTTTGTCGCTTTATTCGTTCGTTGATCATGCAAAGTCAACATTGCATCATGCGTGAGGCCGTGGGAGCGGGTGTTGCACCCCTCTTTCCACTCCGTTACTTTCGAGTTTCGCCTCGTAGGCTCGCGGCTTCTGAAAGTGTGGGGTAAAACCTTGGCTTTGATGACCGATGACCGATGACCAAAGTCACCGCGGCCGACCGTCGTGGTTTCGGTGCCATCTGCCCCTCTTCCGCGCGACGGATCGCTGTTTGTTAGCGCCAATCAGCTGATGCCCGGTCACCAAGAGCCGTTGGTGGCCGAAAAAAAAAAAAGAATTTGCAGGGCAAGGGTTTGCGTATGGGTGGGTACGTTTTTTTCTTAGCGCGATGAACCCCGCCATCCCACTCCGTAGATGCATCAAACCTACCGAGAACGTTTCCTGAGCCTGCCTGGTGCACTGCAAGCCGCGAAATTGAATCTCAAGGGGGGGCAATCCAGTGGCGACAGCAGAGCAGGAGAGATGCGAGGCGGTGGGTCCCCGGAGGGCGCAAGGCGTGCTGGAAGAAAGTGAAGTAAAAAAAGGGGATCCATGGGCAAGGACCTGGGACCACTTCCTTTTTGTCTTCCCTTCACTCTCTTCCGCTTCGGATCAACCTCTATGAGTCAAGGCCACCCATGCTCAGCTTCTCGTTTAAAAGAGATCTTGCTTCCCCAGACCTCCCGTAGCTCATACCCAATTGCTCATCTATCCTAGTTTGGGATTCCTTTGAGTCTTCTCTTTGCTTTCTCCCTCGAGACTACGCCGGTACTCGAAGCTTCGCCGCACTTCTTGGCTTTGGGACCCCTCATTTCATCATCCCGTTGCTCCTAAAGCGCCCCTTCACGGGCCTCGCCGCAATAACCATCATTTTCCCCTAGGCTCGCATCCTCCTCTCACAATGCCCATGTAAGTCGGAGATGCGATGCTCGGTACCAATGGGCACAGGAAATTGACAAACCGTTGTGTGTTTCAGGCTCAAGGACCCCTCAACCAAGTACAAGAGGTTCCCGACTCTGAATCTTCCAGACCGTCAATGGCCGAATAAGACAATCAACAAGGCCCCGCGATGGCTGGCCACCGATCTCCGAGACGGTAACCAGAGCTTGGTTGACCCTATGGTGCGTGCTGTTTGCCGGTTGCCGACCAATGGCTGCAATTGACTCACGTGTTATTCTTTTGCAGGATGGCGACCAAAAATGGGAGTACTTCCAGATGCTGTGCGAGCTCGGTTATAAGGAAATTGAGGTATCATTTCCCTCGGCCTCACAAACCGACTTCGACTTCACCCGCCGCCTGATCGAGACGCCTGGTGCCGTCCCCGATGATGTCTACCTCCAGGTCCTCTCGCCCTGCCGCGAAGACCTCATCCGCCGCACGGTCGAGGCTGTCAAGGGTGCCAAGAAGGCTATTATTCACATCTACCTCGCCACAAGCGAGTGCTTCCGGAGAATTGTTTTTGGTTTCTCTGAAGATGAAAGCGTTGAGCTGGCCAGCAAGTGTGCTGCCCTGGTCAGGTCTCTGACCAAAGATGATCCCTCGCAGGCCGGTACCGAGTGGGCATTTGAATTCAGCCCCGAGACCTTCTCTGACACAAGCCCCGAGTTCGTCGTGCGTATCTGTGAGGCCGTCAAGGCCGCTTGGGAGCCAACAGCGGAAAACCCCATCATCTTCAACTTGCCTGCCACCGTGGAAATGGCGACCCCCAATGTGTACGCCGATCAGATTGAATATTTCTGCCGCAATATCACGGAACGCGAGAAGATCTGCGTCTCGCTGCATCCCCATAATGATCGCGGTTGCGCCGTGGCTGCTGCAGAGCTGGCCCAGATGGCTGGCGCCGATAGAGTAGAAGGGTGCCTGTTTGGAAACGGTGAACGGACTGGAAACGTTGACTTGGTTACTTTGGCCTTGAACCTCTATACTCAGGGTATTACACCAAACATCGACTTTTCAGACCTTAACAAAGTTATCCAAGTCGTCGAGGCTTGCAACAAGATTGAGGTGCATCCACGTGCTCCTTATGGCGGCTCCCTGGTCGTGTGCGCCTTTAGCGGCTCCCACCAGGACGCCATCAAGAAAGGGTTCCAGACGCGAGAGAAGGAGGGCAAGGCTTACGAGGACTACTGGCAGATCCCATACCTACCCCTGGACCCCAAGGATATCGGTCGCGATTATCAGGCCGTTATCCGCGTCAACTCACAGAGCGGAAAAGGCGGTGCTGCCTGGATCATCCAGCAGCACCTTCACCTCGACTTGCCGCGTGGCCTGCAAGTCGACTTCTCCAGGGTTGTGCAAAAAATGGCCGACGAGAGGAAGCGCGAGCTTGTGCCGTCTGAAATCACGGAGTTGTTCAACAAGACGTACTTCTTCGATGGAAAGTCGCGCTTCGACATTCTGGAATACTCAATCACCCCTGACCGCTCTAACTCGCCTGCACCGCCGGTTCCGGGCAAGACACAAGACACCAAGAATCTTATGAGAGTCTTTGAGGGCGTTATCTCGATTGACGGCGTGGAGCACAGGCTGCGCGGAAGGGGCAATGGCCCCATTAGCAGTCTGGCCAATGCGCTCCGTACTGTCGATGTCGATCTTGACGTTCAAGACTACAAGGAGCACGCTGTTGGCCGTGGCCGTGAGGTCAAAGCTGTCACGTACATTGAGTGTACCGCCCCAGGTGTCGAGGAGAAGGTCTGGGGTGTCGGAATCCACGAAGATGTGGTCCAGAGCTCTCTGACCGCTCTCTTGAGCGCTGCAAGTCAGGTAAGTCAGCTCTTTACCGCTTCACTAACTGGGGCGCTAACCGATGGATTGTGCAGTTCATTGGAAGCCGTCGCGGAAGCCCGGCCGTCGCCCGACCAGTCCCTCAGCGCTCTCCGAGTCAGCATTTGGATCTGAACGGCTCCGTTGGCCTCAACGGCACCCTGAAGGTGCCGAACATCATTCAGGCTCTCGAGGCCAAGGCGGATGAGATGTAAGCCTAGAGAGCTTCGTACCAAGTTTTTGAACAATTTGCAAACGATGTTATGTCCATCTCTGGATGCATGAGGGGAGCAAAAAATGTTACAAATTTGATCGACAAAGCGATTTTTACAGTAGGGGGTAATCGTTGCTGTTTTTCCCACTTGCATTTGCAGTGATCGGGTCCTAGGGATCGTTATGGACGAAGAAGCGGGGCCTGCATAGGGGGCTCGTCAACAAAAAAGGGGGTGGAGGGGTTGGCCATGTTTTTTCCCACCCTGAGCAAAATTGTTAGTGAGTGTCAACGGAATATTAATTACCGCTTTACTTCGTACATCCGACGTAAACTCATATTTCCCTACGTAATTTGGTACTCCCAGAGATCGAATGAGCAGGTGTGTAGGACATTGAAGCCCAACGCGGTACGACCTGCCCTTCAGCATATTCGTCTGGTTGTTAATATCGTTCCCCTCTCGGGCAGCGTTCTCATGCTGGCGTTGTTGTACGGCATAGAGTGCCTGTGTCACACACGACAGTAGCCTGCCGACTGTCGGGGAAGGTCGAAGAAGCAAGAAACGCCATGTTGTGCCCCGCAACGGCGACAAAAGGATTGTGGCGGTCTGGTGGGGAAGAAGGGATCTGCAGCCGCTACAAATTAGTTCCGGTCTTGTCCCCTGACAAGAAAAGGGGCACTTGCCTAATACCTGCCGTTGCTGCGGACGACACTATGCAGCGTCTAGAGACAAACAATGAAGGTGGGCATGTGTAGAATCTATTTTATGCTGTGTTTAATTCGGCTTCCGACATGTTGAACCAGCATCAGTTCTTGCATGCAACTGGCTTGCGCCTGCCTGCACCGTCCATGCGGCGGCCGAGACCCTTCCCACCTGCCGCCAATCGGGCACGCCTCCGGTCTGTCTGGCTTTCTAGAAGTGCAGGAAAACGTCTACGCTGCCTAGCTATGATGCAGACTCCCTGCCCGGTTTGAGACTCCCAAAAAAAACTTCAGGGAGTCATGCGTCCTAGGATCGCCTTGGAGACCAGATCGCAATAGGGGGCATGAAGCGAGCCCTGGGGCGGGAGGGACCCTGTTTTAATTTCGTTTGGGAGCGAATTTTCTGTAGCAGCCAAAGCGCGCCCAGACCCGACGACTCCACGTGTGTGACGCCTTGAAGGTGGATCTCCCATAACTATCAGGGAAGAGCGATGCCAAATCCGTGCATTATGGCGGGCCGGCACGGTGCTGTCCCGCCGGTTTTGTCGGGCCCACACAGTGTTAGGTCTAGAAGGTCAAAGAAAAAACGTCAAGGCAACCTTCTCCCACCGCCATCCCAAGCAGCTGGCCAACGACGTTGACTGCCTTGTCATAACTATACTGGGCCGTCACAAAAGAAACGCCCGTCATCCTTTGGCTGGCTCTCCGTCTTCGTCCCTATCCTGCTTGCAGCCAAATCACCTATAGAAAGCAACTGTCTCGCCTGCCTGTAGTAAGGCTCTCTAGGGCTCCTCTTCGACACGTTCTTTTTCCCCCGTCGTCGTTTTGACCGCCCCGCAAGTCATTTTCTTCTCTCCTGTTTTTGAACGTTGCTTTTTGGCGCAAGGCAGGCGGCAACAAAAATTGGCGGGCATCCACCAAAAACCTGACTACTCCTTTGGTGCTTGCTGCTTGTTGACAAAAAAATTTGAAAAGTTCCCAGACCCGCACAACCAACACAGCGTCCTTGGGCTTGTACCTAAACTCTCTATTCTCCGCTCGGTGAGGCGCCTCTACCTACCACTCTTTTTTCCCTCCACATTTCCCCAAATCTCCCAAGTTCTTGTAGGCTTCCTACCTATCCAAAGCGGTGGACTTCTAACAAGGCAGAGCGTAGAAGGCGCGACCTTGACTCCCGGAAAGTCTGCAGCGCTCTGATCTCCCCGGGATCCCAAACCCTGGTCCGATAAGCCGCTCGCGGATCTTCGACCCCCCGCTTGTTCCACGCAAACTTTAGTTGCACGGAAAACCGACCTTTCCACCCCAGGACCGAACCTCCTACTCTTCCGCGCAGAACCAACTTGCTCGTCCGCCGCCCGTCGAATCTGGCATTCAAAAACAACCATGGAGGGCGCACCGGATATTAACACTGTCCTCACCAACTCGCTGAGCACTGGTAAGTAGACCGCCCGCACTTCTCCCACTTCGGCCTACTTCGCATAGATCGCGTCGTGCCGCACTCGGCCGCGACTCCTCGTGCTGACATCTCCTTCTCCAGACGCGACGCTACGAAATGCCGCCGAGCAGCAACTTACCCACGCTGCCGAGACGAACTTTGTATGTTTTTTTTTTGTCATTCTTTTTTTGCTCTTTCTCGGTCGTCTTGCGCGTCCAGGCTGCCTCAGCATGCTAATGTAACTCCGCGACTACCAGTCACAATACCTCCTGACCCTCGTCCAAGAGTTGGCAAATGAAAATGCCCAAGGCCACATCCGAGCCGCCGCCGGTATTGCCCTGAAGAACGCGTTCACAGCCCGCGAGTTTGCGAGACAATCTGCACTACGGGCGAAATGGCTCCAGCAGACAGACCAAGAGACCAAGACACGTGTTAAGCAGCTCTCGCTCGAGACGCTCTCATCTAGCAATGCGCAGGCAGGGCAGGCAACGGCGCAAGTCCTTGCTTCGATTGCCGTAATCGAGCTGCCGCGGAACCAATGGCCCGACCTAATGCACGTCCTGGTCAGAAATGTCAGCGAAGGCACTCCTCACCAGAAGCAGGCGTCCCTGACGGCGATCGGTTTTATTTGTGAGAGCCAGGACCAAGACCTCCGAGCGAGCCTGGTCAGCCACTCCAATGCCATTCTCACAGCCGTTGTCCAGGGTGCCCGAAAAGAAGAGACCAACGAGGATGTCCGTCTCGCTGCCATCACCGCTCTCGGTGACTCGCTCGAATTTGTCGGCAACAACTTCAAACACGAGGGCGAGCGCAATTACATTATGCAGGTCATCTGTGAGGCTACACAGGCTGAGGATTCACGCGTCCAGCAAGGTGCATTTGGCTGCCTGAACCGCATCATGGCCCTTTATTACGAAGACATGCGCTTCTACATGGAGAAAGCTCTGTTTGGCCTTACCATTCTGGGAATGAAGAGCGCCGATGAGGACGTTGCCAAGTTGGCGGTCGAGTTCTGGAGCACTGTCTGCGAGGAGGAAATTGGCATCGAGGACGATAATGCACAGGTATGGCATTTTACTCGTACTGTGTTGCACAAACTCGGCTAACACGTGTTATAGGTCGAGAGCTCCGACCAGATAAGACCGTTTTACAACTTTGCCCGCGTTGCCACGACGGAAGTGGTACCCGTCCTACTCAGCCTCCTCACCAAGCAGGATGAGGATGCCGCGGACGACGAGTACAACATTTCTCGCGCTGCCTACCAATGCCTGCAGCTATATGCTCAGGCCGTCAGTGCCGCCATCATCCCCCCTGTTATCCAGTTCGTAGAGGGCCATCTCCGCAGCGACGACTGGCACTTCCGCGATGCTGCCGTTTCTGCATTTGGCGCGATTATGGACGGTCCTGACGAAAAGGTCTTGGAGCCCATTGTCAAGTCGGGTATGCAGCCTCTTATCAGCATGATGGAGGATCCCTCGGTGCATGTCAGAGACTCGACCGCCTACGCTCTGGGCCGCATTACCGAAGCGTGCTCCGAGGCTATTGATCCCGCGCAGCACCTCGACCCCCTTATCCAGTCATTGTTTGTCGGCCTGATGAGCAGCCCCAAGATGGCAGCTTCATGCTGTTGGGCGCTCATGAACATTGCAGAACGGTTTGCTGGAGAGGCAGGTGCCGACCAGAATGCCCTGACACCTCACTTCAACCAGAGCGTCAGCAACCTCCTGGCGGTTACGGCCAAGCTTGACGGAGAGGCCTCTGTGCGGACTGCTGCGTACGAGGTTTTGAACGTCTTTGTTCAGAGTTCCGCTAATGCCAGTCTTTCTGCTGTCGCGTCGCTTTCAAACGTCATCATCGAACGCCTGGAGGGTACCATTCCCATGCAGTCCCAAGTTGTCAGCGTTGAGGACCGCATCACCCTGGAGGATATGCAGACCAGTCTCTGCACGGTTCTGCAAGCCATCATTCAGCGACTTGACAAGGAGATTGGCCCCCAGGGTGACCGCATCATGCAGGTTCTTCTCCAGATTCTCAACACCGTTGGGCCCAAGTCGAGTGTTCCTGAGGCTACCTTTGCTACGATCAGTGCCCTGTCAAACGCCATGGAGGAGGAATTCGTCAAGTACATGGAAGTCTTCTCGCCGTTCCTGTACAATGCGCTCGGAAACCAAGAGGAGCCGAGTCTTTGCGCTATGGCCATTGGCCTGGTTAGTGATATTACACGATCTATGGGTGAGCGCAGCCAGCCGTACTGCGACAACTTCATGAACTATCTCCTGGAGAACCTCAGGGTGCGTATCCTCATCCCCAACCCAAGCAATTTCTGTCTGCCTTGATTCTAACACTGTCTGCAGAGCACCGCCTTGTCCAACCAGTTCAAGCCCGCTATCCTTCAATGCTTTGGTGATATCGCCGGTGCGATCGGCGGTCACTTTGAAACTTATCTCCAGGTCGTTGCCCAGGTTCTCCAGCAAGCTGCAACCGTTACGGCTACCGTGGACGGCCCGTTTGAGTTGTTCGACTATGTTGTTTCCCTCCGCGAAGGCATCATGGACGCTTGGGGTGGTATTATTGGTGCCATGAAGACTAGTGGCAAGAGTAAGTGTCATCGCTCCTTGGACCACGTGCTCTTCTAACTGACTGGCCGTCAACAGCATCGGTTCTTCAACCCTATGTTCCTTCCATCTTCCAGCTGCTCAACACCATCGCCACGGATACCAACCGCAGCGAGGCGTTGATGCGAGCATCCATGGGTGTCATCGGGTGAGCGCTCTCTCCCCAAGGCGAAATGTAGCGTGTGCTAATGTCTTTCAGTGATATTGCGGATGCCTATCCCAATGGCGAGCTGGTTGAGGCGTTCAGACAGGATTGGCTCACGACACTCATCAAAGAGACACGCTCGAACCGCGAGTTTTCGCCTCGCACGATCGAGACGGCTCGCTGGGCGCGCGAGCAAGTCAAGCGCCAGATTGGCGGTGCTCAAAATATTATGCTTCAGTCATGAAACTGAAGAGCGAGTTAAGCTATCACCTTACAACCTTTTGCGTCACATGCGACATCGGATTCCCGCTTTCGAGAATCGGCATCTTCGTCAATCCCCAAGTTTCCTAGCAGCACCCCTCATCCCCCTTACCCCCCTCCAGCTCACACGACACGACACGGCACGACACCCATGACCCTGACCCGACATGCACAGTTAGTGTGTATATAGAACCCACGAATCCCTAATCACCATACCCTTCATCAAGGCACTTCACGGCACTACACAACACTTTACTACACTACACCTTTACCCCCCACGCGGCTGCTGGCAATGTTTGTTACTGTTTATGAGAATGGACTGGGATGACGATAGAGTGATATCATGTACTGTTTTCACGCTCCTAGATCAGGGCGATGAAACCAAGATCAACATCATGTAGAAGGCGGGACGGATTCATACAAAAGGCAGGGGATCGGCTGGCTGACCGGGTGTAACCTTGTTCAAGTGAACGGGATATACCAGATATGGAGTTTGGGCTGTCGATGGCTTTTGGCGTGGACCAAGGAGCTTCTCGAGTAACAGGAAAGGGAGGGCTCATAGACCATGATCCTTTTTCCCCCTATGGCAGCCGGGTCACACGGACTTGGTTTGCGCGCTTGGGTAGCGTCCGGGGATGAAGCGGCTGTAGCAACACCACGTATTAGTCATGCATAGGACGATTGCGTGGGTGAGAGACCAGTAGTCCCTAGAGGTTCAAGTCTGGCTGGGCACGATCGAGTGATCGAGAGCCCCTTGGGTGCCACTTGTGCCTAGAAGCGAAATAAACTCACATTCCCCCAATTTCTGTGGCTCTTGGTGTGATGTCGTAAAAGGGAGCGTTCTGAGCGGTGGTTGCAACTTTGGACCGGGTCGACTGTCCAGGCATGCAGCAGAGGAGGAACAGTCCAATCAGAAGATAGGTACCTAGGTAAGAAATGGTATGGGCAGACCAGTAGAATGCCGGCGAGCAGGGAAAGATGCATTGCCGAGTGTGGGGGTTCTTAGTTGCTGCTTGCTTGCGGCATCTACACCACGCTACACTGGACAGTTGCAGATGACATACAGTGGACTGTAGCATAGATAGGTACCTAGCGTAGCAGCGCAGCAGTGCACTGGTGGCTTAGGCTCGAGTTTTTGTTGCAACACTGCGGTGCTGGTGATTCGACCAGTCACCGGCCACTACCTATGAGCGACGGAGAGGACACCCCGGGGAAGGGGGAGAGGAAGAGGAGGCGCCCGGTGATGCCCAGCCCACTGCCTGCCCCGCCTGCCCTTAATACCTACTTCAATCCCTTGAAATATTTGTTCGCGCGGTACTTTAAGGCTTGGCTACATAGCCTTTGGACCAAAATTGCCCCG
>Ga0247760_1001960_pt1 | contig 17138 bp, 13 predicted proteins | sample UWRJL171409R4_FD_179936 | JGI IMG/M metagenome (GOLD analysis project Ga0247760, IMG submission 179936) | Plant litter microbial communities from Arlington Agricultural Research Station in Wisconsin, United States - UWRJ-L171-409R-4 | ecosystem: Environmental > Terrestrial > Plant litter >... | reverse complement strand
TTTTTTTTGGGGGGGGGGGGATATTATCTGGCAAAGGTCAAAAATACTGCCAGGAGATAACGAGGAGAGGTCAGCACACAGTGGCAGGCACTCGCAACGGCTCCTGCAGCAGGGTGGGCCCGCGTTGGAGCGGACTCAGAGAGATTTGTGACCGTGATGAATCTCGTTGCAGGGATCATGGTTTGGAGTCGTTGGAGACTGGGAACTGGTATGTGTTTAAACGATTTCCGCATTGTTGCAAATGTGTATTGTACCTCTACAGTGCCTAAGGTACTGTGGGACACCGCATTACACAGGGTAAGGGGAAGGTGCTGTGGGCTCGACGGGGAAAGGGCTATAACAGGCTACGCATCCTGCTCCGGGAACCCTTAGCTTGGATCTAAACTCCTGACCACGAGATTTTCAGGTAAGGGTAATCACGGTTTAACCGCCTGAAACACCAAATTGGACCTGTTCCGGGTCTTCGGGAACTCTCCAGCGCCTGGTCTACCATGATAACATGAGTAATGGAAGCGGCATGTCTCGGGCCGCTCTCTCAGCTGCTGCAGCTCGCAACTAAAGAGGCAATCCGAGCAATGCTAGCACCAAATCGAGAGCGCCGTGAATGATGTTGATGCTCCAAGACAACACTAGCAACTTGTGCTAGAACATGCTGCCCTGGCCCCGGTGATTTTCCTACCCTACCAGCGTAGCAACAGATTGGCCTAGGTATCCGCGATGGTGGTGTGCACCCCAATCATGGGCTGAAGGAAGTAGTGAAGCAAACAACCCTCACCTTCGGCGACCGACCACAGCGTCAGCACCAAGGGTCCTGTCTCCCTGCGCGCACAGTCATCAGCGCTGGACGACGCCTTCCGGAATCTCCATACCACATGGTGCTGCAGCGCTCACTCGTTGACACCTGCAGGCGGAGGAAGTGGAAGAACAAAAAGTTTGCTCGGCGCCGGGAGGAAAGCCCGAAGCCGGCGGGCAGGCGGGCGGCTCTGACGCTCTCGATCGCGGTAGCAGAGACATTTGTGTGGATCGGGCGTCAACCGCCTGGCGGGACGGGTTTTCTAGGAGAAAAACAAGGCAAGTGTATTTCTCCCCCCTGTTGCATCCGGCTACCCACAGCTTCTGGCAGGTCCCTTGCCCCCCTGGCATAACATGACGGGGCCAGATGTTTATTTTCCCTGTCTCAACTATGCGCCAGCCAGTGTCTGCCCTCCGAGCAACGGGTTGTCGGATGGCGGGTGCGAGTTAAGTTCACGTTTGGTGCCAACATGGAGCCTTGCTGACATGTCGAGCCAGAGGCTTTGATCTCCCGACACTATACAGGCGCGGCCCGAGCAGCCACAGTTTGAGCGATCGCCAGCTTGGCAAGCCCAACAAGAATCACGGCTGAAGCAGTCCATTTTAACAAGGTGAACCCAGAGTGCTCCTACAGCAGGAGGACACGTGGCGTACCAGTGGCCCCGGTCCCTACACTCGGTCAAGGCCGAAGCCGGACCGCCGTTCTGGGGGCCAGTCGAGGAGCTGAGAATGTCATCTCATGCAAGCCAACAGTGAAAATTCTGCAGGGACCAAACGGTTAAGGACGAGGCAGCAAGGCATAAATCCAGGGTCTAAAAACGTGAGACTTAGGCAGATGACGACCCCAGCTTAGATTTCCCCGGTTGGGCCGATGGTCTTCGGTCAATATACCTAGTGTGATCCTCGTATGGAAGTTTCGGCGTTGGGATCGGGCATACGTCAGTCGATAACAACCCCGTGTCCCACAGCCTCGGTAGCACCCGCATAGGGGTCCTCTTCTGGTTACGTCCTAACGACCCTTTCTCCTAGGGTGGAGCCGACGATGACGCCTTTCCTCCCCTCTAAGGGTTTAGGGGCGTGTTGAGCGTCTTGCGGCCGGGAGAGAGTGCCACAGTAGGACACAGCCGCGGCGGTCCATAGAAGACCTGGTGAGGCCGGGTCCAGTGACATCAATGGCAGGACTCAGGGTCCTGCTGTATGATGGAACCATGCGGAGATATTGGTCACATGTAAATACCAAGTCAATGTGGGCTTTAAGACACATCGAAACCCCAAAGCGAAGCCGCCGCCTTGCCTTTGTACTGGATAGGGTAAGCCTTACTGGCAGCCCTACCGGCCGCCGCCCTGCCCATCCCACTACCCATCCATCAAACGATGCACGCCCTGAAAAAAAGCCAACTAGGTTTATTTTTTATGGCAAATTTAATAATTAAGGCCCTGTTAGGCCTACAGGGCTAGTTGGAAAGATGGTGGCCTGGATTACTAGATTTCTTTTTTCACCTAGTAAGTGCTATGCCCATCGCCCAATGGCCGCTTGACGGGTAGTGCCGTTAACCTTTGGACTAATGTGATGACGAAAAACTACGGCTTAGATATCATATAATAGAAGCTTAGTTTGCCTCGCTTCTTTACTTCGTAGCAAACTCAGTTCGCGGAGCATCATCGAAGCTTCGCTTCGATAAACCAACAGCACCTCGTTTGCTCGTGAAATATTATGGAAGGGAAATGGCAGGTTTCCATGATACCCATGCACATACTTATTTCCCGTTTCGCCCATTGATGCCACATCAATGGATTTATGAGACCGACCTAATACTTCGTCATCTTTTCCGGACCTAGGCTAGAGTCATTTCGGTAGTTAGTGCCCGCAGCAAGTGCCCAGTGACCTGGGGCGCCCTTGAAAAGGGTGTTCTCTCGAGCACAATGGCGACATGGTGTATATGCAAGAGGGTGGCACGTGGCAGCAGAAATCGGTTGCTGTGATCTTCACTGAAAGATGTTGGACCTATTTTTACTACCACGTGGGTGGCTCCTCAAAGACGTAGGAAGGGACAAATCGTTTGAGCGGCGATCTCGATGATTGGCCGACTTGTGCAAGTGGGCTATGTCAGGGTACCGGTAGTCATATCTTCTGCTTTTGGGACATCCGCCTCAAAGCGCTAACTGTGACGATGCTTGCTGATGAGAGTCTGAACCGAGGCAAACTTCTGCCTAGTGTTCATACTGGCCAGGATACGTTTCTGCTCCCGACCCTCAGCTTTTTCAGTCAGTGTGGATGGATATAAAGCCTAAGAGCGGCCGTAGGCTTCTTTCTCTGCTCTGGGGATAGTTGGTATAACTCGGGTTGACCCCGTCATTAAAGTAGGCAGCCCCGTGCGTGGGACCTTATTCGGGCTATGACAGCTTCAACTCCAACTTTGCGTCGCTCAGGGCGGCTTCTTTGCTTAAAATGATGATGTGTGTTATCCCCCCTTGATGACTCTGGTGGTTTCGTGGACGACTCGGCCTGATTTCGAGAGGGCTCATCGTCTCTCAGAATTCGCCGTATATTCCCTGTCTTGCAAGCCTATGTCAACAAACTCTTCAGGGGCCAACTCCAATCGTTGTCAAGAGGAGCCGGAAAATTGTCGGGCAAAAATGCAACCTTGAAGGAGTGGAGGAGCTTTGACCAGCCAGCTATCAAGCTTGGCATCTCCGCCATGCAACCAGCTTATCCGACAGCAAATTGAGGTCATCAGTTCAAATGCGAAATTCCCATCACGAGAAAAAAGAAAGAACTGCGACGCCGTCCCGTTGCGACAGCAATTGGCTTGCCTCCCAACATGTGCCGGTGCGTGAAGCAAGTATAAGCCCTGTCAATTGACTGCTAACCACCTGCGAGGGCTAGAACTGGCTCCTATTAGTCGACATCCCCACTCCTGGGCGCCAAAGGGCATTGAATGGCCAACATGCCGTCGCACTTGACACGTCGCGTCTACCGTCGACTGCTCGCCGGAAATGGCTTGCTGCTCCCGTGCCTCGCCTCCCCCGCCCGTCCCTTCTCTCAATTTCGCCCGCGACTTCCTACGCATGAGTTCCTCCGTGGTGCGCCGCGGAGGACTTTCTTCGCCGAACTTTTCCAGAAACCCCCGCGCGAGGTCAAAGAACCCGAGCTCGAGCCCGGCTATGACGTCTTGCTAGACTTCCGGAGTCTTGAGACGGAAAACGCCCGTCTGCCCGACAGAGAACCCCTAATCAACGGACTCGAGCGATTCATTGGCTTCAAGAGGCGACGTCACCAAGCCATTAACCCAACACAAGCCTTCCTGTTGATCCGCGTACTCACCCACCTCCTGGTCACCGCCCGAACTGAGGGTGAGACTTGTGATGACGTCAGCACACGTTGGCTGCGAGAGCTGTTGTTTGTGCTAAGATGGCCCCCAAGGGGAAGAACCGATGAGCACTTGGCACTTGCAAAGTTGCTGTACGACGAGATTGAATGGAGGCAGCAAGCTGTGCCTGAATCCCTTGGCGATGTCTCGCCAGCCGTTTTGAACAGCTTTGTCAAGCACTTCCTCGAAATTCTTACCAGGTATGGGGCTTCAGTGGAAGCCGTCGAGCGTTTTGATGGCCTCCGGCAGGGGCTCAGCGGTCAGGCCCTAGACGAAACTGGGAAACAAGTGTGGGCAATGATACTCGAGGGTCTAGCAAGAGAAGGTCTGGAACGAGAACTTCTCAGTGAATACCAGAAAGCGAGAGAGGGCGGTCTCAAGCATCTACCCGGCATTCATGAGATCATGACAACATTCTACTCACGTCAAGACAAGGTGGAGGAGACAAAGTCGTGGTTCGAACGGCCCATCTATGGAGGTAAACTCCCCACACCGGAGACGTATCTAGAGATGGTGAGGTTTTCCCTGAGAAATGGCCAGCAGCAATGGAGTCAACCCATCTTTGAGAATCTGCTCAAGCTTCATCCACAGAAAGAATTTTGGGATGTGCTGTTCCAGTGGGCTGTACTAGCCATGGACAGAGGTGTCGAGGACATCAAGAAGATGATATCAACCATGCAGCGTGGAAGTGGGGACGGCCGCGGTCCTGACCCTGACTTCGCAACCATCGACGCTCTCATCACGGCGGCAATTGAAAAAAACAACCCCTACCTGGCCGAGCGCTTTTTGTCGCTGGGCGCGGAGCTCCGAATTCCGCTAAATTCTACCACCTACCTTCTTCAGATGAATTATCGAATAGACGCTCGCGATTTTAGCGGAGCAGAGGCCATCTGGGAGAAGCTCAGGACTCGACAGATCCAGATCGAAAGGGAGGAGGATGTCCCAGTGATCAACAAGTATCTCCGCTTGTTGTGCTCTGTTGATAAACCCAACTTAGAGCTCATTCTCGATATTACAGCCGAGCTAGAACAACGGCGCGCCCTTCTCGAGCCCGAGACAGTTGTTGCTCTGTGCATGACCTTTTTGCACGGCGACCAACAGTTTGACGTGATCGACACGCTCTCTGTCCACACACTGAACTTGAGTCTCGAGGAGCGAGCCCAAGTGCGCAAGGGCTTTGTGGAGTACTGCCTTGACAGAAGAACTAGCACAGCCCGTATTTGGGACGCCTACTCACTCCTTCGCCAGTACTTCCCCGAGACAGAACCACAAGACCGAATCCGCCTCATGGACGCCTTCTTCGACCGCCGTCGCCCCGACATGGCCTGCTATGTCTTCGGTCACATGCGGGGCCACGGTAACCACGCGCAGCGGCCGACGGTAGACACATACGCACGGTGCCTGGAAGGCCTTGGGAAGTACCCCGACCGTGAGTCCCTCCGTATGGTTCACAACATGCTTAAGATGGACACAACTGTCGAGGTGGGCACACGCTTGCGCAATGCCTTGATGCTGGCGTACGCCTCATGCGGCGAGCCATTCACTGCGCTCGAGTTCTGGGAGCAGATCGCGGCATCATCCGAGGGCCCGACTTATAACAGTCTGGCTATCCTGTTTTACACATGCGAGTGCCTCCACGCCAGGGACAATACGGCCCAGGAGACATGGAACAAGATCAAGCGGATGGATCTTGAGATTCCTCCGTTTGTGTTTTGGTCGTACTGCGGCGCCTTGGCCGGACAAGGCCTCTTGGGAGAAGCTCAGAGGTTGATTTCAGGCATGGAGGCTAGTTTAGGTTATTCGCCATCGTTGATGACGTGAGTTCTCTTTTTCTGACACCCGGCCGTGCACTTTACTAACAGGATTCCAGACTTGGTGTTACATACAATGCGCTGCTGACACCGAGCCACAAGGAAGATTTTGAGACCTGGGCAAAGGGCGAGTATCCGGACCTGTGGGCACGTCTTGAGGCGAGGGGTAAGCGGGTGACGCTTGCTGGCCCAAAATTCAACATAGATCGGAATTTTGAGGCATGAATCCGTATATACATGTACATATAGTCGTACAAATCGGGATAGGATATTTTGTAGAATGGCATGGAAAAAACGCCGGGGCAGCGTTCATGATGTCCCTTTTATTACATGCCAGCCAGACCTGGTCTAGAAACCACGGAAACCCCCAATCGACCCGCGTGGCGCCGCAGTGGAGGGTAATACAGCGTGTGGAAACCATCGAGACTTCATCGTCAGAATCTGAGGGTGCAAATGCACGCTGGGGTGAATGCCTAGCCCGATGGCTCTGCGAATAGCCTTTGCTATCTTGCGCTGGTTTACAGGCCGTAGGCCGGTCCGGGAGCTGTGTTGGATGCGGCCCGCCGAGGTCATGTATTCGGAGATGAGGGAAAAGTTCTGTTTTTCACATTAGCTACCGCCAGGACAGGAGCAAACACTGGAAGGGAAAAGACGGAAACCCACCCGGTAATTATCCACGGGATTGAACCCCAACGCGTCCACCATGTCCACTTCTGTCGGGATCAGCTTCCTCCACCGCCGCTGCTCCACGGCACTCAGGTCTCGCGGCGCGTACACATCGCCGCGCTGCCACCGCCGCGATATCTGCCGCACGTACTGGTCCGATGACGCCGCCATAAGGACGTCTTCATGGGAGGCCGGTGTTGGTGACCGCATGTCGCGAGGAGACGAGTTGCCGTCCCGCGCTGTGTACGACTTGTTGACGGCGACCCAGTCTTTCAGCGCGTTCATGCCGTCCTTGATGTTGGAGGCGTTGGAGGAGGAGTCGAGTGCAGCGAGATGGGAGCTGGGGGAGGAAGAAGAGGGGATAGAACGGACTGGGGAGGAACAAGACGGGTTAGTCGATCTGTAGTGATGGTTCCCTCCGGTGAGGCGAGCGGAGAGCATGACATACTTGCGCTGGCCGGGCCTGTGGTGGACAGGAGTCGTCGAGTGGTGGATACTGGTGTTCGCGGGGCGAATTGCGAAAGTGCCTTACAGCATTGACGGGCTGCCGTCAATAGCCATGGTTGGGAGGCCATGGTGGGCAAGATATTCGTCGTCTCTCGCGGAGGTGTCAATTCGTTTGAGAATGCTGTCACTTCAAAGCCTGTCGTTGAAGCCGCATTTCTGTTCTTTCTACATACAGCGTTCTGATTGGGTTGGAAGGCCCCACCTTTCGGTTCCCCAACGCTAAGGGCAGTGACCGCCCAAGCCAAGCCAATCTGACCCTGGCAAACCATCCAAGCCGCCTGAAACTTATCCAAGCTCAAGCCAAAGTTTTACCTGGTCGGCTTGGATACTTTGGGGTCCCCTTTCGAGCCTCGGAATAGGGCCTATAAAAAGTAAATATCACGGGTTAGGGTTGAGTCAGCAGAAAGTGGGACTCAGAATCACGTGCAGGCTCAATACTGGGCTTGGAAGATCCAAGTTTTGCCTTGTGCCAGTCACTTGCTAAGGGCGTGTTGACTGTGTGCAAAAAGAGCTTACCGCAGGTGGGGCAGATTTTTCACAAAATAGCATCACATTTTCAACACCCGACCATCGATCGAATTTACAACATTCGTTCGTTGCGGAAACAGAGACCTGCGAAGCGGAGCGGTAATTCCCCTAAAAACAGCGATCATTTATCAGTTCGAACGCCGTCACGATGGTTCGCAAACTCAAATATCATGAGCAACGACTGCTCCGCAAGCACGACTTTGTCAATTACAAGCAAGACAACCAGCACAGAGATCACGATGTTGCGCGGCGGTATATGATCCAGAAGCCAGAGGACTATGTGCGTTTTGTGAAATCAGCTCAGTTTTTGACGACCTTAGACTAACCTGTCAATAGCACAAGTACAACAGGATGTGCGGTGTGAGTGATGGCGCGACGCCAGGTCGGAGGTACTTCATGCTGATGTTGTGGACAATAGTCTCTAAGACAGCTTGCTCACAGGTTAAGCGTAAGTGAAGTTTGCCTGTACTAATGTCACAGACTCACATGGTGGTAGCTTCTTCCCCCTGACAACGAGGTTCGGCGAAAACACGAGACGTTGCTGCTGGACAAACTGTACGACATGGGCATTTTGTCGGTATGTGTCCCTCCCTCCGACTGAAGCCGCATACTGATCTTTTCTGCAGAGCAAGTCGAAGCTTTCACAAGTGGAGCACAACGTCACAGTTAGCGCCTTTGCTCGGCGGCGGTTGCCGGTTGTCATGACAAGGTATGCAATTACTCGCTGGTGTTCAACATCCCTGCGTGCGTGTAGTGCTAATTGAATTCGAGGTTACGCATGGCGGAGACGGTCCAGGCCGCGACTAAGATGATTGAGCAGGGCCACGTACGTGTGGGTGTCGAGGAAGTCCGCGACCCAGCCTTTATGGTGACGAGGAATATGGAAGACTTCGTCACATGGAGTGTGGGTAGTAAGATTAAGCGGAACATTATGAAGTACCGCGACAAGCTGGATGACTTTGAGCTGCTCTAGGGCAGGGAGGGGGGAGAGGACACCGTTAGATGCAGGTATCTATTTCAGGGGCACTAGAAGGAAGGGGTTGCTACCAAACTCACTACTAGATATGGGCCTAGCAGGTTTAGTCTCCGGGCTGAGAGGCGCGTTGCTCATGGGTCCTTCTCTCTGCCATCTGATTCATGCGATTGGGAGGCTGTTTCGCTTCAGCCTGGTCGTACCTTCCTTTGCTGGAAATTTCCCTGGTGGCGGTCCAAGCGTATCATCCTAGATAGAAGCTTCATGACGCCCTAAACTCCCGGATCAACATCCCATCCCAATCCAACCTACACCCAAAATAGCACTTGTTGTGTATTTGTTCCCCTTTGTCTTAGCTACGCTTGACCTCTGTCCGTACGCTTATTCTTTCGACGAATTCCTATCAACTCCCTACGGCATATTTTGACTCGCTTCCTGCGGACAGTGGCCATTTCCTTGATTGGGTCACGGCTCCAAAGGCTCCTGCATCCCTGGCCTGGCACGTCTACGATCCCGGCACTCCTCCCGAGATGAGTGATCCGAAATCCGATACCGATGGCAGCTCAGATCCCCCTGAGAGCAAGTTTCTCGGCAGTTCAATGGATGGCGCCCCATATTGGACTCCTGCTGAAGTAGACATGTCCAAAACTAAGCTCGCTGCGAACGATACCTACCGCCAAGCACTATTGTACTTCTCCGCCACCCATTCTCCAGTGCTCCATCAAAACTTCCAAGGACCTCTAGTTCTCACCGAACATGTAGATCCATACTAGAGCTATGGTTGGGACAAGCCTATGAGGAAAGCCATGCCCTTCCAGGGCTCTGTTCCGGAAACATCTGCTGATTCGGCCCTCTCACGGGTTTCTGCGGACCATCACATTCATACCCCGGCTCTGAGTTCACCATCTCCACTCAGCATGCCTAGTCCTGCGCACAAGACTAGGGACCCGATGTCGGCCGAACACCTGACGCATGATATTGAATCCCATGCACAGATGGACCAGCCCTTTCTGTCAGAAATCGCAAGAACTTCGTTTTATGACGAGGATGTGGAGGCAGGACACTTGAGAGAACGTCCTAGTAGCAGCTGGTATTTATACCCCTTCAGCGGCGCGGGTCTTGGGCCTCACGGGCAAGTCGTAGCTCCATCGCACAGAGACTCCACGAGAGTCAACACTGGCGGGGAACGCCTGAGTTTGTCATGTCAGGTCCATCAAGGACATATCTCGGTGCTCAAAGTTCGCCCAGCAATCGGGGTACCACATCTCAAAGCCAAAACTTGCGAGGGCCACGGCCACAATACGGTATCCAAGGTTGGGTCACTTTGCGATCTACCGCCGTTTCTATATCCAGAACACACCCTACTACGCCCCGACACTTGTTCAAGCTACGGAGCGGGAAGCGTCTCTCCCAGTCAATCCCCAGCCGGTCGCGATGGTCAATTCGCGGAGTTGTCACAGAGACAGAGTATACCCATTGGTGACGGTAGGCGCTGGGAAAAGTCGATTTCTCCGGATTCGAGCGCGAGCAATATATCCCCCCAACACTCTGTAAAGGAACCTGTGAGGGGTCACCAGTCAGGGTACGAAACATATACCCAAGCTCCAAACGCAACTTTGCCCAGCCGCATACTCAAAAGTACTTACCATGAACGAGAAGATGAATTACCGGTTAGCGCATCACTGGGATGTTCTAACAACCAGGCTCCTGGAAGGACGGTCTTGTCTCCTGCGGCCTGGCAAATTCTCTATCCTCACCCCCCATCACAGTCCAATGGATACTTTCCCCGGGAGCACCCAGGTCACAGCCACACTTCAAAAGTGCGGCCGTATTGCGAAGATGGTGTGTTCTCACAACTGCCCTCGCGTGGATTCACACATGCGCTACCAGCTTGCGAAGTAGCCCAGCCAGAAGTTTATCTGGTGAGTTCCAAATCCGTGCCAGAGCTTCGGCATCAGAAGCAATTCGACCACGATTCCCAAACACAGGAACTCCCGGAGTCGACAGAAGACAGAAGATTCTGGAGATGGGCCAGATGGCTTCGTAACGCGACTGCGGCGCCAGAGGCCCATCGTAGTCGGTCGAGCTTCACATCCCTCCCTACGACAAGGCCCGTTTCGACAATGCAGTCCCCCACACCAAAGAGGTCACAGAAAGAATCCCAGGCAAACCCGAGCCTTATTGAAACAGAACTCAGGAACACGGTGAGCAACCTCGAACAACTTTTGAAGGAGGCCGCGATGCTCGCGACTGAGGCAGCGATTCTTAAGGACGCCAGATGTGTCGAAAACCTCGAGCTGACAAGGGCGGACTGCTACGGTGCTCCGCGGCCCCCCCCGAGCATGCATGAAAGTGTGCCGAGCGCAGATGGGGCAAGCAGTGAAGAAGATGGGTTGCGTATGTCCATACGTGGGGAGGGAGCAGACTCTTCGATTGTAAAGCTACCCCTTCAGCCTCGCGCCGTGCATCTCCCTAAACGCTACCGTTCTGTTCCTGTGTTTTCAAATGTGGCCGTCCAATTCAGTGTCCCAAGGGGTCCCCCAAGCACCCAAAAAATAAGGGGCACTCAACCAAACAAGTGCATTGGAGAAAATAGAAGCTCCGGCCGCACACAGGCTATGCGCGTGCCCTGTTCACCGACCAGTCAGGAAGACGACGTGGATGAGACAGGCTCCAGGTGCCTTCCTAGTGTCGAGATGGTGAGGAGAATACGCAGTCGAGCACAGCAGTGGTCGGGAAATCGGCGCGCAATAGGGGATAGCCCCGCCTTATCCTGCGATGAGGATCACCCAAGCAGGTTCAACCCCAAATCCGTCAAGTGTAGGCTGGAAGGCAGAAGCCGGATGCCAACCTTCTGGGGCTGTGATGGAACTAACGACGAGCAAATCGAAGGGCTGTCAGAACATGGCGCGAGAGGAAGGGATGCCGACAACATCCATACATCACACGCGACGCGACACCAGCGGCTTTCTCCCATACTCCGGGAAGCTCATTCAGAACCCGAACGAGAGAGCGCCCTGCAACGAAATTTCGGCGGCAATCGTTTCAGCCTCCGTGGGAAATCGCACGTCAGTCTGCGAGGATACCAAGGCTTCAGCTTGGCTCGAGCCTACCGGCGCCCGCCTGTGGCCCGGGACTGGTCAGCCGTCAGGAAGCGATTCGTGGCAGCGGTTGCTTGCTTGAGCACGGCGTTGATCGGAGTTTTGATTGGCATTTACGCCGGGTTGGTCCCCTCGATTCAGTACTGGATTGTCGACCTCAACCACTACGCAATCCTGGGAAACGTCTTTTTCTATCTGGGGCTGGCAATTCCTAGCTTCTTCCTCTGGCCTCTACCGTTACTACACGGCAGGAAGCCATACATACTGTCCAGTTTGGTTCTCGCCATGCCACTGTTATTTCCCCAAGCCATTGCAGTTAGTGATTTGAGATCACCCTATGTCAGCACGTGGAGATAGGCTCTCCTGAGTTCACGCGCTTTTATGGGCCTTACGCTTGGCTTCGCGAGTATGAACTTCCATTCCACCCTCATGGATCTTTTCGGGGCTTCTCTCATGAGCGGCAAACCGCACCAGGAAGTTGTGGACAGATTCGACGTGCGAAGGCATGGTGGAGGTATGGGAGTTTGGCTAGGTATATGGACATGGTGCTTCACCGGGTCCCTGGGCATCGGCTTCCTCATCGGGGCAGGTATCATCAACTCGCTCAACCCATCGTGGGGGTTTTACATCAGCATCATGCTGGTCGCGGTGGTTCTTCTGCTCAACGTCGTCTGTCCTGAGGTCCGGCGCTCGCCATTCAGGAGGTCCGTGGCCGAGGTCGAGAATGGCAGCCAGATTTCGCGCAGGGTTGCGCGTGGCGAGGTCATGATGCACCGGGTGAAAGACGGGCCAACTTGGTGGGGACAAGAGGTATACCATGGGATTTTACTGTCGCTCGAGATGCTTCGGCAACCAGGGTTCCTCGTGATGGCGCTTTATACTGGATGGATATACGCGCAAATTGTTCTCATTATCGTCCTTCTCGGTTCCCTCACGTCCCGGTACTACTTTCTCAAGTCACCCTTGGTTGGGGTTTGCGTCTCGTTCGTATCGATTGGAGCTCTCGTTGCGGTACCTTTCCAGAAGGCAAATTTGTTCTCCCGTGATCGGCATCACCAAGAACCGACGAGTGATGATACACTCAACTCGAAGATCACCTGGACTTCCCATCTCTTGAGGCGAGCAATGTTTTGTATCATCCTCCCGCTAGTTGGCGTTGCGTACACAATTGTCTCCAGAGGAGCGCCCGTGCCCGTTTACGTGCCCGTTTTCTTATCTGCCCTGGTGGGATTTTTCTCTGGTCTGGCAATGTCGGAGTGCAATGGGATCATCATGGAAACCTTTGACACATCAGATCTCCAACGAGGTATGACAGGACGTCCTCGGAGCTCCTCGGCCAGGGCGTCGAGGCGTGCCAATTACTCTTCGTTTCCGCGTGTAACAGCCGGCTTTGCCGTATGCCACACGATTGGTTTTATCCTCGCCGCCGTAGCGACGGCCGTCGGTGGTGAGGCGCAGAGAAATCTGGGCCAACGGACTGCAACAGGAGTGGTCGCGGGTATACTGATGCTTCTCACGCTCTTGTTGCTTGCGGTGCTCATCCGGTTCAAGGAGGTACAGATTATCCCGAGCTCCAAGACTCTTGAAATGGAGAAATGGACGGAGATAAAACGGCAGAGCAGTCGCCGGCAGTCAGAAGAGCACAAGTCGGGCGCGAACCAGAACACGATGACCGACGAAGAGATTTGGAGGCCGGTGCTCATGGGAAATCCCTCAAGTAAAATGCGGCGAATGAACATTGTTGAACTTGGAGCTATGTCACGTTGGACAGAGATCCGCAAGAGGAACCGGCTGATCGATGAAAGGGCAGCTCATCTCAACCGTGCAGCTCTTGAGTCGGCTGCTGAAGCTGTAGAAGGGGCAACTGGTATTGGAGCCCTAACGACGGATCTCGTCCGCAGAGTGAGCAGTCGGAGAAAGAACCGCAACCTGCCGCGGCGCTTCCACAGCGGCAGCCCCGGACCTTCAGGAGATAAGGGACACAACACCAAGTCGATGGCGACGGATGGCAAGATTGCGGCTGATATGTCCTCTGGGTTCCCCGACCATCATCATACAAGGGGGGCAGGTAACGACTTTTCCGAGCGTGAATGCGTGATAGGACAGACAGTGGTTGAGGAGAGTGAGGGATTGGACAGGGAAACCGACTTCGTGAGCTCAGATGAAGACAGGCATCAGCTTGGACACCGGCACGAACAGGGGTTACGCGGGACGGAGTCGGCAGCAGAGCTAGACATTTCCAGGAGTGCCAATGAGTTTCGGCGGACTTGAGGCAAGAAGGACGAGACAACTGTGGCAGTAGACACTAGACCTAGAAATCCACCCCAGATTGGCACATTGGGACATGCTCGACTCAATACAGAAGGATGTGTGCTTGGCTTGCACCTACAGGGCTAGCGATATATATAACAGTGGCAGAGTGATGACCTCGAGGGGACGAAAATTACGTCATGGCCTTTGCGTTTTACACTAGTTTTTGCAGTGCTAGAAGGGTTGTTTGAGCCAGCAGAGTTCTTCCGAACGAAGGCCCAGCTAGTTAGAAGCAAAACTGTGCGAGTGAGTGGCGTCGTCTGATGGTGAAATTTGGACGATAGTGGGCCGCGATAACCCAACAAATGGCTGTGTGGTTGCGTGTTCCAAGTTGCCAGTGTTGCAGCGAGCTGAGAGCAGCCGTTTATGAACGGTGGGGTACTTCGCAATAAGTGGCACGATTTGCGGTTCCCGCGTGGTCCCGTTACCGCGCTGGAACAAGAGATCAGCCCAGAACGACAAGCCGCACCCAAGGCTCAGCCACGATTCTTGCAAATACGTTGCCCCTGATTGGCTAAAGGCCCCGGTTGAGGGGTTCTTGGGGCGCTGCTGAGCACCACCAGCACATTTCACTGGCAGGCTGACAACGAGCACCAAAACGCATGTTAAAGGCTGCCACCCCCTCTCAGCAACCCTTTATAAGCCTCTTGTTTCTGCACGGTGAAATCACAAAAACTCAAGAATAAAACCAACAATTTCACGATTCTCCCGTCTGAACAATCAGCAACGTCTGAAACACCTTGGAGCCGAAGACGATCCAAAATAAGAACCATGTCTCCCACATACACAATGTCTGCGCACCTCTGCAGACAGATTTACTCGTCTTGGAAACAGGCGCACCCGTCCAGCTACAGCTCCAACTCCAACCCTAATTCTCACCCCAGCCCGCCATCTTCGCCGCCGACGGTAGCTGCCACCCCTATTTCCATCTTCCGCCGTTCTTCTTCCCCGGACAGCCCAAAGCGGTCTCTGGAAAACGACCGGAGTGACTCGGGCTCTTCATCACCCGGATCCTCTCCACCCAACTCGAGCTGGAACTGGACTCGTTGATAAGGCACCGACTGCATGCAGCCTTGTCTCCCACCTCCAAGCATCTCACCAATCAGGATTCATCAGCATTCCTACATTCTCATCCCTATTTGCTGTTTTCTCTACACCTGGAACCACATAGCCACGATGCCCAGCTGTCTCTGTCGCTAGCAGAATAACACCACTTTGAGAATCCTCCAAGCAGAATTATCACTACCGACCTGATGGTCATTTCATGCTCCTGAGCCTGCGACAGAATCCGCCAAGACAGCTTGGCGTATAAGACACCCATACCACCCTACCACACACCCAACCTAAGACTCAGCAACAGTACCGACGACTTTGAGGCCTCAGTTTTCGAGTCCTCTTTACTCCAACCAAATGACCGGCATCTTAACCTAACATATGGCCGATTTTCAATTGTCGTCATTTTGCCGTTCTCTGGCCGAATTGACTCCCTTGCCCTCGTATTCGCACCTTCACGTTGAACGTTGAGGTCGTATTTGGTGAGGTCGGAAACCTGCCTATGCTCCCAATCGAATAAAATTACACCGCATCGCATCGCGTCATTGAAGCGGCGAAACATGCCATTCTTCTGTCTTGAGTGGCTCCGCCCCACTGCTTCTATTCCCGCCGGGTTAACTAGCCCACTTGCCCACTTGGAAGAATCAGGGGTAAATTATCTACCTACGAAGGCCCGGGTCAAAGTGGTTACCTTCTGGATAACAGTGCCAAGGCTGACCCGTGAGGCCTGAATCAGGGTTAAGGTTGGTCAAATATTCAGTAGGTTTATAGGGGGCCTTACAGACCTGTCGCTCGAATTGAGGTCAGCGTCAATTATGTCAACAGTGACGGCAGCATTTACGGATATTGGAAACTGGACACTTGCTTGGGCATCCAGGTAGACTCTGAAGATAGACAACAGTTTGATACCCCCACCATGAAACCACCAAAAGAAGGATGGAGAAATCTCAACTTGCATTCCCCTCGCTGTATTCCCAGGTTGAACTAGCGCAGTGTCCTCTTCTAACACCCCGTCATCCATCTCCTTCACCATCGTGTCTAGGCAGTTGATCGTTCACTTGTGTATCCCCCGCAAATCTTTTTGTGCTGCTTCATAAAAAGGCCGAAACGCCCGCGCATTACCGATTTGTATGTCTTGTGGGCGAAAAAAACCAAAACACCCTAAACTGGCTAGACTATCATTGCTCAGAACGGTGTTTTGTCATCACCAGGCCGAAAATGTGAAGCCACCCCATTTCGGATGTCTTGTGGAGCTAGGCAAGTTGACCGGCAGTCTCGCTTGCCGTGTCCGTCGTTTTTCATGACAGATGCTGCAGTACCTCTCGACGACTGCCAGTTTCGCCTCCTAGCGTTGCGCTGCAGAGGCAGCTAGAGGAACAGGCCCACTAGTGGTAAGGTCGTCACCACCGCTGTCTTCAGGTGATTCTTCCACCCCAGTGCTTCCCTGGATTCGGCGTTTAGCATCTTGCTTGTCTGCCTCGGTGATTTCATCCTCGTTCTTGCGCATATCGGGAGTCCATTGCGGCTCGCCAGGTGCATGGCCGACTGACATCCCGACACGAATCTGTTCTAAGTTAGCAAGCAGCGCTCACCCGGAACAAGTCGAGACAACTCACTAAGGTCTCCAAGGCACCATTTGAATTGTCCACTAAGTCATCGTCAAACACCATCTTGCCCGGTTCAAAGAGAAGAACGAGCGTGCTACCGCCAAACTTGAAGTAGCCGAGCTCCTCGGCTCGCTTGACCTCCTCTCCAGGCTGGCGTGTAATCACTGTGCTGCCGACCATCATGGCCCCCACACAGACAACCATAACTCGGCCGAACTGCGGGCTGTCGATGGGAACCAACACCCTCACATTCTCGCCATACACATCCAGTGCGGAGCGAATAGCCATGGGATTGACCGTGTAGTACTCGCCAGCAATCGTCTTGACGTCGCTTATAGCGCCATCGACCGGGATGTGAAAGCGATGATAATCCTGAGGAGCTAGACGGAAGATGCCAAGAGCACCGTTCTCGTACCTGC
>Ga0247760_1001959_pt1 | contig 17141 bp, 15 predicted proteins | sample UWRJL171409R4_FD_179936 | JGI IMG/M metagenome (GOLD analysis project Ga0247760, IMG submission 179936) | Plant litter microbial communities from Arlington Agricultural Research Station in Wisconsin, United States - UWRJ-L171-409R-4 | ecosystem: Environmental > Terrestrial > Plant litter >... | reverse complement strand
GTCCGGTCTCTGCACCTACAGGCCTGATTATTCTCGGCCATTATGATTGCTGGCTGGGTGGTTATGGAAATCCTGCATTCCTCCGCGCCTCGGGCCACTGACCAAGCTCGAGGATCGCAATGCCGTTGAGTGGCAAGGTGTTGTCAGCAGCGGGCCGCCATCAGTTGTAAGCATAGCAAGATATGCGGCACGCGTGGGCGCGGTAGCATGAATCGCAGCCCTTGTCCCGGGGAACACACCTGCCTGATCCCAAGAAGCCTTGCCACATAACTCGACAAGCAATGCCCTGGTATTGCGTGAGAATGCTGTGACAGCTGACATCATTGTAGTCAACAGAGCTCATCAGAAGACCTCTTCACCACGATACTGACGGACCGGCAAGACTTGGAATCATGCATGCAAGCCTGGGGTGAGTTAGAGTAACCGAGGGCGACTCGGCTGTTCATCAACCGACGATCAGCGTTGATCCGTTGATGGCCGGATTGTTGGGTGACTTTGAGCCTCCCTGACAATTGGCTTCTCGGAACACGAAAAAAAAAGCACAAGAATTCCGTTATGCATCCCCAGGGTCAGGTGGGAGGAATGAGCGCAGTTCCGCGCCACCGACAGGCACACCCACGATGTGTCTAGGCCAAGGCGAAGGGATGGCATGGACGTCAACTTATGCTTAGCCAATGCGCCTGGGCCTGTGCGAGGGCGTCATAGGATCTCCTTCTTCATGCTGAAGGTTGAACTCTGTCCATGTTCGGATATCCCATCATGGCCGAGTGTCGTCATCTGCTGCCACTCCATTTTGGCTGTGCAACCTGCAACCGCATCATGATATTGGCCGAAGATCTCGAGAGGTGCCGAACCAGACCTAAAATTGGCGCTTCCCGACTGCCAAATGGGCAGAGCATGGGGCGACAAACAGCCATTGATGTGTTCCAGGTGCTCGGCGCCATGACCCGGATCGTCATCGTGCCAGACGTCCGAGCAGTCAACGGAACGGACCTGGAAGGGTGCTCTGGGGCGACAATGAAACAAAAAGGAATCAACAGAAAGAAGCTTGATCCTAGCATCCATAGGCACGCTACGATGCCAAATTTCGACAGGGAGAAAAAAAAAAGACGGCAATGTCCCCGAAAAGCCAAGTGGTTGGAACCGACTAAGGAAAACGGATGGGTTGGGTCCTGGCTCCTGAAACGAAACGGTTTCCAACAATGGGGGCAAAGAACGGCGTAGATGCACGGTGATTAGGGCGACTTCACAAGGGATGATGAGCCATTCCTCAGCCCTGCAGAAGTGCGAGTTCAGAAAAAGCTGTCGTCATCGTGGCGACCGCATTTAGAAACCCGCCATGTGCTTGTGCCGGTGTCTGAGATGACGGCTGAGTGCAATGTCGGTACTCTGTATGAAGGGGAGATGGGTAATTGCAGCCGCTGAGGCTCCGCGCGACCGTCCCGTACAAGTTTGGTCGGCCCGCTGCCGAGGCTCGCTAGAAGCTGCAGAACTATTCGCTTCGTACGCTTTCTCATGCTCGACAATGGCCATTCTGCCATTCCCATCAGGCAGATTGCTCGAGTGGGTACCTGAACTACTGTCTTGGGTGTTGGTGGCCATTCGACGGTGGACGTTGAAACAGGACGTGTTTGAAGCGGCGAGAAGTGATCGATCTCCAGTGCGTCGCGCCGGGGCCAGCGGGAGGTGGGTCTCGTTCAATAGTCACCCGCCAGAACTCCAGAGCTATCTCAATTCTTGGGATGTTCTCAGAAGCTGCAAAGCTGCAATGGTCTCCATCTTGGCTTCAGCCCTGCATCAACCCGTGATGGGGAAAACCAAGCCGAGGCGCACGAGTTTCGACGTGTAGCGCCGCGTGCCCCTGGGGCCATTCTCATTGTGGATGGGGGCGCTTGACGCTGGTCGTCCCTGACAAGTGATGCTGGTCTTGCGTGCCCCGCACGAGGTGGGCAGCGAAGAATTTAGCAGCGTCGCAAGGAAACCTGGCGGTGACGGGCATGACAACCCTCAAAACGACGTGACAGGCGCCGTGAGCGGCTGCCCGCACGTCAGCATCCGCTGGTCGAAAATGGTCTCGATTTGTCTATTGTCGCTTGTGCTGCACGTCATTTTAAGAATCTCGTTGCGAGGGCAGGTTGAAGAAAATCGACCAGGGGGGCAAATACTGGGGGTTCGGATTCGTGGGTTCAAATTGGTGGAGTGATACGAGCCCCTTTTCTAGAAATTAGCAGTCATGTATTCGCAGCCACCAGCTATCATAACAATATAGAATCCATCACGTGAAGCTGCTAGGAGGGAATGGTTTAATACTCAATCCTAAACCGCTTCGGGATCCCCAAGACGGCGGGGTGAGGGGCACGGAGCGGGCCAATTATAATTGGGGGCCCTGTCTGCACCCCTGCATGTCACTTTCCAGGCGCCCCAGGACAACAGTCACAAGGAAAGCGCGTTTCGAGCGGCGAGGACTGGGAAGGAGCTGACGGAGGGTTATGGAGAATGGGACGTCTTGTCAACCCCGCCTCTCGCCCATGATGCGGAAGCATGCGTCGATGGGCTGACTCGGACCGTGAAAACGACGGTGAAAGGTAAACCTGGCGAGATGGATTCTCGTTGCCAATGCGCAGCTGCGCTATGAAAAGGCGAACCGTCGCTCTGGGTCCGAGCTCTGGGTCATCGCACAGTGCTTGATGAGTGCACACCGCAGATTTGTTGCAGCGCGCCAACTCGATTTCGGTCTCCCATTGACCACTCAAAACCCGCCGTCGACGTTATGTGTCAGCCAGATCGTGTCTGCAGTCTGGCCGGTCTGCCGCCCGCTCTGTGACGCGCCGATTTGTATGTTGCGTATCCTGTCTGCGTCCTGTTTGAGCAACCCTCATCAAGACAGAGACAGTTCTCTCGCCAATTTCGACTCCGGGACGGTGGGGAAGATTAAAAGCACCAATTGAGGCAGAAGCTAGCTTCTGCAGCAGCAAGTCGTTAATAACGTTAGCTGCTGTAGTGGCCAACGGCAGCTCGAGGATCAATCGTCACGCACCGGCTGATTGGCCTCGCTCCCTGGGCATTGGACACGCAGAATTCCCCCTTTCCGCTTCTGTCTCGGCTTCCCCTGGACTGCCGTGTGTGTGCTTGTGTGTGCCCTCCCGTTTGTCTCAATCCGGCCGGCTGCCCTGGCGTTGGGGAAGCTGGCTGCTGCTGTAACGTGTTAGCCATGCCCCCTACCGCTGCCGCTGCCGCTCTACCGCCCTTGACCTCGACTTCATTGCCCGACACAACTTTTTCGACGGCCATCACCACACCGCCGGCAAAGGGTTCCACACGACGGAAGTACTCAATTTCGTCAGTGTCGCCGCGGACGAGGACCGAGAAAAGGGAATTCGACAGTCCAGGGGGCAATCACCACGGCGGCGAGGCGGCCCCCAGAACGACTGCTACCACCCCGACGACCCCTGCCCGCCAACCCGCTCCCAGCCAGCACAAGCCCTCGGCGTCCGTCCACCGAGCATCCTACACCACTTTCCCTCCGATTACCCACCCGCCAACGTCGTCGCTGCTTCCCCCGGCCCGGATTGTTGTCGAACCGGCTGCGAGAGACGCGCCTGCCGCCCTCGAAGATCCCTTCGACGAACTCGCTCGCGGTCCCGTCACGGTAGATCCGGTCTTCGACGCCGAGCTTTCGCCTTCGCGCTGGAGAGGTCATCATTCGCGGTCTAGCAGTGCGGGCGGTCTGAGCGACGGCTTTCGCAACCTTAACCGCTGGTCCGTCTCCACCTCTTCCAGTCGTGCCTCGAATCTCACCAACTTCACCCGTCGCGTCAGCGCCGAAGTTGCAGGCGCTTTTGGCTCGCCTGGCAAAAAATTGCACAGAAGCAAACCGTCGACCTCGACCACAGGTGGCTCGCCGCGAGCGGAGCCCCCTGCCCGATTACGAAGTCGATCGCCCGCCCTACTACCTATTCCCCCGCTCCAGAGCCTGCCGCGTATTTCGACCGGGCCATCGCTCGAAGACGAGGTTCGCGGGGCAAATGTGCTGAGCGGACTGTCGCTGGGCCCGCGACCCAGACTTTCCAGGCGACCAAGTAACGATCCAGGATTATATTGGGATGGTAGCCCGGATATTCCACAAGAAGAGCCGGGACCGTTGCTGTCGCAAACGCTAGATAGGGGCGAGCCCCGCTCAGCCACGGCCATGCCGTACACACAGAACCGGGAGTCGAGGGGTCACTCCCGGAGCCGGTCGTCTGGGGCAAATGGCGTCCTCGACCCCGGCTCCAAGAGCCGCGAAAAAGGGTCGAGCAGACCGCCGTCGCAAAAGACGATGCTATCCAAAGCGCTCCAGAAAGCAAACACGGCTGTGCAACTCGACAATGCTCAAAACGTTGAGGGTGCAAGGAGGGCGTACTCGGAAGCGTGCGACCTGCTTCAGCAAGTGCTACAAAGGACAACGGCCGAGGAGGACCGCAACAAGCTGGAAGCAATAGTAAGTCGGTCTCTTTGTTAAAGGTATCCCCACCTCGCTGCATCTGGTTGGCTTACCCCCTTTCGCAGCATACAACTTACACGGCCCGTATCATCGAGCTTGATGAGCTCGGTGGGGGTTATGACCCCGACGAGAAGGAGCTGCCAAACCGGCCGCAAAGCGACGAACTGCAAAATAGCCTCGCGGCCCAGATTGGCGGCCCTGTTGATGGCTTGTTGGAAACCTCAGAGATATCAATAGCCTTGAGGGAACGAGAAAACGACCCAGACCCAGTTATTCCAAGCTATTCCGTCCCAACGTCTGTCGGAAGGCGTCCCCTAGCGTCGTCTCGCGCTCCTCCAAATCTGTCCATTGAGACATCGAGAGAAGTTTCCAGTCAAGGCACGTCGTACCTGAGTTCTCAGTACTCACTCCAGTCGGCATTTTCGAGAGCCAGGCAAGATAGCGGCGGTTTGAGATTGCAGCCCCCTATGGATAACCAATACATGCCGCCACCCTTATCACCGAGACGTCCTGTTTCCCCCTCACATCCACCTCCTCCGCCCCCGCGCGAACCCGGGCCCGAGAGTCCAGAGAGAACTCTCCGGAGCGACTTCTCCATGTCCGGAGCCCTAGCAGCTCCTCAGGGTATCCAGAGGGGTCACCAAAGAGGGAACAGCCATGAGTCGGTTTCATGGCTTGATCCGATTGACGAGTCAGCCGGCTCCAGTGCCTCTTCGGTCCACTCGCGTTCCTCTTCTCGAATCATCAGGAGAAGACACATACGGGCCCCGAGCGGCGATACGGAAGCCGAATTTGACGCTGCACTGGATGATGCGATTGAAGCTGCATACGACGACGGATACGAAGCAGAGGCCCATTATGATGAAGCTAGTCGCCCTGGAGACTCGGAGGACGCCGTTGCCAACACGCTTCGGCGGGTCGAGCTAGCAAGGGAAAAAGTGAGGGAGAGTGAGAGAGAGGCGTTAATACTTGCGAACGAGAGAGAACAGAGATTGCGATTACAGCAGCAGCTTGAAGATGAAGAATATAGAAAGCAAGAGGCCGTGGGTGATGATTTTTACGAAGGGAACGACACAGACGAGGAGGAAAGGATCCTGGAGGAGATGACCAGGGGCTATGTGATTGAGGATTTTGCCTTTAGTCAACAAGTGAGGCCGTCACTGCCTCGAGAGTCGGATTCGAGTGGTTGGACAAGCCGCACCTGGCACAGCTCGATGGGTTCAACACCGCCAACTGCCACGACTGTTCTCACCACGGTGAGCGAGCACGATCCTCTCCCATCGTCAACGGGGCTCCCGCCACCTCCAGCGCATGCATTGCCCCAACTGCCACCGCAACCGAACTCAGCAGGTTCGCAGGGCTCCACTCCAAGCGTCAGGAATCGCCGCATGTCTGGGCAGAACCCTAAGCAGCTAAAGATCGAAACGTCCAAGATTAGTGAGGCCCCGGTCCCTGCAACGGCCGGGCCTGCTATCCCGAACCCCCCAAAGTCGGGCAGCTACATTGTCCAGCAGCGCCAGGCCCTCTCTGCTGGACCTACCCGGACAACGGCAACCCTGTCCGGGAGACCAGTGCCCTCTCCCGCACCAAGCACACTCCGGGACGAAACCAATACGCCCCCATTGCCCTCTGGATTTGGCAATGATGATCTTCCTCGGTCTGGCTCCCCGTCCGTGGTCCGGCCCAGTCTCCGGAAGAACTTTTCGTCTTCCAGTCTCAAGAGCATCAAATCCCGGAATCTCTCAGTCTCCAACATTGACGACGCGTCTGATATTTCTCCGGGGACCCCGCTGAGCAACCAATTCGGCATTGGTGGCTCTGCGACCCGCCTTCCGACGCTGCCATCAATCCCCACTCCTCTAGCAGCAGCCTTCACCAAAGAGAGGTCGAACAGTTCAGCGACGGGTGGGCTTTACCTTTTCGACAACCAGATCCACTCGCCTGCCAGCCCTGGTTCGCCAAATCTTATGCTGCCCGACGCGCCCGCACCCCTTGAACTCTGTCCCAACGACGTGATGCTTCGGCCGTTTTGGTTGATGCGATGCCTGTATCAGACGTTGTGTCATCCGCGCGGCGGTTATATCAGCAACAAGCTGTTCGTACCGAGAGATGTGTGGCGGGTCAAGGGCGTGAAGCTCAAGAATCTCGAGGACAAGATTTCCAACTGCGATTACCTGACCGCGGCTCTCCAAAAGCTGTCGAAAGTTGACACTTGCGATGCCGACGCCGTTCTGGAGGAAATGCAATCGCTAGAGGGCGTACTTGAACAAGTTCAGGCAACCCTGGGACGGAAATTGGGAGCAGAAGTGGGTGTCCAGGGTGTCGGGGCCTTGTTCAGGGAGGCAGGAAGCGCAGACGGAGAGTCGGCTTCGATGCCGAGGTCGGCCAGCGTCACTAGCAAGGGCAGCAGCTTTTCTTGGCGGCGGCTACGCAGCAAGGGAAGCTCAGCAAACCTCCCAGGTTTGGCGACATCATATGGCGGCAAGGGGGGGAGCGGCGGGATCAGCGCTGTCTCGACGCCCATCGACGGGACTGGGAACAAGGATACCCTGCTACCCAGCCTTCCGATGACTAGCCACCCCACAAGCCGGCCACCAAAACGCGATATCAGCAGCGTCGTGTTTTCTGGTCCTAACGCGGCTTACATGAACTCGTTGGCGAGATTATTTGACGCAGCCCAGGCTGTCGGTAAGTTACATCCCATCCCATTGAGAAGAGGCAGGTTGCTCACTCGACGCGTTTTCCAGACCAAATCGCTCGACAGGTGGACGATCCGGGACTGCGACACGCCGACAAGACCCAGGTTGGGCTCGAGCTGTGCACTAGGCATGCGGCCGAGTTCTTTGGGTTCTACATCTGTCGCTTTGTGCTGAGCGACCTGACCATGATGTTGGACAAGTTCATCAAGCGTGGCAGCGAGTGGGTGCTCGGCTAAACAGACTAGCTGGGGGGGATGAAGGGTGTGAGCTGGAGATTTAATGCGCCAGAGTGTGGAACTCGCAGGACCGCAGGCCGGGCGCGGATTGGCTAAACGCGTCCGGGTGTTCATTTGTCTGCACATATCTCGGCCGATAACTCGTGTGCCCACGAGGGAGCATGGACATGATGCCATGTTAAAGAGTATATAGGGGCGCTGTTTATAACTGGAAACGCAGATGCGGATAGTTGACCCTATCTTTTGTTGTGTGCTTCCGGGTTCATGGGAATGGCGCAAGTACCTGTACTTAGATTATACCCGTTTTTAAGAGGGCGGAATGCACTGTGTGGAAGTTTTGGTACATCAGAAGTGATAAGATAAGGAGTGCAAAGAAAATTGGGGTTCGGCTCTAGACACCCGCAGCCCACTTTGCGCGCAAGCTTCATCTTGGACAACAGTCGTCAACGGCCATTTTGTCTAAAGATTAATGATCCCCAGGGCGCCAATTGGATGAGTGGCGCGTTGGCTCTCAACGCCCTCAGGCGATCATGGCTACGGGCGCCGTTGCGACGCCAGAAAGCACCGCTTTCTGTCGCCAGAGCTAATGTTCGCTGCAGCTCGCAGCTCCAACATCCCGTTCACCACGCCCTCCCAAGAATCACCGGCCTACGACATGGACCACGAGTAGAGCTGCAGGTGCGCCGCAGCAGCGGCAACACCAAGAACTCGACCATTCTCGATGCCCGCGCCGCCGAACTCGAGCGGCGCATCGCCGCGATCCCCATCGAGCGCTACCGCAACTTTTGCATCGTCGCCCACATCGACCATGGCAAGAGCACCTTGTCAGACCGTCTCCTCGAACACACAGGCACTATATCAGCGTCGGATGGGAACAAGCAAATTCTCGATAAGCTTGATGTCGAGCGAGAACGCGGCATCACTGTCAAGGCCCAGACTTGCACCATGATCTACCGTTACGCCAAAGACGGCCTCGACTACCTCCTCCACCTCGTCGACACTCCCGGCCACGTCGACTTCCGCGCCGAGGTCACTCGGTCTTATGCCTCGTGCGGCGGCGCCCTGCTGCTCGTTGATGCGTCACAGGGCGTTCAGGCGCAAACGGTGGCCAACTTTTACCTCGCCTTCGCTCAGGGCCTTGCCCTCGTGCCTGTCGTGAACAAGATTGACTTGCCCACGGCCGATGTGGATCGCGCTTTAGGTCAGCTAGAGGAGGTTTTTGAGCTGGATGTATCTATGGCGGTCAAGGTGAGCGCGAAGACGGGCCTCGGCATTGGCGATGTGCTGCCCGCTGTAATCGAGCATGTGCCGGCGCCGGTGGGTGAGAAGGAAAAGCCGCTGCGGATGCTGCTGGTGGATTCGTGGTACGATACATTTAAGGGTGTGGTGTTGCTGGTAAGAGTGTTTGACGGCCAGGTCAGGGCCGGGGACAAGATCACCAGCTTTGCAACGGGCAAGGATTACTCGGTTGGTGAGGTGGGCATACAATACCCAGATCCCGTGCCACAGAGGACACTGCGGGCAGGCCAGGTCGGCTATGTCTACTTCAACCCGGGTATGAAGAGGATACAGGACGCCAAGATAGGAGATACGTTCACTACGGTAGGCGATGAGGACAAGGTCGAGCCATACCCCGGCTTCGAGGAGCCGAAGCCTATGGTGTTTGTGGCAGCCTTCCCCACCGACCAGAGCGACTACCACAAGCTCGCCGACAGCATTGGGCAGCTGGTACTCAACGACCGCAGCATCACACTGCAAAAGGACTTCTCTGAAGCGCTAGGTGCTGGGTGGCGGCTGGGGTTTCTTGGCAGCTTGCACTGCTCCGTGTTCCAGGATCGACTGCGCCAGGAGCATGGTGCTGATATCATCATTACAGAGCCAGCTGTCCCTACCAAGATCGTGTGGAGTGACGGTAAGGAGATCATCGTTACCAACCCGGCCGAGTTCCCCGACTATGAAGACCACCGGCTCCGCAGCGCCACACTCTATGAGCCAATGGTCAATGCTACCATCACCCTTCCTGAGGAATATCTTGGACGCGTCATCGAGATTTGCGAGGCGGCGCGGGGCGCCCAAAAGAGTCTCGAGTTCTTCCACGCGACGCAGGTCATCCTCAAGTATGAACTGCCTGCAGCAAGCCTGGTCGACGATCTGTTTGGCAAGCTCAAGGGTGCCAGCAAGGGCTACGCCACACTTGATTACGAGGACGCCGGCTGGCGGGAGAGTGATCTAGTCAAGATGAACCTGCTGGTGAACAAGAAGGCTGTCGATGCTATTGCCCGCATCGTGCACAACAGCCAAGTCATCCGACTGGGTAGGCAGTGGGTGACCAAGTTCAAGGAGCATGTCGACCGGCAAATGTTTGGTGCGTTTCCTGTTCTAGGTTTTGTTTGCTGATGAATCACTAATAAGCAATGGCAGAGGTTATTATCCAAGCAGCTGCGGGCCGGCGTATCGTCGCTCGTGAGACAATCAAACCGTTCCGAAAGGATGTGTTGGCCAAGCTGCACGCCAGTGACATTACGCGGCGGAGGAAACTGCTGGAGAAGCAGAAGGAGGGTCGCAAAAAGCTCAGGGCGGTGGGCAATGTGGTTATTGAGCAGGCTGCGTTTCAGAAGTTCTTGTCCAAATAGGCAGGTGAGCTTTGTGGAGGGCGGGCGGGCGGGCTGTAGCAAGGTGTGGCTTTTGTATGAGTTGTATTATACCTGTAAAACAGTTTGCATATATGGCGTTTTGTAGAGGTGGAGAGGTGGATCTTGGCTTTACATATGGTTCAAAGATATAGAGTATATATCCGCGTAACTCTTTTGTCATTGGTTTTTTGAACTTGGAACGTGCCCGACGATGGATAAAGCGAGTCTCCTGTCGAGACAGAGCGAGGGGGGGTGGAGGGCGGCAGGTTATTCCAGGGCATCGGACGCATGCATAGCGGATGCTGTTTTGCGCAGGCTGTTCCCGAGAGTATTAGTGGGATACCCAGCCACCAGATAGCCGACCATTCTTCTGTTTCTCATCATCTGGGTGACGCACGCAAACGCCGTGCACATGCATTAGAATTATTGATGAATTAGACACTATCATGTCGGGAATATCGGGACCAGAATGCGGCAGTGAAACACAGTTGATGACTTAGGTACCTAAGGTATCTCTACTTGCTTGCTTGTTTCGAAAAGACCAGACGCGGTGCGAGTTAATGCTAGTCTTTTTTCGTGTTGTTCCACGGTTAGCTACCTACCTAGCATGCTACCTAGCAAGGTACATGGCCTCGAGGGGCTGGGGAGGCACGCCTGGTGATGTTCAGCTTGACGAGGGTTATTCTATTCTACCCCCAGTCTGTACCCCGGTCTGTATAGAATTTAATGTGATGGCTCATATCATGTCTCCATGTTGTCCATGTCAGTTGGTACACACGTGCATGTTTGGCGGGAACTACCTATCCGGTCCGGACCTTCTTCGGCAGGTCACACCCACCCGCCAGGCCGTCAACTTGCAGCTCACCTAACCATCGAAGCTAGAAATTAGGTAGGTATACACCAGACTTGGTTTCAAGTCCGGCCCTTTTCAAAAGGGGACTATCCGGAGATTGAACATGGGGAAACATCAATATGTTGCGGCTCGTGCAACTCAACTCCCTTCCTTCGATACGACTTGAACATTGAAGTAAACCATCTGGAGAATCATTAAACCGAATCTTACTTTTTTGTGTGTAATGAGGGGGCTATACTACCTATGTAAATTGTAAAAATCAACAAACAACGCCTCAGGATAACGTCGTGGTAGGATCAAACCCAACATGAGGAGGATATTCCGAGATTGCTACATGTATTGAAGCGCACGCACGTGCTTTGCAGGCACAGCCTGCAATGTGATCCGGTGTTGCCAGCGGTGCTGCTTTCAAGCCAATGAACAACTGCCGGGACAACAAAAAATGCATTTTGTTGGGTTGGGGTTTTTCTGCACACACGGTCGGTCCCGGTCTCGGAAAAGCGCATGACGTAACCCTTTCTCTCCCCCCCATGACCCCATCTTGCACTGCCATCATTGACCAGCTGAACTTTCAAGTACCTTGCCGTTCGTTTACATTTCTGCTTTTCCATCCTGCAAACCACGCCACCACCAACCAACAACTCATTCACAACTTATCACCGGGATAAGGCATTGAATTTGAACTTTTGATTAACGATTCAAATACTTTAAAATCTCGTGTGTTCGTTTTTCAACTATAAACCTTCAAGATAGCCAACCCAACTTGACCCAAGACAAGACAAGACAAGAACACAAAACACAAGAACCAGACACCGGACTGCCCGGAATCAATCACAAGTAAACCCTCCGAAAAATGTCCAACAGCAATATGAACAACTCAACAAGCTTCACCGACATTCCCCTCCGACAGCCGCAGCCCGCCCAGCTCCGCGCGCTACAGACGACGCAGCCGCCGCTTTTCCAGGGCATGGGTATGTTTTTTGTTATCTCTTCATTCTCACTCCACTCTTTCCAGATTCCAGATTCCAGATTCACAGACTGGGTTAGAGAAACAAAGACATGATACTGATTGAGAAAAAAAAAGATCCCCAGAAACCACATCCCGAGTCTGAAATGTCCCTGCGCGGAGGCGATCGCGGAGGCTGCTGTCCGGGACGATTCTGCTTTTGTATTCCATGCCCGATTCCGTGCGATTGTTGCATCATTCCGTTGTAAAGGGACTTGGACTTGACGTTTTTTTTTGTCAACATATTGAAACGGGGGGGTTGATTTCAAGGGTCTGCAGTGGGTCTGCGTCTGGGGTTATTGAGGAGAAGTGCCGGGTTGTGAGGATGCCGGCTGAGTTTGAAGTTGAAAGGTTTTGAAGTTGACAGTTGGAGGTTGACAGTTTAAAGCGGCATGGGTAGAGAGGTGTATGGTCAACTGGACATGACATTGATGGCACGACATGATGGTAATCGAATTCGGGGGACTATAACCAAGTGGTTACCTACCTACCTATCTAGGTTTCCAAGTTTGCGATGGTTTATGGACCTGGGAAATTGATGATTTCATGAATGTTCCTTTCCTCTGCGTGGATTTGAATGCTACTTATTTGCCAAGGTTGAGGCTATGTTGTGGAAGGTGTATTTCAACCATTTTCGAGTATATGTGTGCGGGACTGAACTGCTCTGCTGTGTTATGGTACGTGTAGTTGAGCGGTGACTGGAGACCGGTACATCACATTTCCAGCATTGAAGTTGAAAGCCGGCGTAACGCAGTGAGTGGACAGATGATGGTGCAGCATACACTTGCTGCTCTCTCGCGTTACAAACCTTGGAAGTTTCTTGAACCTCGGTAATGAGCAACGCATGGCCCTTCTTGAGGCTCGGTAGCTGAGCAGAGTAGGCTCATGGTGAAGAAAGGAGAGACAAAAAAGACAAAAAACATACAACACCAGGGATTCGCTGGTCGTCACCGACCCAACTACTAGTCTGGCCCTCACTGGTTTATCAATGGGGAGAGCGGACGGGATCCCGAGTTGTCCAGTGGGTATGGTCGTATGTGAAAGGATAAGCATGGAAAGGGGGGTTAAAAGCAAAGTCTCCGGGAGGTCGCGGACAGGGGTCAATAGATATGCCAAGCAAGCGCCCCCCCCCCTTCCTTCCCCAGAGCCACGTGCTGGACCCAAGCCCCTGAGTCGGACTCGAGTGGATCGCAAAATCAAACTCACGCTGTAAGGCATCGATGTAAGAGTGTATGATAGAGAATTGATCTCGTCGTCATCCCCAACTGAGCATGGCACAGCTTACTGGTTGGCTTCCCCCTGTACACGAAGGTTTATTAAGTCTCAGGCAGCGTTTGATACCATAGTCACATGCGAGTTTTGGCTACGCAGCACTGTGCGGAGACTCCGATAGCTAGATGAGACCTTCAGGGATAAGACTAGATGGCACAACCCTCCGAACTCGTACATCCAATAACAGCATGTCGAGCATTGAAACTACCCACAGACATTTTGTATTACAGCTATACCGGCCGTATCTCCCATCTACATATGCGCCTCGTCATCAGTGACAACCCATTACCCTTGATTCCATACTCGGTGCCCACCCGTGCGCCTTTGCCTTGGGAACGAGTTCTATCCCCGGTGAACAACTTGTCGTCATGTCCCATTCACACCAGTCGGGTCCAACTTCACAGACGAATGACTGTTTCACATTCTCCATCAATCTCATGATGGTCTCACGGTCTCCTCTCGGATCGACAAATTCCACCTCACCCTGAACGTCTGGATTATCGTCTGCCAAGATCAAGAAGGTCTCTCGGAGATGTGGGAAGTTGCGCATGAGACAAAACTTGCTATATGTCTCCCATGGTCGACGTATCTCGGGCTTGACGTGGTCGATGGCAAGGCTTCGGACGTGTCTGGTCGTGTTCCGAACAAGCATGGCGAAATCCCGGGCCGTGTCGGCATACCCTAGGTCTCCCCATCGAGGGATGTAGAGGATGTCGAGCTCTGGGGCAAAGTAGATATCGGCATCGTGTGTTTTTGTAGCAAAGGCCTGTACATAACAGGAACGGAGGGCTTCGTCTCGGGCTTCCTTGCAGACGTGCAGGATCGCAGGCGACCGTGTGGTGGTCAGACATCGGTCTCGCTCTGAGGAGTAGCGAACTTCGACGACCCTCGGCTGGCAGCTTTGCCTCCAGATCTCGAGCCGGAGCTCAGCGGGCAGGAAACGGAACAGAGTGAAAGAAGACATGGCCATCGATGCGTGATGAAAACCTAAAGGGGAAGCAGCACCCAAATACCCATTGCCCCTGGGCATGGTGCTGCTTATAAAGTCCAAGTGCTTGGAAGTGCAATCATATGACGGAGCTTGACTTGTACACAGCCCGGGACAGAGAGCTCAAAGCAAGGATGTCTAGCCACTCAGGCAGCGTCCGGATTCCTGGGTGTACCAATTGCAGCCGCTGGGACTTGTCTTGTCGGCACCGCCAAGCTGCGCCGTGAAATGGACAAGAAAATGCGCGGCAAGAAGCATCTTGGGCAGGAAAATCCTGAAAGGGTCATCTCGCACGTTCGAACCAAAGTGGCAGTCGGGTAAAGTTCGCCCGGTTTTCCCCGCAGCAGGTTGCTCTGTTGCAATTTCGAAAACAATGCGGTGCATGTGCGCGCCCGACCCAGGACTCGAAACTGAAGGGAACAGTCATGGTGGCGTGATTCCGGTCGAGGCTTTTGACCTTGTCATTAAGGATTCGTCGCTACGGGCAAGAACGCAGGGGTGTCGGTGGGGATAGAGGGCCTTCGGGTCTTACGGCACCCCCGCCAAGCCGGCGGGCGTCCTCTGACCTTGGTGGGCCAAATTTTTACACGGCAACAATCTTGGCGGAAGCGACAAAACCCAACGGCGAGCCGCGAAACGCCGAAGCATGTGGGCAGCAAGGAGGATGGCTTCGACATCGGCGTCCTCTGCCGCCCTGACCTTTGAGCTGGTCGCAAAATGCTCAGTGAGTTTTATTTTTTGTGAAACAACACTGCGCAACCTGCCTAGCGACGGGAGCTAACTTTGAGAACAGACGACTCGGGCGCGTGCGTCCATCATGACGCTGCCCCACGGAGCTGTCAATCTGCCAATGTTCATGCCCGTCGCTACCCAAGCGTCTCTGAAAGGACTCACCCCCGAGCAGCTTGAAGCGACAGGATGTCGGCTCTGCCTCAATAACACATACCATCTCGGTCTGAAGCCGGGGCAAGAAGTGCTGGACGCAATAGGGGGAGCGCACAAATTCCAGGGGTGGGACCATAACATCCTCACAGACAGCGGAGGGTTCCAGATGGTGTCGCTGCTCAAGTTAGCCACCATCACTGAGGAGGGCGTGCGCTTCCTTTCACCCCATGACGGCACCCCCATGTTGCTCACCCCCGAGCACTCGATCAGCCTGCAGAACTCGATCGGGTCCGATATCATTATGCAGCTAGACGATGTTTTGGTCACCACATCACCAGACAAGGCCCGCATGCGGGAAGCCATGGAGCGCAGTGTGCGGTGGTTGGACAGGTGCATAACAGCCCACAAGCACCCTGACCGTCAGAATCTGTTCTGCATCATCCAAGGTGGTCTGGACCTCGACATGCGGCGGGATTGCTGCCAAGAGATGGTGGCGCGGGATACTCCAGGTATCGCAATCGGTGGACTGAGTGGCGGTGAGGCCAAAGACGACTTTTGTCGAGTCGTGGCCACGTGTACGCAGCTGCTGCCCGAACTCAAGCCGCGCTACGTCATGGGCATTGGGTATCCCGAGGACTTGGTGGTGAGCGTGGCTCTTGGCGCCGACATGTTTGACTGCGTGTGGCCGACACGCACAGCACGATTTGGCAACGCCATCACAAAGGACGGTATGTTGAACATGAAGCGGGATAAGTACGCTGCCGATTTTGGCCCGATTGAGGATGGATGTGGATGCCCATGCTGTAGGCCAATCGACGAGGAGGGATCGATGGGCATCACGCGAGCATTTGTGCACCACAATGCAGCTAAGGAAACTGTTTCGGCGCATCTGTTGACCTTGCACAATGTGTGGTATCAGCTGAATCTGATGAGGGAGGCTCGAGAGGCAATTGTTGCCGATCGTTTCCCGGTGTTTGTGAGGGAGTTCTTCGGTAGACTATACCCGGATGGCAAGAGCTATCCATCCTGGTCCGTAGACGCATTGCGCGGTGTAGGCATTGATCTGGAGTCATGATTGCATTTGCTTCGAGATACCACATTCGTTCTTTGTCTTGGCGCGCTCGAACCTGCGATGCGAGCCAGGGTTAGGGTTATACAGAGCATCATCATCGCAAACGTCCGAGCTTGAATTTTCTTTCGCCGTCAACATCACGGCCACGCACCCACGATAATGGCCGCTCGGAGCGTGTCGCCTGGAGGCGCGCTTCTGCGCACCTCGCGCATGTTCTCGCTGCCGGCTCCAATACCCCCTCCGCCTGGCGACGGTCTTGCCGTCAACCGCTCGAAAACGGCGACTACAGTTTTTCCAACCCACCAGATCATCTCGACACCAAGCTCGTCCCGTGTGCGCGGCGATTGGGGCTTGAAGAGGCCACTTCCCATCAGCAAGACGACAGGGACGACATATGCCATGCTGCGTGTCAAGGAATTGGACTCGATTGAAGGCATAACCGACTACTCATCGTCCACGGATCTCGGCATCACGCTACGCAAGTTCCATGAGCTCCACCTGCCCGTCACGGTGCCGAAGCTCAATCTTTCCGGGGCCGATATGCTGTTCCCACAGCCTTCAGCTTTCGAAGAAACCAACGACTTCACCGCTGTCGACCCTGAGGAACGGACGGCTGCCCGGAATATCAGGTGGAAATTCACCGGTCCTTGGCTGGCTGGCATGTCGCAGGGCGAGTTTGTCCAGTGGCTCGAGAAAACGGTTCGACCTAAACGGCCCGAGTTCCGAAATTTCTTGAAACAGAGACTCGCCGCCGACATAAACCGGTCCAGAGCGGAGAAGGCGCTAGATCAGGGGCAGGAAGCACCACCCTCGGTCGACCCCTTGACGGTATCAGAAGAGGAGCTGGTCAACTATCTGCGTAAGTTACGCGGTAACAGGGAGACCCTCTTTGACATGGTTGGAGAATTTTTGGATCTTGCACCCCTTCGTGCCCCCAGCATCGCGGAACGCAAGGGTTCTTTCTGGTCGGTCGCCCCCCCCCTCAGAGACAATCCACACACCACCAAGACAGAG
>Ga0247760_1001958_pt1 | contig 17146 bp, 20 predicted proteins | sample UWRJL171409R4_FD_179936 | JGI IMG/M metagenome (GOLD analysis project Ga0247760, IMG submission 179936) | Plant litter microbial communities from Arlington Agricultural Research Station in Wisconsin, United States - UWRJ-L171-409R-4 | ecosystem: Environmental > Terrestrial > Plant litter >... | reverse complement strand
TGGGAGGCGCCCGTCGGGGCACCCCCCCCCCCCCCCCCCTCCCCAGCGCAACGACGGTGGCGCCGGGGCGTGGAAATCAGATACGAGATTAAAGGTGCTCATCACCAACCCGGTCCGGGGCCCACAACCCGTCGAGCGTCCTCCGCTGTCCAAGACCTCCCCCTGGTTGCCAAGTCCGTGCGAGATTGCCCAGTCCCCTTGCTTACCGGGAGCAGCCACACACTTGCCAATTTGGGACCAGCCAGAAGAACTGCCCAATCACCGCCCGTGCCCTGCCCCAGTTGCTTCCTTGCCGTTTCCCTCCAATCCCGCCCACCCCTTGCACTAGCCACTGGCGCGCTGCTCATCACAGCCCCCCAGCTTTTGTCTGTCGCCACTCTCCACCTGTCACACCTGCCAGCGCAACCGCTAACTGGCCCTCACAGGCCTCACATGGCCTCACGTCGGCCTCTGCTCCCCACAAAAACACTGCACAGCGCCGGCGCCGCCTTGATAGCGACCGAGACAGCATATCAACGAGCCATCCAATTGGTCAAATGTGTCCGCGAACGCCGAAATCAAGTGGCAGAGCCCCTGGGAAACGATAGGGGATGGCTACGAAAGAAAAGACGCAGACATGGATGGGCTGCCTCGGTTTCCTATGGACTTTGGCGAGAACTAGTCAATTCAAACGTGGCAAGGAATCTCCCCAGGACGCCATGGCTGGCAATGTGGGAATGAGAAGGAGTGTCGCTGGCTGATGTGAGGGCAGAAGCGAGAGAGGCTTTGTGGTGAACAACAGTGGACAGCTGTGGGTGTGCTCACCACTGTTCCTGAACTGAACACGGGCAATCCGTACGGACCCGTATGCCAGTATGACACGACCCGCCGGACCAAGAAAAGAAGAACGAAACGAAAAAAGGTCCACCGAAATTACCCAGCTTCCATTTCTGGAAAACAACCGGTCTGGAAAAGCTTGTCTCGACTCCTTGCTTACCGGTATCTTTCACAACTCGTGTGTGTGGTGAGATGTGCTGTGCTGTGCCAGCTGCGCCGTCGGTTCATCCCATCGCACACACCTCTCTCTCACCCCCCGAGTCTTGGCGCCGGCGTCCCTGGTTCGCATTGCCGCCCGCAACGCCACCAACCCTTATCGGGAGCAGTTTCCCCGATCTCTGTGCCGCCCCCACTCGAATACCACGCAGTAATTTTCGACAATCACGGCGCGCATCTGGGAAAGCAAAAAAAAACAAACACGGCTGCGCTCGTGCAAACCTCTCTCAGACGTTTCTTGGGAGCGTCACTTCGGCTCTGTGCTAGCTCGCAAACCAATATTCCTACCTGCCTTCAATTGTGGATATCGCTCAGTCGCATTTTGTCCACGCGAGTGAGAGGTCAAGAAGCAAGCTTCGGTGGTTAACTCAGGGGTCTGCGTCTTCACCATTCCGCTTTGGTCTCGACCACAAACGCTAGAATCAAAACATGGCTAGACTCATCACCGGTCAACAAGCTTCGCGAAAGAATCCACATGAATATCCAATAATCCTCGGCCCACAGTGATATCATGCTAATTAGAACGATAGCCAGCTAACAATCCAACGGCGTGTTCCTTCGTCAGCTCCCCCGTGCCCTCGACCGATGTTGGTTACACCAGCAGGGAAATCTCTGAAGATGACTCTTCGTGTCATTGTTTTCGCCAGGAAACCTGCCGGAACGCTACCCAGTAAACCCGAGCGGCGAATAGGCCCCATAAAACGCGTTGAAACCCAAGACCATAATTCCCCGAGAACGCCATTGTAATTTCGGCCAAGGTAGCCAGTCAAGGAAGGAAATTCACCTCCGTGTTGTCATTTGCTCTTGTGGTGATTGACGGCCCGTGGTTCTAGAAGCTCGGACATATCAATTCGCAAGCAATGTGTTCGCAGGCAAGCGTGAGAACCCACACGTGGAGCGCGGGCCTTGAAGTCAACATGATCCACTTCCCCTTTTCCCAAAATTCGCCTTCAATGCTCCGGTTTTCTAATCAGGTATATCCACTATTCAATATGCTTGAACTAATCGTGCTCCGATCGCTCACTTCTCTTGATGAATCCTTTCATCCAATCCCATACCCACAGACCCCAAATCTACTCTAGACCACAAAGATCACTGCTCGTTTTCCAAAGCTCTCACCGAAGCCAAAGCCCATCCAAGATCCAAAGCTCTCCCCCACCCAACTCCCAACTACTTCGCAACCGCAACGTCCACCGGCCCAGCCCTAAGTATCCTCCCCTGAGCAAGCACAACCTCGAAATCCGCGTCCTTCACTGCCTCCTTCTTGTGCGCAATTGTAATCACCGTGCTCTGCTTCAACTCCTCCCTCAGCAACTGCTGTATATACCCAGCCGTCGCAGCATCAATCGACGCCGTAGCCTCATCCATCACCACGACCGGACTCCGCCGCAAAATGGCTCTCCCCAGCCCCACGAGCTGTCGCTGACCCTGGCTGAGGTTCTTTCCGCCCGCATCCACAGGGCTGTCTAGTGTAAACTCCGCTCCAGACGCGCTGCTGGAGCCGTTTTGGCCACCGAGGACCCGCTCCAAGACACCCGCCCGCTCCGTTTCTCCGTGCTCGTCTAGCGGGTCGAGATTGTCGCGCAGCGTTCCCGGGAACAAAACCGGGTCCTGCGCGACGAACGTTATGTTCCGGCGGAGCGCCTGCTTGTCGACGCTGGCGAGATCAACGCTGCCAATGCGGATGGTTCCACCGCTGTCCACATCCGGGTGGAGCGTGCCTAGCAGGCTCAGGGCCAGGGTACTCTTCCCCGAGCCTGTTCTCCCCGTGACGGCGACGTTGGCTCCGCTGGGAATTCGGAGGTTGACATCCATTAGGACCGGATCCAGTTCGGGCGCATAGCGCAGTGTGGCGTGCTCGAAAACAATGTCGTCACTGCATGTAGGCCAGGAGGCCGGCGGCTTCAAGGACCCCTGGGGTTCTTGCTCCAGCTCGAGTAGCTCGACTACACGCTCAACGCTGACGAACTCCATTTGCATCTCTCCATACCGACGGCATAAGCTGTGGGTGCTCTGCACGAAGTTGCTCGCGGCGGCCAGGACGAAGCCCACCGTGCCCCCCGATAGCCCAGTCAGCACTGCCGTGGCAGTGAGTGCGAATGTGGTCAGGGACGAAAGCATGTCGAATCGATACTGTAGCCAGGCCTGCAACGACCAGTAGATATGGTCCATCTTTTGGAACGCATCCGTAGTGCTGATGATGCGTTGCTGGAAGTGTGCTGAGGCCCGGAAAGCCCGCACCGTAGTTAGGCCTTCGACGAGGGCGCCGAAGTTGGACATAAGGGGTGACAGCGATACCATCTCAAGCCGACGCAGCGACTGTGAAGTCGGTAGGAACCAATGGAAGACGAAAACAAACAACACCGTCATCATGATGCTCATCACCAGGAACAGTGGTGTAGCCGTTGCGATGACAGCGATGGATGACAGCCACCCGACGCTGTACCACCCAACCAGCATGATCCGATTCGCAATTTGTCCGTCGATTGTACCCATGTCGGAGGTAAGACGATTCATCAACCGTCCCACAGGCGTGACGTCGTAGAAGCGGAACGTTGCGTTACTAACCCGGTGCATGGCCCGTTCGAAGAGGCCCTTCCCGGCCTTGTAGACGATTACCACGAGTGCCACGTCCGCCAGGGTTTGCGCCAGGACCTGGGCCATCGAGATGGCCAGAAACCACCAGAGCCAAGGACGAACGTCGACACTGGGAGACGGAAGGTAGTCGCCCAGGTCAATCCAGCCATTACTGATAGCACGTCGTTGTATTATCGTTGCCTCCCCAAAAATGTGCTGCTGCAGCATTTCGGTGACGTTGAATGGTGTCGACTCCGACTCCCTCGAGTACCCCTCTCCCCATTCCTTCAGGAACCAGAAGTAGCCAACCCTTGCGACCCGGTATAACACAAAGAGCACGACCAAGGCGACCCACCACGCGAGACTTCCAGCTTTGACATATTGCCAATAGACCGTAGCGAGGACACCCCCGTGAACACGACGCTCCTCCTCGATGAACTTGTCAGGTACAGCCTCATCTGCTTCAACCTCGCTCGACGATGCTGAGCCCGGCCGCCGAGCTGGCGCCGTGGAGACCATCAAATGTTCTAAGTCTTCTTCGTGATGCTGAAGGGCCTCCTTATCAAGAACTCCTACCCGGCCGCCCGGAAACACCTCAAGCATCTGGTCGGCATATCGAGTAGCAATGTCCACCCGATGCGTGACCAAAACAACGAGACGGCCTGCCATAAAGAGCGAGCCCTTGTCCGAAAACAAATTGTGCAGAATTCTCGTCGCGGTGTGATGATCCAGGGCCGCGATCGGGTCGTCGAGCAAGAGGATCCGGGCGCGGCTGTAAATGGCCCTCGCAAGAGCTACACGCGCCTTCTGGCCGCCCGACAGCCCTATACCATTCTCACCAATCAGGGACGAGTCTTTGGCCTTGAACTTCTCCAGGTCATCCTTGAGGCAACACGCCTCCAAGACTGCATCGAACCGTACCCTGTCGTAGCGTGAGCAGAAGAGGATATTTTCGCGGATGCTCATGCTCTCGAGCCATGGTGTCTGGGCACAGTAACCGATCATCTCATGAGGTACCGCCTTGTCGCCACCGTGCTGGTCAAGCTCTCCCATGAAGGCTTGGAGCAGCGCTGTCTTACCAGCGCCGACACGGCCGCACACCACTGTGAGACCAGGCTTGCACGTCAATGCGACGTTCCGGAGGACCTTTCGCTCGGAGCCTGGCCACGAAAAAGAAGCATCGTGTACCATGATCTCTAATTCGCCTGGCGGGACCGTCCCCGCTGCGTCGTCCTCTTCGTCTACATCCTCCTTGTCTGGCTCGAGCATGAACTTCTCTATTCGATCCATCGCCACCATCGCGTTCAGCCAGACAGTAACAAGATCCGGCAACTCCCTTAGACTGTTTTGCAGCATACTGAACAATTCCAGTGCTGGGAAAGCAACATCGACAGTCAGGGGGTGGCCCGTAACAAGGGTGTACACTAGGAAGCCCGCGGCGGGAAATAGATATGCCGTGAGGGAGTTGATCATACTGATGGTTTTCCTGACAATATCGCTGGTAACTCGCTTCATCAACTCAGCTTGCCGTGTTTCCATTATCCGGTCCAGCCAAGCGCCTTGCCAGTCGTACCAACGTAGGTGTCGAATTGACTCGACGAACTGACTGGTACGCTGAAGCTTGGAGTCGGTAATCTGCCGACGCACCCGCTCTATGGCCAGCAGAAACCGCATCAAAAAGACGTTGAGACCCATGCCAGCAATAAGTATCACAATACCAGATAGCGATGCGGGGCCGAGAATGTGCCAGATCAGCACAATGGAAACGATGAAGTTCAGCGGCTTGGTCGCGATCCATGGAAATTCCCAAAAACGCTGTGCCACCTCGTACACGTCGTTCCTCAGAAGGTTAAGGATTTTCCCTGTCGATGCTGGCGGCTCAGGCGCCGACGCCAACGACTTGTTCCCAGTGGTTGGAGGTTTGATCTTCTTGTATTTTCTCCGAAAGAATGAAGTGATCCAAGAGAACCTTGACCGTCCCACCTTCGTCGAAGTGAGGTCATCATTGCCTTCGGACTCCGTATCAATGAATGTTGTTGACGACGAGGCAATATCTGTTGGCGATGGGGGCAGTTCCTCGGCCGATGGTTTGGCTCCGTCCATCTGGCCCCCACTCGGGAAGGTGAATGCTTTCCGCCGAAGGGTCTTCTCATAGATCATGGTGATCATCTCGCCCCGAGTGCGCTCATAGTTCCGCCGCTGGTACCAGAGGCTGAAAACACCCGATTGGGCTCTGACCAACCTGCCAAACAGGGTTATGCCGGCGTAGGTCAATGCAGTTCGTGTATCGGGAGACTCGCGGGCCAATGCGGCAAGGAGCTGCTTCAGCAAGATTGGTTCAGCTAGCTCGGCAGATGTTTCCAGGACGCCCAGCCCTGTGGTGATGATGAGGTCCAGCCCATTCGCCTTGAATATCCGAACAAAAACGGTTCCCGTCAGCCGCCGAAATTGCTCATGCAGCCGACTGTGTTGGAACTCATATGCCAGGAACCAGACATCCTCGTCGTGCAGTTGTCTCTCGTAGCCGATCTTGATGAGTGGTGCCATCCAGGAGACAGAAACCCACTGCCAGAGCGTGATTGTATCCTCTGGGCTGCGGACACTAGATGAGGGGTTTTCGAACGGTTTGCTGATCCCAGTGCTGCCCCATTGGGGATCTCGCAAGGGCATGTTGAGCATGACAACCACAGAGGCCAGGGGCAGAAGAGTGCTTCCAGCGGAGAAGATGGCCCCTGGCCAGTCCCGAACAAAATCAGGGACAACAGTAAGTAGTGCTAGCTGTGTGAAGGACAGAACGCTGTTTATGATGAAGATTGATGCGGGGAGGACCCTTGGACTATCAAGAGCGAGTATCAGGGCGCAAATAGCCTGTAGAACTCATTGTCAGCTGCGTTTTTCCATACACGTGCGCAGGCGCGCGTTCACTTACACTTGGGACAATGGGCATCCAAGGCAGCTGCGCAGATGTGAGGGAGAAAAAAGCGCCGGCAACCCCAATGGCAGCCGTAACAAAGCTCAACACAAGGAGAGTCAGGGCCGGGGCTGTCCAGGCTCGGACTCGCCTCGGAGAGCCATGTCCCCCGACTTCCTCATCGCAGGAAGAAACGGGGGCCTCTTCGGCAGCGAAGTTGCGCAACCAAACGGGGCGGCGGTGCCAGACCGGAGCGGCTCCGTAGCGAAGTACAACAACTAGGAGGGCAACAAATGTGGGAATCCGCCCCACGGCCCCGAGACACTGGGGCCCAAAGGTCCCGAGAGAAGGTATCTGCGTCATCGGACAGTCAGCAAGCTGGTATTACGTGCATACGGTAGAAGGATTTCCGTGGCGCGCAGGAGATCGAAGCCATGGCATGTCGGCGGGAGGCACGGCGAGATAAATGCCGGGCTGCATCAAGCAAACATAGCATAGAGCACAGTATCTTCTTGACGACAAAAAGACGCAGCCCACCCCCAAAATCTGTGCTTGTCGCCTGACTGACTGAGTGAGGAGACCGGTGAAGCCTCCCGGCCGTCGACTGGCTGGATCGGCTGGAATGGAATGCATCGATCTCTCTCGGCCCACGCTTCTTTCTTTTTTCCGCGATGCAAGACGAGCCGTGCAGATGCAGATCTTAGACAGGGCGGAGGCAACTCACCCAAACTTGCCGGCAGCAGCTGTAGCACGGCCAGAGCCAGTCCCAGTCCCAGTCCCAGCCCTGACTGCTGGGGGCGCGTCCCACGGTCCGGGTGTGCATCGTGGACGTTGGCAAGCAGTGGCACCTCGATCGCAGATAGCCCGGCGTCTGATAGCTCAGATTCAGCGTGTTTAAATAAAAATGACAAGAAGAAAATCCCTTGCTCCCGCGTGTCCCGCGTCTCTCACTCTCACCGACCCCGTCGGAGAGGGGGCGTGGTGGTCGAAAGACCGGTCAGGTCGGTAACTGCAGCTAGCAGTGAGCTAACACTGCACCTGCAGGTACATGATATGGCCTCCGGTTCGGCGGGGGGTACGGGGTCCGCCGCCGGTTCGATGCGGGGGATTTTAGCGTGCCGCAGATTCCTGTCTGCCTGCCGCAAACAAGATGCACCAGAGGGCAGCTTCCGGTGCCAGTGACTCGGTGAGGGGGGAAAGGGCGGGCGTAATGGGCGGGCGTGGGTGAGGGCGCGGGTGGCTGCCGTTGTTTGTTTGATGCTGGAATGTTGGAGGTGCGGCGACTGCGGTTTATGCCTGCTGGTGCGATAGCATCGATAGCACAGAGAAAGAGTTTTGTGACCCACCGATGCCGCAAACCTAGCCGCCCATCCTTCATCGGCCTCCGGCTTGGGCTCTTTGGGTCCTTGGCATGTCATTGTTTGGCAGAGAACTGGTTTCTGCGAAGGCAATCGTCTGATCCGTCCATGCACGAGGAGCGGGACGGGCTCCGTCCCTCCATGAGAGTGTCGGTCATTGCGGTGAAGTATGCACGGAAGAGGGCGGACTGTAACGAGGAGTTGCCATTTGTCAAATGAACGTTGGATGTTGATATGCCGGATGCAACGGCGAGTGCAGCTGTCTCTCCTCCACTGCGTGGTTTTTTCCCCGCCAGATGCATGTCGTCAAATACCGGGTGAGGGACATACGGGTACGGTAAACTGACATTGGATATCCGCACGTTACCCGTGCTCCTGAAATGTAGTGTGGGATGCTGACTTTCCCCTTTGCGCGCCATCCGCCATTTCATAAATTGCAAACCACAACATCTTGCTGGTGATGAACAGAAGGCAAGGTAAGTTGCAGTGATTATTGCAACAGGTAAATTTCAGAAAACTCCAGGGTTCTTTAACCACCCTGCCATGCACCAACGCCCGCTCCATGACTCCTTGCCCTTGTTATATACATTCAATATCTCAAACGTACCCATTGTTTTACACCGAAATTCCTTATATCGTTATTAATATATTATGTGCATTTGCTCCAGTGCCAATACGTTTATCGGTAGCCTCCTCCCCCGTACTGTGATTGATAGCGTGGGTCTGGCCTAGACTCAAAACCTCCTTGCTGAGGAACTGGCGTCCCTTCCATCTCGACTACTATTGGCCCCGGTACCGTCGACCCGGGGGCTTCTGCGGGTAGTTGATTTGACCCAACCAGTTCGAACACGGGGGCCTGCGATACCACGGGCTGCGGTGACAGAGGGAGCGGCTGGTATGCCTTGTATTGTTGTGTGGAGAACCCTTGTTGTACCGAAGGTGGAGGTGCCGAGAACCCTTGTTGAGGTGGAGGCGTAGAGAACCGTTGTTGATGTGGAGGTGTAGAGAACGCTTGTTGTAACGGAGGTGGGGGCGTAGGGAACCCTTGTTTTATCGGGGGCGATCCAGCGTTGGCGGGATCATATGGTGTTTCCCAGTTGAAAGTGCTGTTGCGGGGGTCTGGTGAGGCCGCTGGCCTCCATTTTGCATCATCCGGCCAGCCACCTGCAGCAGAATTGCCCGTATCGTGTCCGACTCCGACAGTCTGCCCTGGTGTTGGATAAAAGTTTTGGGCAGATGGCTGGTGGCTTTGTGAGAGCATGGGATGCGACTCCTCGCCATCTCTTCTCCTCTTACGGCGCAGGAGGAGGACTATCGCCGCCGCCAATATCGCCAAACCGGCAACAACGCCACCTGCGATTATGCCCGCCATTGCCCCGGTCGACATGCCCTTATTCTCCCCGTTCTGGTTACTAGCATCTTTCGATCCCGTGGGTGCTGGTGTTTCCTCCGTGGTCGATGCAGTTTCTGACGTCGATGCGGTTTCTGACGTCAAGCTCGAACCTGTGCTCGAGCTTGTTTTGGTGCTTGTCTTGGTGCTTGTTTTGCTGCTCGTCTTCGAAGCTGAGGATGTTGTGGAGGTTTTTGTCGACGCCGCGGAGAGGAACTGCTGCTCAGAAACGCTGAGGGGCGTCTTCGAATCCGAGCAAGCCGTATTCATCGTCTTATAAACACTTGAGACATCGCCTGGGTCTGAAGTCCCCAAGCATTTCGCCGCATTGGTGACAAAATTCCCGCCATTGGAACACAAGCATTTGTTTGTCTCGGCCACTGACGTCTCAGGGCAATTGCTGCTATTGGACGCCTTGTACAGGCAGTCTTGCGCGGCAAGCGGATAGAACGAGAAGTCGGTGACGGCTGCTGCCCCGGAAATCGACACAGCGAGGAGAGCCAAAAGGCTCGTCGGAAGGGAGCGCATTGTGTTCAATGAAGACGGTCGATCGGGTGGGGAACGCCACGCGGGCCAAGCCGAGAAAAGAGTGCCTTGTCGAGATGGTCGCTTGTTTTGCGTTACAGCATCGACGCGTTGTTGCTAAATTGGAAGAAATGAGTCGGAATTCGTGCTCGTCAAGTCTCTCGTGATTGCAAGCGAGTGTGGTCAAGAAGAATCAAATAACGAAACCAGAGTTGGAAGGTCTACCACACGATGCAAGGACAAGGGGAAGGGGTCAGTTAAAGCGAGCACACCTCGGAGCTCCTCCCCTGAACTTGGGCAAGTTGGACGCAATTGAGGCTGAGCGGCCAAAGCTTGGCGCTTCGGCCCCTGCAAGGTGGCTGGGCTCCCGGTTTTGAAGGCTGGGCGCAGCGCCACGATCCCACCAACAACCGACTCTTCGGCTCCTGTGCGATCCATGGCTTGCATTTCGGAGCTTGCCAGCGATCGTGCGAATCGCCATGGATTGCTTGCGCTCTTCTATTTTGCGAGCGGGAAGGCAGTGCAAATCACCCACCCGCCTCCACACACTAAGCGCATTGCATCATTTCAGTCAAACACCGATAAGGCTGCATACCTCACAGCGGTGACGGGACCTGAGTTGAGACGAGATGTGACTAGCAAAAACTGGAACGGTTTCCCCTCCAAGGAAATCTGGCATGCGAGCACGGCCGGGTCATCCCAGGCAAACATCAAACAAGTCCGACGCGCTCGAACTCTGGCCTATTAGGGCTTCCCAATGCGGTCATAACTTTCGAGCCGAACCACCAGGAAGCGTGCACCCGGTGTCTAACATCTTGAGATTTGCGAGCAGGCGAAGGTTGTCTTTCCAAGAATGCTGAATGATTCCATCAGACCATTGTACACTAGATTGCGTCGGGCTGTCAGATTTAGTGCTGCATAGCCAAATCCCGAATGTCCCAATGTCCGATCCCGATGTTCGGGTCTCTTGCGCACCGGGCATGCGGCCCAGCACTGCCCGAACCAACAACCCAAGCCTGTCAGCGCAGGCTCGGCAGGATAGACACAAAAACCGGGGCTCTCCAGGGAGGAAGACCGGGCATTGCTAGGCTCCGATTTAGGACCCAACCTCCGGAACAAGTTCGATTGATCGGATGTTGTTCCGAGCACCGCCGCCACCTTTCTTCCTGCTCCGGAGCGCCACTCGGAAGCAAGGCGGGGTGCGCTGGACTGGTGCCCAGCAATTCCTGATCCCCCAGTACATATTGACACAACCTACAGCACTTTTCTGAATGCGAAATGAGCAGCATGCCATCGCGAAACTGCCATGGAGTTGGATGCGGTCCTTTACTGGACCAGAGGCCAACAGCAGCTGGCTGGACTCTGAAGATGGGGCACACTTTTGAATGTGCATTGAGCCAACAGCAGGAGCAGCTCAAGTTCTTATCTTTACCATTTGGCACCAAGCACTTGACTTCGGGCTCTACGAGCTGGATTGGGCATTTTATATGTTGAGGACCGAGCTAGTCTATTGCGCAAACAACCTCCTGCCACCCAGTGTTTCAAGACATCTTTGCTGATGGGCGGCCTATCGATCAGCAGCTTGCTACAAAGAACCCCCAAAATGGGTTCTCGTCGTTTGCACCTTCTGCAAGCTAAACAAATAATTGGAGATGCGGAAGCCACTCCCCCACACCTTCCCCGAATGACACGAGTATGACGTAGAGAATTCGAGCACCACTCGTTTAGGCGTCAGTCAGCTTCTGCATCAAAACCACTACGAAAACACCACCGCAACAAATGCAACGCACTATTCTCAATTGAAGCACCCATTACTTCAGTCAACCCTGCAGACCCATTCAAACAACACTGTCGACATCATGGCATCGTCCGGTCAGAAGCCCATGATCGCCACCACAAACGAGGTGATTGAGAGCGCCGTCATCAAGGCCCCGCTGTCTCATGTCTGGCACTTTGTCAAGCTCCCTCAGTTCGACAAGTTCTGGACCGCGATCGAGAAGGCCGAGCATGTCAAGGGCGTGAGCGACGAGATCGACATCGTCAAGTGGACCTTCAAGGATGGTAACTCCATCGAGGTCAAGCAGGATGAGCACAGCGTGGGTATCCTTTGATCACCTGCCAGCATGTGTTGAGACTAAATGATCGGACTAGAACCTCGATCACTTCATCACATTCAGCGTCATCAACGCCGAGCCTGACTTGCCATACTCGAGCGTTGTGAACACGATTCGCTGCTGGGCTGTCACTTCCGGGGAGTTCGAGGACTCTACGTTTGTCCGCTGGACTTCCAAGTTCTCCAGCGACGCAGATCTTGGTATGTTCATCCCGCGTTCTCAAAACATGTGTCCTCAGGCCGAATCCCAATGGGACGTATTGACCAAGCTAATTGGTGCAAACAGGCGTCATTGAGGATGCCAAGTACAAACGCCGCGATGCTCTCGAGGACCTTGCCGCGGCAGCCTCCAAGATGGCGAAGAAGTAGGATCCAGATACCACCATTCCTTTCGGTCAGGCGGGATGCCATGTGACTCTCAGAAAGGGTCAAGCATGACTTGAGCAGGGAAGAGCAAATCGTATTTCTGACCGCCTCTTTGTCTAATCTTTGCGGCGGAGTTCGGATTGATATCAAGGAGGTCGCCAACCACATTGCTTAGTATGAGACCACGCAAGAAACTAGCCACGGGCTCGTCACCGCCTCCAGAAGAGAAAAAATGTCATCCAGTTCCCGATATTTCGGTTTGATAATATCAAAGCTGTCATGAAGTCACAAGTGGATCCAACAGCAGACGTGTTGCCCAAATTCAAAGCTCCCCCAGCCGTTGAGCCTATCAACGAGCGAGGGCAACACACCAGACCACAGCAGGTGGGCGATGGACCCAACACAGCTGTCAACATATTTTTGTTTTGGTGTTTCATATGTTTCCAACTGACCACAGATTCGCCGCAGCCGGAGGCTCGGAGGGTTGCCAAGCCACAAATGGGTTTCCGTCTGTTCGATCTCGGGCATTGAATGGCTGCCCTTGGCTGATTTATTCATCAGGATTTGAGGCCAACGGCGTATGGCATTCAATCGGCAGCATGTGATACACTCTCTACCACAACCTACGATCTAATACAAATATCCGTCTCGCCCTCACCTTTGTTCTTTGCCTGCTGACTGCTAAAATGTCTTCCCAAATATTCGTTCGAGCGCAATCTGCTGGATATAGAGGCAGAAACCGCGATCATTCTAGAATCTCATCGCTGGCGGACCTGAAACCGGTAGCACAACCTTCGGGCAACGAGAGCAGCCTCGCGCCGGTCAATACAACCGGCCTCGATCTTCAGCTTCATCAACAGGACCCTCTTCGCGACCGGGAGTCCTCGCCTAACCCCCCTCATTTTCTGCATACGCAGTTCGAGGTAACCCAGACAGAGCTGACGCAAGCCCGGGCCGAGCAAAGATACCTCGAGCTCACACGTCTCGAGCTCGTACCTATCCACCACAATCCAGCCCAGTTTGCCATATCGCCAGTTCTTCCTACCGCGGAACCCGCCGCTACCAGTCAAGAAGACACAGTCATGGCGACCGGTTCGCCAGTGTATATCTTGTATATCGGCACGCCGCCCCAAGCCGCTCCCCCGGGACCTCCGCCTCAACTCTACATGCTGACCCCTACGGGACTCGTACCTGTCACTGGCAGTCCTGCGCCGGCTCCACCCGGGTTCACGGTAGCGTTCGGTGCGCCCCATCCACCGGCCCCCCCACCGCCTGCGCCGGCCATGATCCTCCAACTATCACCACCGCCGCCTCCTCCTCCCCAATCGACCCTCGTCTTACAGTTGGCTGCTCCGCCTGCTCCGCCGCCGCCCCCTCCCCCACAGGTGTTACTGATAGCATACTCTGCTCCGGCACCGGCACCCCCGCCCGAGCAGTTTCGGATTCACTTTGCTCAGTGAACAGCGTCAATACGTCAGCTAGGAGCTATGCACGCGAGAGAAACCAGAGGCAGTTATTCCCTGTTGTCTGACTTGAAGGAATGAGCAACTGGAGAAGGGGTTATGGTATGGGCTGAAGCCCTGGTGGGTGAGAATGGAATTGGCTTCAGCATCTTGAGTAGGCTAGAGGGAGCATGGCTCGATCCTTCGACGTGGGCGGTTCTATATTTGCGGTTTATTTCGAGCATCTATTCGGTTGAGCCGGAGGGTACTGGCGACTATTGGCCAGCCGTTGAGAAAACGCTGTGCGTCTTTGCCAGATTTCTTGTTCAGCAGATCACGTAGCTGTATTTTTACTTTGCGTGTTTTGCCATATGATGGCCCTGAGGTCCACCGTGAATTTTATGTGAGCACCGACAAGCCTTGCTGGCCCAGCTAGCACTCCATACTGCTTGATTATTTTAGAGAGTGTCTATTCGCACCGTGGTCTTCACCTATTTGCGCCGTATCCCCAATGTCGAAGTGCGTTCCTGCTGTTGTGATAGGCCTTATTACCTCCGAAGGAGGCCTTATTCCATTCACGGCGCGAGAGTCTTGACTGACATATGCCCTCTTTAGACACAACGCCTGCCGGGGTAGTGGAGCCTCCCTCTCCCTTCTCCCTTCTTCACCAGGGGAGTATTTGGGTTCTCGAGTTGAGTTGCGAGCTTTCAATCGGCCTCAGCGATGATTTTTTGATTTCCATGGCCTCGTGGCCGCAACGATCAGGAGGCCTTGTCCATGTTTTTCTACTTCACCGTTCACGAGCTGTGAGCTCCTGACATCAGCGACGAATTTCCGATTTCCATGGCCTGGTGCATGGCTGAGCCCCAAGTCACCGAGCTGCCGGACTTTCAGGATGTGCCAGCAGGCATCAGGTAAACCTTTCATCCGCTCCCGACAAGGATGAGTGCCAGTGATGATGATCTAATAGTCATTTCTCCGCAGCAGCGTCACGGGTCATCATCAATCTACAACCATGTCACCACCGACATGGAGGCTTCATTCCCACAAGTGGCTGCTCGACAATCATCTTCGCGGTGCCAACTTATTTAGCGCCGGCTTCTTCACTAACCCAAAGATGTTGGAGGTGGTGGATAGAACGGCCCCGATCTCTCGTGCAACACCCCTGCACTAAAACCACTCGAGTTGAGTTTGGTGTTAAAGTTTTTTTGTTGTGCTGGCTTCTCCATTTTGACTCATCGTAAAGTCAACACCAGTGATAAGAACACCGTATTCTCGAGGTACCTACCTATTTAAACCCCCAACATTACCTACATGTATCCGTAGAGAACAAACCTCCCACATCTCTCACAACAATCCTAATTAAATTCGATTTCGCACAATGGAGGTAACTAACTAGTTCTATCAGACTCTCTCATATCTTGGACTTCACCGACCTAAGACGGCGAAGCTCGTCTTCGTTGGGCTCGACAACGCCGGGAAATCAAGCCTGCTTCGAATTTGTGCAAACAAACTGCCAGGCTTCGCTGCGACTACATCGCACCCTGGCTCAGAGATGCTGACCAAAGCCAACGTTTCATTGACCACTCTCGACATTGGCGGACATCACAAAAACCGTGAGCTATTGACAGTGACCATCGGCGGGGCCTCAGCTATTATCTTCATGGTCGACACCCTAGATACTCAGCGATTTGAAGAAGCCGCATCAGGGCTTCACGCCCTCTCTGTTACCAAGGGACTCGAGGGGGTACCGTTCTTGGTGCCAGGCAATAAAATCGACTGCCCTGGTGCAAGTACGTGGCTTCTTGGCGTTTTTTGACGGGAAATAACTACAGCTTTATTCTATTGCTAACCTAAGTTGTCGTCGAACAGTCACGTCGGCGCAAGACATCTGGGATCGACTTCGGGTGCACGAAATTGAAAACCGACATATTAAGGTATTCATGTGCTCAGTAGGCACGGGGCTGGGATATCAGGAGGGTATTAGATGGCTTGCAGGCAAGATATAGGGGCGTGGGCACCGACAAGCCTTGTTGGCCCAGCTAATAATGCGTGATTTGTTTAGGAATTTCTAGAGTCGCCGGTTCACCCGGAGCGACGGGTCCTTAGGGCGCCGGAGATGTCGGAGATAAGAGATGCTCGAGCGCTGCTTTCCCCCTGTTTTTGTGTTTGACTTTGCGAAAACTAAATAAGGAAATTAGTTATTCTGCTGTGCAAGGCACAGACTTTGTCATCACGACCTACCGAATCACATTATATATCCCCGAACCTGAACCTGAGCATCAATACAAACCCCGATGTCGCTGTTTGGCGGCGGACGTCGGCATCAAGGCGCGACAAAATCCGGGCCCCACCCCGCCGAGATTTCAGGCGGGGACGGGATGTCTCGGTGTGGTTATTTGCCCGGGTGCCGACATCAAGGCTAGCAGCCAGCCAACAACAAATAGTGCGGCATTGCTCCCCCCCATCACGCTGACTAGGTAGCCAGCTGCTTGGGTCCAATTGAGCGGTCTCCCCATAAAACCATGAGACGGCTCTCTTGCATAAGACCTCGCATACAGCCACTGTCAACTGCCTTTGCTCGTAGCCCAAGACCACCTTCTGCCTCTTCCTTCGCTGCTGCTGCTGCTGCTGCGCGTCCTCAATTCTCCCTTCCCGCCGGTAATATCCCCCGCCGACGACTCCTCACCATGGCCACCGCACCTACATACACGTGCACCGTCACCAAGACGGTGCCCGCGCCGGAGTCTCTCCCGGAAAACAAGGCCGACCTCACGGCGCACCACGTGAAAAACAGCCAAGGCCAGACCATCAAGTTCCAGAACCCCCACCCCTCCGTCGGCGAGACCTTCACGTCTCTTGGCATCCTCAAGAAATTCGCCATGTAAGAACTTCCCCTTCCCACCTACCTCTCACCACGCACAAGTAAACTAACAACCCCCCAGCGCCCGCCTACGCGGCGAAATGCCCTCCCCCGACCTCACCTCAGTCTCCATTCCCCGCACAACCCCCACCTTCCTCCCTCGCTTTCCCTCTCCCTTTTCCCCCTCTAACCCCAACCCTTCCTCCCCTTCACCCCCTCTCCGCGCAACCTGGCTAGGCCACGCCTCCTACCTCCTCGAATTCCCCTCCGGCATCCGCATCCTCTTCGACCCGGTCTTCGAAGACCGGTGCTCCCCGCTCTCCTTTGCCGGGCCCAAGCGATACTCCCCGCCAGCGTGTCCTATCTCGTCCATCCCTTTCATCGACGCCGTGATAATCTCGCACTCGCATTACGACCACCTTTCGTACCCGACGGTGCTGGAGATTGTGAAGCGGTTTCCGGGGGTGCATTTCTTTGTGGGGCTGGGGCTGGAGAAGTGGTTTCGGGCGAGTGGGGTGGTGAATGTCACGGAGTTGGATTGGTGGGAGGGGGTGGATGTTGTTTTGAGG
>Ga0247760_1001957_pt1 | contig 17147 bp, 12 predicted proteins | sample UWRJL171409R4_FD_179936 | JGI IMG/M metagenome (GOLD analysis project Ga0247760, IMG submission 179936) | Plant litter microbial communities from Arlington Agricultural Research Station in Wisconsin, United States - UWRJ-L171-409R-4 | ecosystem: Environmental > Terrestrial > Plant litter >... | reverse complement strand
TCTATGTACTAAACATCATAATATATCGAGCCTTCACTGCTTGATCCCGTACGAGACCAGATACGCGCTCTAACCGTCTACCTATCCCTGCAGACAACGCAGCCCCAACTTCCGTATATCCTCTCCCACGACACCACTGCACGACAACATGTATAAGACACTGAGAGTAGCTGACAAGTCGCAGGTATCCCCCGTGCTCGCCATCTCCGGGTTCGTCACCAGAGTCGTTATCAAGGCCCACAGGTTAGGTAACTAGGTAGGTAGGTAGGTACCCATCTCACAATTAGCCAACCCCAATCAAAGTCAAATCAACTCGATGAAAACATACCTCGCTCTGCAACACGGTACTAATTTCTGCCACCCCTCCCAAGGTTGAACTTCTCCCCGCCGCTACAACCTCCTCCAGTCTCCCCCGCCTCTTGGTATTCTCCAAAACTCCCACGCACTCGGATTTGAGAACCCCCTCGGCAGACCTCAACACCTCATCCCGGTACCGCTGCGTCTCCCACTCCGTCCACGACCCCACATCCTCCCTCACCTCGGCCAGGATCCCCGGGAGGCCTCTATTCCGGCTTAGACGTCGTGTATTGGCAAGGTGGGGGGCAGAAGTAAGGTCGCACGTGTAGTAAGTTGAGACAAAGTTTTCTAAGTTGGCAAACCCGGCGGTTTGAGTTGCGGCGAGAACTGACTGGATCCTTTCCGCCATGCTGTGATTTTGATGGGGTTCTGAGACGTCTGGGCTGGCATCTCGGGAGAGGGGCAGAAGAGGAAGAGGAGGAGGTGGCGGTGGTGGTGTGTCAGCGAGACTTTCAGAGAGGAAAAAATCGGTAGAGTTAATGTCGTAGGTGTCGCTGGTGTAGATGTTTCCTGTTTGTTTTTATGTATATTTTAGACAAGTGCATTGGACGGAGCGGAATGGTATGAGGGAGAGAGAGAGAGACAATCGTACCTAACAACGGGGGTGTCGAAGGAGAAGATGATTCGGGAGTGAGGAAATTCGACACATCTGCGCTGGGATACGAGACAAACTCATGTCCTGGCATGTAGTCCGAGATGTTGGTCATGTCACCGGCGCTCAACATCTGGCGGGTAGTTGTCATGAGTGCAGCCTGTCGTTCAAGTTTCTCGATGCGACTCTTGAGGTTTTTTCCTAAGGTTAGGTGAGCAAATGGCCAGGTACAAAATTTCCAGTGAAGCTGTGATGAGTGCAGCCTTACTTACGGTAGTTTCTTTGGGCGATCCGGTTTTGGACTCGTTTTCTCGACACAGGGTCGGAAATGGTAGACCAGTCATCTTGGTTGGTTTTGGTAGACGACATTGTTGCAAGCCTTCACCTATCGGGGATCAGAAAAAAACAAGCCGGCCAGCCAGAATCTATCTCTCCCCAGCGTTGACCCGGGTTCCAGTCGCCTTCAAATCCACACTGCCCATTATTGTTTGGGTTCATTCCCTGGCATCCAGTCCCTTTCCCTGATGATGTCGTCCCTGATGTCCCTGACGGAACGGGTAGGTAGGTACCTAGGTACCTAGGTAAGGCAAGGTACCAGGTAGGTGCACCGAGATTCCACTCATTGCAGCTCAATTATACACCCCGCTTCTGCAAGGTCAACTTACACCCCGCCCCTCCCCCCTTTTTTTTTTTCTTTTGTCCTACAAGGTCACAAGGTCACAGTGGGTCGGTCAGCTTACGTTTCTGGTCAATTGAGACGAATTGGGATAGGTATTCGAAAATGTGAACATAGGTAGGTACCAAGAATCTAGAATTATAGGGCCTAGGATTTTTGTAAAGAGATTTGATCTCTTTTGTGAATTTGTATTCGTAGATCACTTTGGGACCCTTGGAGATGATGAGAGGTCTCTTGACGAGATGGTCTCGTACTTTATGTTTTACATGTAGCTGTGCTTACCTAACTAGGTAGTTTACCTAGGTACACAGTGTGGGCGAACAATACCCAAGAGATATCTAACGCTGTGATATACTGCTCAAGTGGTATGTAGCGAATTTTCCATGTAGAATAGAGACTTGGTGTTCCTACGATGCATTCTTTTAATCGCAGAGCTACCATGATGCATGGAGTGAACAATACTCTCTCTCATTCTATTACCTACACGGCTATCTATCCCTTTAGACCTCCCCCTTGAGAGCGCCCCCTCACCACGCGATCCAACGCCTCTACAAACGTCATGACGTCCTCCAGAGTATTATAGTGCACCAAACTCACCCTGACCACCCCATCCGATCCCAGCTTCAACACATCATGCACCGGCCGAATCGAGTACGCATCCCCCGCAAACAGCCTACAAGGCGACGAATCCTCAATCCCCTTCACCACCACCTTAGAACTCATCCCCCTAACGGTAAACGACACCAACGCCACCCTCCTCTCGGGATCCGCTCCCTCTTCTCCATAAACCGTGTACCACTCCTTGTGCTCGGCCAGATACCCCAACAGCGGCGCAACAATGTCCGTCTCATGCCGTATAATAGCTCCCCAGCCCACACGTCGCAGGTAGCGCACGACTTCCAGGACGCCATCCTCAAACTCATGACAGCCCGTGCCCAAACGGAGTTTGACATCCAGCGCCGTCGAGTCCAAATGCACATGGTTCAGACTGCTGAGATGGCGCAGCTGCACCGACCGCCGCGCATACATTTGCGCATAGTGCGGCCCAAACAACTTGTACCAGCTAAAGAAGTAAAAGTCCACGTCGAGCGCCTTGACATCAATGGGGCGGTGCGGCGCCCAGGCTACCCCGTCGACCGAGAGCAGTGCGCCAGGGATGGTGTGCACGAGATCGGCGACGGCGCGGATGTCGTGGATGGTGCCAAAGACGTTGGAGACGTGTCCGCAGGTGACGAGGCGGGTTTTGGGCGAGAGCAAGGGCTTGAGGGTTTCGAGACTCAGCTTGGCCGACGTGTTGTTTTTGCGTCCATCATCGTCGGAGGAGGAGGAGATGGGGGACCACCATTTGATTTCAATCCCCAAGGAGCGGGCCAGGGCAACCCAGGCGGTGATGCCGGCTTCATGGCAGAGGGTGGAAACGATCATTTCTGAATCTTTGTTGAGGAGGGGACGGAGTGAGGCGATGAGGTTGCGGGTGAGAGCGCTGGTCGAGGGCCCGAAGGCTATGTGTGAAACACCAGACCCCCGTCAGTGGCTGGTAGGTACTTCGCGTTTGGTATTGAGCACGAGGGGACTGGACTGGAGGACATACCAATCTCATCAGGCTCGGCATTCATAAACGCCGCCAGCTCCACAAACTTAGCCTTTCGCTCGTCAATGTTTTCCTGACTGACCGCATCGTTGCCGGTCAGGTCCAGTTGGTAAGTTGACAAGGCGTTTGTGATGCTAGAATTAGATATAGGTATTGTTCATCAGCTCCGGCTTTATATCTAGGTATGCGAGGGATTGAAATGGACTCACGCCTTAACAGCGCCATCGTACACCACACTCCCCGATGCATTATTCAAGGGGATTCTCTCCCCGCGTAGGGCAGGAAAGTGTTGGCGAATGCTCTTAACATCAAAGGTGCTGCCATTTTGATCTAGACGATCACGCTTGGAAATAGCGGTGGGCATGGCTGTGGCGGATAGTGAGAGCCGAGCAGTATGAAAGTCAATGATGGGCGAAATATCTTCACCTGATTGGGTCTGACGTCTTGCAGGGACAAGCCGGTCTTATGTGCAGTACCATTTGGTATTTGACGAAACCTCAGTGTTTGTGGCGGTTGAACATCTGGCTATCTGGCTATCGGTGGCAAGGCCGGCTTCCATCAAGCTGTATGAGAGAGGCAATGGTTTGCCCAAATCTTTGCGGTACAAGCTGACCTTGCGGAAGGGTCACGTAAGTTGACCTTGCAGCAAAGGGTGTATGTTGACTTTGTAAGGAGGCATGTAGACTGACCTTGAGTGAAAAGTTGCGCGTCGCTATTGTGGAGAAGGGCGTGTTGATCCTCAAAGGGGGGTGTACATTGACTAGGACGCGGTTGCTCTCTAGCCATGTAAGAAGGGGCTGGAACTTGACTTTACAGGAAAGCGTGTATCATGACTCTGTAAGAGGTGTATACGTCAATCTTGTAGCTTGGTGTAAGCCGACCTACGAGATTGCCACCAACCTGGGAAGATGAGCAGCCTCAGTAAGGGGCAGATTGACAATGTAGGTACTCACCTCTCAAGCAAGCTATACATTCACCGTACGTAGGCCCAAGACAGCAGCAAAGACGCTCAGGACCGCTAATCTGTCCCTCTCTATAAAAATCCTGTTCTTTCGCGCCCGAACCTCTCCTCGCAAGCTGAAACTGTCTGACCACATCGTCTTATTTCCTGCCTACCTACTTACTCAGTTTGCCACCACGCACAATGCCTTCCCTTCCTCTCATCGACTTCTCTCCCTTCTACAATGGCACCGATGCGGACCGTGCCAAGCTGGCTGCTATCATCACTGAGCAACTCCAAAAACACGGTGCTATGCGCCTCATCAACACTGCAATCAAGGCAGAGACAATTGAAGAGGGTTTCAAATGGGTAAGGCTTTACCATTTCCCAACCTCCAGAGGGGGTCACTAATGGCCATGAAGAGCAAAACATTTTTCTCGCTTCCCGTTGAGGAAAAGTCGGCCATTCCCAATGAACGTAACGCCAACCCCCAGCGAGGCTGGAGTTACGTTGGCTCCGAGAATACCTCAAAGCTTGACATGCTCGAGAATGATGGCTTGGAAGATGAAAAGGTACTGCCTCACCCAGCAGCCCAAGAGCAAATGGGGGGGGGGAGGAAGGTAGCACTGACCTGATTTCCCGCAGGAACACTTTGACCACAGCTCTGCCGCCGACACCGAGTTCCCCAGCAAGTGGCCTGCCGAGTCAAGCATCCCCGGCTACCGCAAATACATGGAAGGCTTGCTGGAGAAGTGCCATTTCGTAGGTCGCGAGGTGCTGCAACTCCTGGAGCAAGGCCTTGGTCTCGGCAAGGGTGAACTTTTGGACCGCTGCTGTGCCTCCCCCATCATCGACGAGCTCCGCATGAACTATTACGCCCCTATATCCACTGAGAAGCTCTCCACGGGCAAGTACCGCCGTGCTTGGCCGCACACCGACTTTGGCATGATCACTCTCCTCTTCCAGGATGACGCGGGCGGTCTCGAGGTACAAGACCGCTTCAGTTCCAAGCCCGATGCTTTTATCCCCATCATGCGCGAGCACCCTACCGAAGTCAACGTTTATATTAGCAATAGCCTCGAGTACATGACCAATAATTACCTCAAGGCGGGCCTCCATCAAGTTGCTACCCCGGTAAACATGCAGGACGTAGTCAAGGGCGTCCTGCCAGAGCGTCAGTCCATCGCCTGCTTCATCAAGCCCCGCCGTGAGGTTAACGTTGGGCCGATAAAGCACTTCATCACGGCCGAACGGCCTCGTGCCTACGAGGACCTGACGGGAATAGAACTTCATCGGGTCAGAGTTGCAAAGTTGTACGGAGTGACGGTTTGAACCTGCAAATTACGGGTAACAGACAAGAAATAGAATTTGGCAGATTCGATAAATTGAGCAGTCGTTACCGCGTTGTTTTTACCTCTTTGCCCCATCGTTTCGTTATCATGATTCGCGTGTGGGGACTATCCCCGACGGCAGCGAGGGATTTGCGCCGCTTTGGGTCAACTATTCGTTTTGTACTGCGGGTGAGATATGGAAATTCGACTTGCTGCTCGAGTAGTCGTCTCGGGGGGTGGGTTGGCGCCATTCAAGGTCGGTTGGCATGGCGAAACGGTTGACTGGCGCAACGGGATACTTAGGCCTTGTTGAATTGCGACATCCAAGGAACAAGAGCCAAGGAAGTGGATCAAGATTTGAAAACCAAAGCATGCCGCGTGGACCTTGAGGTCGAGGACCCACTGATGGCGGAAACAACCCCCCCTCTCAGTGGGCCCGTCTACACTACTGTGTATAGTGCCATGGGTATCCCCACCGCCCCAGCCTAAGATTTAGCCAAAGCAATGCAGCTGAAAGCGAGGCTTCCTCCTCCATCATTGCTTAGCTCAATGATCCTCTTGATGCCCATTTCCAGCGCTCGCAGACTGAGAACGTCTTCATCGTCGGCAAGACATCCTCTATCCAGAGGACCCATCCTTGAGCCTTCAAGCTCCCATAACCTCCCCCCACTCTTGACAAAACTCACAAAGTGCCCTCCGTCGCGCTCACCCGTATCCGCATAGCTGTCGCCAGCCTGCTCGACCGACTTGTGGGCAATTTCGAATGCCTCGTTGTTGTAAAGCATTTCGGCGCGTTTGGTCATGTCCAGCGGTATGGCGAGATTTCGTATCGTCTCGAAATCCGATCCAGGCTGGATGAAGTCGACGGCCGGGCCGTTGATGACACTGTGAAGCAGACCTATGGAGCCGCAGGCGTGGCCGATGGTCTGCTTGAACCAAATGACGGGCTCGTCAGGGCCGAAGCCAGAATAGGGCTGTTTGTCAGCATCCTCGTCTTTGCGATTTCGATCCCAAGCTGGCGTGAGTGGAATAATGACCAGCAGAGCCAAGACAGGTCGAGGGATGTGTGCAAGTAGTTCGGGCTCATCCAGGGAATAGACGTCATAGAACTGGAGCTCGGGCGATAGGCCCAACTTGGATGCCAGCTGGTTCATCACCTCGGGGTTGTTCTCTGCCATTCCATGAGTCCCTCATCAACAATAATCATGATGGCTTGTGTTCCTTACCGAGCATTCGCCATTTCTTCTTGTGTTCCATTTTGGGCAACCAATATGAGAATGTCGTAAAGTCAAGAATGTTGGCAGCGGGAAGATGTGGATTTCAGATGCACGCCCTGGTACCCCACAGTTATGTGTGTTGTTGAGGCCTGACTAGCGCTTACGGGAGTCCGATCGGCAGCTCAGCTGACGCGAGTGTACGGCACTCACTAAGGTTTGCTGTTTGGCAAGCTCGCCGCTGCTTGCCGTTCTTGCAGTTTGCGTGCTCGCTGACGAAGCCAAGCAGGCACAGGTGGACTGCGACAAGGAACCGTCCCGCGGCTTAGCGTTGTTCGGGGGAGCGCGCTGATTGGCCGCCGCTGGTTGTGGGGTTTTAGTTCACTTCACCAGGAAAACGTGCGGAGCCTCCGGAGCCTATTCGCACGTAGCACAACATCGAATACAACCTTCACACTGTTAACGGTCAGGAGAAGGAGGCCAGCCTCAACTAGAACCCCCCGCTCGTAACCCCCACAGCCGCGGGCGTCAGCAATACAGAACTGCCTCCCCTAGGGTTTACCTCACTTTGTCACGCCTTGAAGACTCGCCGTTGCGCAACCACACCCTCCTCCAACCCCGGCTCCATGGATCTGAGCCACTTCCCCCGTTGCCGACATGGAAACCCACTACGGATCTCATGGAAGTCATCTGTTCAAGGTGCCGGCCCCACGACTGCCGCGACACCTCGTTCTTGCTTCTCCTCCGCAGAGAACTTCCAGGACGGGGACAGTTCACCCACACCATTCCCGATTGGGAAAAGACATCGACATGATCGTTCTGAATTGCAGTACACAGCGGTGAAGCCAGAGTACTCGAACTCTTGACATCCATGACAATGCAGGCAGTGATTCTCAACTCGATGCTGACTCAGCAGACTCCGACATGTTACGGGCACCGCGTAGCTGTAGGCTTCCAGCCGGCCCGTTGTACTCGGCGCTGTGCCACATATACAGCTTGGTTCATGGAAGGAGTCTTGGGATCTGAGGAGCTGAGTTGTTCTGCAAGTGGAAGGAGGATATATGAGAACAGGTCCCAACCAATGGAATCCCCGTTGCGATACGGCACGCGCGGCGGAGCACCTACCTCGGCCGGGGAAGTCCCCGCTATTTGCTCATTCTTGCAGGAGTGGATGGAGTTGCGCCGATCCGTGGTGGAACGGAGAGACAAACCACGTCGGGAATTGCACCAAAACCATCCGAACCAATTTGTTTCACTTGTTCCGCCACGTGTGGTGGCGGCGTGGTGAATTTAAAACTTGCCACACCCGGCATACCGCCTACTATCCCACCCAGTTGGCTACATGTAGGCAAGCTGCCTCATTCTCTTGTTCTTTACCAGTTCGCGGATGGCGTTGATGAACTTCCTCCAAACTCCTTGGTAAACCCAACCGAATCATCCGGACAATGGACCCGTCTCGTACCGAGATCGAGATTATTCGTGAGCGCAACCGTATTGCTAAACGAAGGTCCAGTTAGTTTGGCTCTTGTTTCTCACGTCTCTTGGGATAGACGCTAACCCTGTACGTATGGCTCAGGGGCCCGCCAACGGCAGAGGCAAAATGCCGTGTCGGGAGATGAGGATCAGTCGCAAAATACTGGGTCTTCCAGCGAGGTAGCAGCTCGCACATCTGGCTCGCCCGTTGCTAGCGATGGTAGCAGCAGTGCTGGCACATATGGGCATATCGAACCGGACCATGAGAGCCCCGGCTGGCTCTACACTGTCCCGCCAGTAACACCGGTAACTCCAGCGACTCCAATAGGCTCGTCCTTGGGCCATGTTCAGTTTGACAGTAGCCATTTTGCTGCGTGTCTGACGATGGATTCTAGCGACTTGGATCTATCACCCTTCGAAACGGCATCACCATATACGGCATTCGGTTCAAATACCAGTCCCGGCTTTTCTACACTCTCGACCGTCTATCAACAGGTACGGATTTGAACCCCAGTGCTTCAACAGCCTCAAGGTCCCTTCTTACCCACTAATAATGTAAAGACGCCATTTACCACACTCCCAGCTTTTCAGAGCATCCAGAGACAAATTTGCTAACACGCGCAATTTTTAAGCCCGCTGACGTCAACACGAGAAATAGCTCGTCGCTGCTAAGTCTGCTACATCTTGCCGTACGCAACGGGTCAAAAGCCATTACGCAGTCGTTGCTGACGGCTGGTGCGAGTGCGAACACACGAGATGACACTGGGGCTTTGCCCTTACACTTGGCAGTGCAACACCGGCGGAGGTCTATAGCTGACTTACTGCTTACGTACGGGGCGGACCCGGACGCCGTGAACGCTGAAGGAATTACTCCGCTGGAGTTGGCGGTACGGTGTCGGGATGAAGACATTGTAAATTTGCTCATTTCGAGGGGTGCACGCATTACTTGAGGTGATTTGGAAGGTTGGTAGATAGTTAGATGTTAAGGAGAACCATTAAAAGGTTGAGGGGCGCAAATGGTTGTATATTGCATAGGTACTTTACTTAGACCTACCTTCCTCGGGATTTGGTGATGGCAAAGTAGACTCATTTTGTGGTACATCTACGTGCATTTGCTGCTCCGCGTCGCGCCCACGTTCCCGGGTACATGGTATTCACTCGACAGGTCTCGGAATCTGTCCAACCAAGGGGTAACGCGTCTGAAGCCCTACGAGCTTGCCTATAGGTAAGGTATAGTTTGCCACTCAGTACGGGTCTTGTGCATCCTCACCGACTGGTGCAGCTACAGCTAAGGCTCGACACTTTTTCGTACCGCACACCACTCGACAAACTTTTTGGCATCCCTGTTGTGGGAAAAGGGTGTAAGCTGACCTTGCAGGATACCTAGGTAGGTGGTTAGCGCAGCATAGGTCAAAATCACACTCAACGGGTGTAAGCACAGCTGCCTAGTGTCGGGGCACTAGAGGAAAGCAATACCTAATTGGAACGCCAAGTTTTGACCTTGTATACCTACCTAGGTAGGTAGTATGTCTTTTCTTCCCCTCGTGTAGGGTAAGTTGACCTTGCAGGAAAAGGGGGTCACCAACCCAGACCACCAACCCAGACCACCAACCAGGAGGTCGTAGTACCTAAGTTGACCCTGCAGAATGGACACCGCACACACTACCTACACCAAGTTGACTTTTGTTGCATGCCTGTTATAGGGACATGGAATGACTGGATCATGTTGGTGTTGAGGGTTGTGTCTTGACGTTGCGTGTATCGCGATGGGTCCGAGATTTTGGTGTAGGTGTTGACACATTGACTTGTCTTTCTCGAGTAAACAATGATGAGCAGACAGGTTTAGATTTCGGTCTTTATTTTTATTTTATTTTTTGAAGGGTCGGGCGAAGGAGGGCGAGGAGTGAGGCCCTAGGTGGTCAACACCAAGGTATTACTGTTACCTATCTGCCCGCCTCAACTTATCTACATACCTACCTACCTACCTACCTACCTACCTACCTAACCTAGGAAACTCTCCGATTCCTGTTGCTGTAAACCAAATTTTTTTGGTTTGCTTGTTTTGTTTGTGAGCCAATCAGTCAACCATGTCGTCGTCCCTCAACGCTACCATCGCCATCCCAGTGCCTATTCAGAAGAAGAGGGCTCTGGAAGCCTTTTGTTCCACCAATGGCAATGTTTCGTCGACATCCCTGGTGAAGCTAGCCTTTGCAACAGTGCTCTATCAATACTTTGATGTTACCGACTTTACTTGTCTCGAGGCCGTCCCAGACGACCACCGGGTAGGTTACCAGATAACCGGGAACCGACAGGTGCGGTATGCTCCGGAGGTGGCCTCTACAGTGGCTATTCGAGATGTCCTCAGTGGCGGTTTGGAGCCGCTCCTGATCGATGGTACAGCGACAAACGATGCAACCGCGATCAATGGTGGGCGGGTCAACAATAATAATAACAACAAGAGGCCAATAGCGAGTCTGGTTCTGGTTAAGGCGATGTCCATGTCAGTAGATGCGTTAGTTTCTAGCCTATCTGCAGAGCTTGTAAGTTGCCCCGGAATGTCCATAGACTTTTTGACAGGCTCGTTTGCTCACACGCCCCAGCAGAACGAAGCCGGCCTTGAGCTGTGCTTTGACGAAGCAACCATGTCCGCCCTTCTCCTGTACAGCCCCTCCCAGATCATCACCGAATTCCTAGCCACCAACTTCACCGACACCCTTTCTACTACTCTCTCCCGCATCTACTCCACACCGCCTTCCACCCTCTTCGCCAACCTCGAGACTTGCTCCTCCCAAACCCTCACCACCATTTCCCAATGGAACCAATTCACCCCCGCCGCACCCCACAAACTCCTCCTCCACGACCTCGTGGGTCAAGGCTTCGCGCACAAACCCTCTGCCACGGCCATCCTCTCCTGGGAGGGCGCTATCTCTTACTCGGAACTCGACCATCGCTCCTCCGCGCTCGCCGCCTACCTCCTCGAAGAATACCACCTCGTCCGCAACCAAAAGGTTGCTTTGTGTTTTGAAAAATCCACCTGGGCCGTTGTATGCATGCTCGCGGTCCTCAAGGCCGGTGCCGCCTATTGCTGTCTTGACCCCGGCCATCCACGGGCACGACACGAAGCCATAATCCAAAAGCTAAACGCGCCGGTGATTCTGACGTCACAGCGACAGGCGGCCAAGTTTAGTGGGCAGCAGCAGCAGGCCGTGCCGGTTCTGGTCCCTACCGCTTCCCACGAGGGCAAGAACCCCTACCGACGGGGTGATGTTCTTGTATCGCCCGAGGATACCTGTATCGTCGCCTTCACGTCGGGCAGCACGGGCATGCCCAAGGGCATAGTGCATACACACAACTCGTTGGTTACGGGAATTGTTTCCAACGCTCCGCGGCAGCATCTCGCCGAGGAGGGCGTATCCACGTACCAATGGTCGAGTTATACATTTGACGTGAGCATGACCGAGATTTACGCCCCGCTGATATATGGTGGATGCATCTGTATTCCGTCGGATGAGGAGCGGCTGAACAATGTGGAGGAGAGCATGAATCGGATGGGTGCCAATTGGGCCTACTTTACCCCTAGTTTTGCGAGGTTGTTTGCGGGGTATTCGTTGCCGAGTCTCAAGACTTTATTGATGGGAGGGGAAGTAGTGCGGAGCGAGGATGTGGATGAGTGGAATAATGGGAAGGGGGTGAGGATTATTCATTGTAGGTCGCCCCGTTTTTCCTTCATCCTTCTTCTGGCCCGCTATCTTTATGGCAATGTTTATACCCCTTTTCGCCCTCCCCTTTCCCTGCTAACTACTCCCAGCATATGGCCCCGCCGAATCCGCCACCTTCTTCCTCCACGAATTCCCTCCCAACCAGCCCTGTCCTGAAATCGTACCCATCGGTCCCGCCCCCAACACCTATTCCTGGATCGTCAACCCCGAAAACCCCGAGCTTCTTTCCCCGCTCGGCGCCATCGGCGAGATGCTCTACGAAGGACCCGGGATGCTCAAAGAATACCTCGGCGATCCAATCAAGACTAACCAAGTCTTAATCAACCCCCCGGCATGGCGACACAGTCTCGATGTTCCCTCCTCGCCATCCAAGCTCTACCGGAGTGGCGACCTCGTCCGCTACCTGCCTGACGGGACCATAAGGTTTATTGGACGGAAGGACACCATGGTAAAGCTGAACGGCCAGCGGCTTGAAGTGGGGGAAGTCGAGTCCGCCATACGCAAGAGCCGTGGCGAGGCTGGATCGAACACTGATAACGTTGCCGTTGACCTGGTGGACTTGAATGCCAGCGGACCCAGGCTGGTGGCCTTCCTGAAATACCCAGACGAGAATCTTTCCGAGGCAAAGCTGAGCACACTGATCAGCCAAATTCGCTCTCATCTCATCTCGACTCTGCCTGGATACATGGTTCCTCGGATCTACATACCTCTCGCCACTTTTCCACACAATTCTAATGGAAAGCTCGACCGCGCGAAGCTCAAGCAACATGTTCGAAATCTTCCGACCAGCGAGCTGTTTAGGTACACCGAGTCTGGCTCGAGCGAACAAGTCTTGACCGAGATACCCCCGCACGACACAGCCGCTATTCAAGTTAGCGAGATACTCGTCGATATCCTGCGCGGGCCAGAGGCAAACGGAGAACAAGAGAAGCATCCTCTCAAAGGAAAGAATGCCACATTAGAGAATCTAGGCCTCGACTCCTTGCGGACCGTCTCACTTGCAAGGTCCATCAACGGCTTCTATGGTCTTAACATCCCCATCAAGACGTTTAGGAGAGTCGGCTTGACCGTCCGGGACATCGCTGAGCTTGTCCGCAGCCCGGACCAGGCTGTGGCCCAATTTGAACAACACGCCAAAGGAGCAGCCGATATCCTGCACGACATCAAGAAGCTTGACAAGGAGTTGGCGCAAGTTCAGCCCTCACAGCAGAACAGACTACAAAAGGGGACCAGATCGCAAGCAGCCAAACGTCAAGTAGTATTCCTGACGGGGGCGACGGGGTTCCTTGGAAGTCAAATCCTCCGACAGTTGCTGACGCTCGAGACCGTATCAAAAGCAATTGCACTGGTTCGGGCAAGGGATGCTGATGCCGGTTTTCAGCGCATTGTGGCGGCGGGCACCACGGCCAGATGGTGGTCACCTAAGCTGGCGAGTCGTATCGAGGTCTGGCCCGGAGACCTGGCAAAGCCACAGCTAGGTCTTTCCCCGGACCAGTGGGCACGTCTGGAGGGAACAGGCATCCAAGATTCAGAGGCGGTCACCGCAATCATACACAATGGGGCCGTCGTGAACTGGGCCTCGAGCTACGAGCGACTGAGGGCTACCAATGTGATCAGCACCGTGCAAATCCTTAAGCTTGCACTGGAGGGAACCGGTCCCTTACAGCACTTCACCTATGTCTCTGGCGGCGAGATGCACTTTTCAGAGATCGAGATGGTGACAGAGGCGAATAACTCCTCGCGTCTCTTGTCTGCAAGTGGCTATTCGCAGTCCAAGTTTGCGTCTGACGTCCTAGTTCATCGATCCATGATTCGCGCTCCCCTAGGCCGGCGTATCAATATGGTCAAGCCCGGCAGCATCATCGGCACGGCGACCGAGGGTATCTCCAGTACCGACGACTTCATCTGGCGGCTGGCTGCTGGGGTATGTGAGGCTAGGGCCTTTGTTGATGGCGAGCAGGATGCTGTGATCCGCCTTGCCGGTGCAGATTATGTCGCCCAGCGCATCATTCATGCATGCCTCAACCTTGGCAGCGCATCCGAGGCTCTGGAAATGGCCGAGGGCATTTCCGTGGGTGACTTCTGGAGGGTGGTCTCGGAGGGCACCGGCCTGGTTCTGCGTGCCATGGATCCCGACGACTGGCTTCGGGTGGTCAACACGAATGTGTCCCGACAAGGGCCGTCACATCCTCTCTGGCCTGTCATGGAATTTGTGGAACAGCGCAAGGGGAGGCTCGGCGATGCTGGTGCACGTATTGCGGAAGGCCACCATGGTAAGGAAACCCGAGAGGAGGTTTTGCAAGCGTTGCGCAAAAGCGTCGATTATCTCTGCAACCTGCGCTTTTTACAGGGCGAAGCAGCTCTAAATAGTGAGAGGAAGGATGTGTTTCGCCGCTCTGCGGTGAATGGCGTGAATGGTAAGGTTCTGGCTCCAACGAGCATGTAGCTATATCCTGGTTAGATTTAGCAGCCAGGATGCTGTAAAGGCCTTTGTCCACATGCTGGAGTTGGAGGGTGGTGGATTAAATTTTGGTCAAGTTCAAACATTTGCAGGACCGTCCCCCCGTCATGACAACGTTCGAGTGCTTGAGGGTAGGTTGAAGAGATAAGGGTCACGGGCGGATTGTTTGATGCCAAGACTGGACCTTGAGATCTGGAGCTGGCGCGGGGTGCCAGATCCAAGTCCGTGCGCGTGACGGTGGTTGCTTGATGCCAGGGGCAGTCCATAGACTGAACAACATCATGCTTTCCATGCAACCTGCCAAAACGGCACCCAGTCGTACCAGTCTGTTCTTTCAGCTCGCCAATTCCTTACGCTGGGCTCTCCTTCTTCGTGCAGGTCGAGACCCCGCCTGCCTCAATTAGCCTCTGGCCCAATTTCCCCTGCACGTGGTGCCCAGTCAGCCAGCCCTTCGCGTCCCTTTGATGCTCCATTCCGGCTCGCTGAGCGCCCACCGCCTACCGATCCATCATCCCATCTGCTCGGCCCCTGCTGCTGCATTGCGTCCTGTCTCGGATTGCTTCCGTGCCCATACCGCCTTTTGGTCGGCGAGCCTAGTCCCGGCCCTTATAATCCGGCCTTGCCTGTTTCCCTGTCTCCGTCTGTTCACAATGTCGACCGCGGGTGCAAGCAGCAATTCCTCCTTCGTTGAGCAGTCTGTGTCGCTCGTGAGCAGCATTGCTGGTTACATGCGACTTCCGGCTCTCGCCTCAACTGTATGACCCGACGTCTTTCTATCCCCGCCCCATTGCCTGAATGGCTCGCCCGGCTGGCTGAGGGGGCAAGTTGGAACAAGCTCCTTTTCCCAGCCGTCGCTCCGCCGAAGCTAAGCTAATGTCGGCCTTCACAATGCAGGGGATTGCTGCCGTTTTGACCTCGTTGCTCTACTTTAAACAAAAGTATGTCCAACAACTTGATCGAAAGCGATGATGCTGACCGACGCTCGCCCATCTTGGCAGGACCCTCATCTACCCTTCCCATGTACCTGCCGATTCTCGCGAGAAGGTTCCTCGACCAGTGTCTTTTAATTTTAAGGACTTTGAAGAGCTGATCATCCCGACCAACGATGGCGAGAAACTCTCGGCTTTCTACATTCGAGGCCCCCGCGGTGGCCCCAACTCCAACATCACGGTCTTGATGTTCCACGGCAATGCGGGTAACATCGGCCATCGCCTCCCCATTGCCCGCATGCTTATCTCGGCGACGGGTTGCAATGTCTTCATGGTCGAATATCGTGGTTACGGCCTCTCGACGGGCGAGGCTGACGAATCTGGTCTGAACATTGATGCACAAACGGCTCTGGACTACCTGCGCGACCGGGTCGAGACTCGGGACCACAAGTATATTGTCTACGGCCAAAGCCTCGGAGGTGCTGTTAGTGTGCGGCTCGTGGCTAAAAACCAAACCCGTGGGGATGTTTGCGGTCTCATCCTCGAAAATACCTTCCTCAGCATGCGGAAACTGATCCCCAGCATTATGCCGCCTGCAAAGTATCTCACCCTTTTCTGTCATCAGATCTGGCCTAGCGACACCACTATCCCAAGTGTCAAAATCCCCATCCTCTTCTTGAGCGGGTTGCAAGATGAGATTGTACCGTAGGTTTACTATCTGTGCCTCCAATTCCAAACCAAGATTTTAACGCTATTAGGCCGATTCATATGAAGCGGCTATACGACCTTGCTACGACCCCCACCAAGATCTGGAAAGCATTTCCACATGGTGATCACAATTCGAGTGTCCTGGAGGAGGGATATTTCGAATCCATTGCCAGTTTCATTGCCCGGGTCACAGGGCGGTCATCCGAGAAGGGAAGGGCCTCGCGAGCATGATGTGAATTCGATCCCGAGCCATTAGGATGGTGGCAACCACGTTCATAGTATGGCATTTTTGGTTTGATTGAGTGGAGGATGCTGCTGCTGAATAATAGGTGCGGATGAATCATGTTCTCTATTGCGTATTATCCATTGATACCCCAGATAAACAGGGATGAGGTCGAATAGCTTGTCTTCTCTTCATCTTTTAGAATCTGTTTTCTTTATGTCCATATTTTGACTTCGAGATCACGTTTGGATCGTCTCACGGTTGGGGGTAGAAACAGACAGACAGATGGACAAAACAGGCGCTATGTGGGTATGTTTTCCGTCTTGAGATGCCATAATTGAGGCTTCGCCGTCCGCGGCTGGCACTTTATCCAAGACAGGAGCCGTCGCTTCGGCATGGACTCGCCATGTAAACGGTAGTAAACGAACAAATTAATTGGACACCTGCATGGCGCTAGCGCTATAAACAGAGAGCTATAAACCTCTTGTGTGTCTAAGTTGGTCCCATCGATGGTTTACTATGTAGATGATCGTGAGCGTTGATTAGTAGCAAGCTAATTGGGTCGTGGCTCGAGTTTACCCCATATTTTTCCCGCCTTTCACCCCTTTTTATTGCTTGCGATTGTTTGGGGTAATTCTTTTCCGGTTTGGTCTGGTTCTGATTGTTGGGTCGGATTGGATGGAGGGTTGCTGTTCAAGTTTGGTTTGAGTGATCTGGCCTCCATGTCTATTGGCGTAAAGGCGGGTTGATCAGATGGGTCATCAACGTCGAATACAGTTTTCCCTCGAGGTCTCACAGACTTTACGGATGCCTCTGCCTCCAGAATAATCCGCGGCGAGCATCGCAGATGACGAAATCTTGACAGTGTGGGGTATTCTTTGGAGCTGCTTGGTGGCCCGAGCTTTCGGGCTCGTCTGGGATAGAAGGGTGAGT
>Ga0247760_1001956_pt1 | contig 17150 bp, 23 predicted proteins | sample UWRJL171409R4_FD_179936 | JGI IMG/M metagenome (GOLD analysis project Ga0247760, IMG submission 179936) | Plant litter microbial communities from Arlington Agricultural Research Station in Wisconsin, United States - UWRJ-L171-409R-4 | ecosystem: Environmental > Terrestrial > Plant litter >... | reverse complement strand
GCGCTACCACTTGCAACACTGATCGGAAGGAAGTTCTTTGTGCTGCATGGTGGCCTCTTCTCAGATGACAATGTTACTCTGGATGATATCCGGAAACTAGACCGGCACAAGCAACGACAACCTGGCCAGGCCGGCCTCATGATGGAGATGCTGTGGACGGATCCTCAAGCAGAGCCTGGTCGCGGGCCTAGCAAGCGTGGAGTCGGCATGCAGTTTGGCCCAGATGTAACCAAGCGATTTTGCGACAGGAATAACCTGGAGGCTGTCATCCGCAGTCATGAGGTCAGGATGGAAGGCTACGAGGAGGAGCATAATGGAAAATGCATCACAGGTAGGTCTCGGGCAACGGACAATTTCATTGTTGTTCTACCAACTGACTCCGTTTTAGTCTTCTCGGCTCCAAAGTATTGTGACATGACAGAAAACAAGGGCGCCTTCATCAACATTGGCCCTGACTATACGCTCAAGTTTACGAAGTTTGAGGCCGTTCCCCACCCACCCATTCGGCCGATGGTATGAAAGCTGCTTCCCTTTCCTTCCAGAATTTCGCTGACAAAGTGCAGGCCTATGCTCAAAACTCGCTCATGTCATCTTTGATGTGAGAGAGGCCTTCAACTGAATAACGAGATGATGACAGACCTTTGTCAGACATATCTAGACCCTTTGGGCTTGCATTCTCGGCAGGTTACACCATGAGCATGGCGTTGATATTTGCTTTCATGTCGGTCGGTCGGTTGGTCCTGGCATGGTGTATTGGTATTGGCAGGTTGGGTCGGATACCTTTTCCGCATTTCAAGATGGTTCTCATAGCTTGATCTTGACCCACGGAAATCCCAAAGGCGTCATCATCTCGAGGCGAGGCTGCTGCATCCTCCTATTCAAGGAGCGAATCCTTTTGCAAGCTGAAGTGACTTGTATGTAACCCGCCGTCTCCTCAAGACGTCCACAAATCGTGCTCTTCTGTCCTCCCCAATAAACTTCCCAGCCAATCCCCACAAGCCCGCAACCTCAACACGGTGGTCAAACCCCCTCCCCGCGCCAGGCCTGGGTACGCCGTGAGCGCCGCCGTAAAACTCCCTAGATCCTGTCGCGAAATCCGCAACCACACATCGGAGCCTCGAACCTGCAAAATATCCACCGACATTGCCTCTCCCGTGTGCCCTAGGAACTGCCGGAGCGCAGCCGTACAGTACGCCCTGACTTCGAGTGCGTCAAGATCTGTATCCGTGTCTACGTCCATGGTTCCGTCTGTCGCTGTATCGGGTGGGCCTTGGGTGGTGCTGGTTAGGTGAACATAGGCGAACGGAGGGTGTTTGATGGTTGCGGTGGTGAGATCGCGGGTTTTCACGGAGCGTTTGTTTTGTGAGGAGGCGAGTTGTGAGTGGGGGGTGGTCATTTTGGGTAAGTACCTATGCGTCTTGGGTGTGCTAGTCTGGTTTGGTTCGGCAGGGTGGATTGGTTGATGACTGGTTAAAAAGTGCTGATGCGAGATATGGGTGTCAGGTGAACACTTTGACTTTCAAGATGACAGGTGGGTTAGCCTTGGTTTGACTGGTAGAATAGGTACCTATCTTGCGGCGGATCTCCGAGATGGATGGATTTGAGTGGGGTATATGGAAAGACCAAAGGGCGATTTTGTTAATAATCAATTGGATGTTCAAGGTACCGTGGTGTTTAGAACCAAGCCAACGCTATCCAGAGTGTGTGGCTGAGATTGAGATGTTACTGGTACAGGTCAGATACAATCCAACCCCTGAAAGGTTGTTAGTGTACAACTTGGTGAGTAAGTTATCGAGGAGGGGATTATGCAGCACATGAAAAGTTGGGAAGCTGTTCTGCAGGGGGTTAGGGAAGAATATTCAGGTCCTAATTCCAATATTCAAGACCCTAAAATTTACTCACTAAGGTCTTGAAGCTCTTCATAGAGGCCTCAAGTTTCCATTATCAACCGCTCAACAGAGAAAAATAAGGCTAGGGCAGTTTTAGTCCATGGGCTGTAGCCAAGCCGTAAAGTACCACGCGAACAATCTTTCAGGGGTTGGACTGCACCTTGCAGCAGGTTGGGGGGGGACTCTTAGCTGTAGGTTCAACATATCGGATCGCGTACCCCCCAGCTAGGACACCAGGGTCCAGGCATCGTCAGGCGCCCGCAATATTTGTGGAATATGCTTCCGAGCTCATCCCATGGAATTGCTTCCAACTGGTGCCTTCCTCCATCCAAGCGGAGCTTAACATTTGATTGACTCTCCAGAGGGACGCCGATGTTGGGCGGTCACGCCCCACAAATCCGATACCTGCATAATAGCCATCACTCCTGCATGCCAGCCAGTCTGGAGGTGCGACCAAGATCTTTCAATCACTTCACTTCACCTTGCAGTCGCCCTCTCCCAGGCAAAAACTTACCAGAAATTATCCATTAGTCATTCATCGCCCTCCATGCATCCGAATCACACCACTGGATTACATTCTTTCCATTGGACATAATTAGCAGACTCAGTCTAGTCCGTCCCAGTCTAGATCAAGGGATATCCACTTACACCACCCACCGCGGCCGAGTGCAAAACCGTGACAAAATTACACAAGAGTGGGAGAAATCCAAACTCGTCTGCTTCCCACAAGTGACACCAAAACCGCCGGGGGTTCTCGAAACCTTCTGGGCCCTTGACCGTATGACGCTCACGGTGATCTGGGCGGTGGTGTGGACCGCCCCGCGATTTCTGGTAACCAAAGTCGTATCAGTGGCGATGACTCCGATATGGTGGTGCATAGCGGCGGTAGCGGCAGTGACATGGCCGTTGAGGTATGTCGTGGGAGCGGTGGTGAAGTGGGTGCTGGACGAGTTTGACGTGAGTTTCCCTCATAATGGGTGTCAGTGATGATAAAGATAAACTAAAGATGAATTTGTGTAGGCGCTTATTATATTTGTAAGCTCTATCCCAGCAGTGCCCTATCGTGCCCGGGGCTGTGTTTCTTGACACCAACTGACCAACCCAGCTCTGCATTGCCTCCCTTATCGGCTTCATAGGCGGTATGCTCCTTCGTCTCGTATCCGTCGTCGCCATTAAGCTGCTCGCGCCGGCCGACGAGCAAGGTTTAGACGCAGGGGATGCGGAAACTGATAGCTCAGAAGGCAGTCGCCGATTATCAGAGGATTCCGACTATAGCTTCACTGAAAGGCGTCCCATCATGTATAAATCATCAGGGGCCTACCAAGCCCTGGCACGCCGATCGCTGCTGGGCGAGACGATTCACGAGGAAGACGATTCCGATTAGGCGACGACAGATTCCGAGGGAAATAGTTCTGGGGGGGTAGAGCTTCAAGGAGATGCCGCTGATCGCGCCTAACCGGAGTCAAGTAAAGAGCGTTTTTGAATCAGCAGATGACTAAGGGGAGCCACCCTTCCGGCACCAGCTCAGAGACAGCGGAAAGCCAAGGCCACCACCACGGCTGAATACAAAGATCTCTGATCAAAGAGGAAGATACATCTAGCAAACAGCGGGACGAAGCAAACCTCCATAGCAGGCATAGTTAGCGTAATAATTCATTACGAATGCAAACACACCGATCGCCAAACTAGCCAAGTGCATAAACACGCGCCCCGTCCCGAAGGTATCTTGAATACATACATTGTGCCGTAGCCCCCTTAAAGACGCCCCTTTACCCCAAGAGAAGCCAATAGACACCGTACCAATGACCCTTGACGCCAATTGATATCCTGGTTCCCTAACACCATTAATATCGCTGCATTTGCGTTTCCATGCGGTTGAGATTCTGTTCCTCAAGTCTTAAACCATAAAAAGCACAACCCCCCTCCCACCGACCGCGCACGTCGCCAGTTCTGCCCCTTAGCACTGCGCCCCAGGGAGGCCCTAGCAGTAGGCTGGGTCCATGTATTTACAAGTTTCATATTCCAGGATCAAAAGTCTGCGTACCGGACGACCATGATATGCGGCGAATGTCACGAATGTCCGCACGATCAATTTGGACATGACAAATATGGACGTGAGTAATATGGGCGCGACCCAATCTGGCCACGACCACGCCGCCAACGGTCATTTGGGATACGAGATTGAGATTGTGATGGACGGTATTAGCCGTGGTTGTCACGACGGCGTTGCTTGTACCGACCCCGTTCACTAAGGCCAAGTGATCGGTTTTCCTATCGGCGGTACATGTCGCGATCTCGATCTCGATCTCGGTCTCTGTCCCGGATTGGTGACCGACTCCGACTCCTCGTCCGGCTGTTCCGAGCCCGTTCGTCGTAGTCGGGTCCGCGCCGCCTGTCCCAATCATGTCGTCTGTCATCCCAATCATCACGACGGCGACGATCGTCACGGCGTTGAGCATCGCGGTCATCTCTGCGTGGAGCGTCTCGGTCGTAGCTCGGTATATATGTATCGATATCGGCGCGGCCAGCCGCGCCGCCACCGCGTCTTGGGCCTCCACGATCTCGATCACGGTAGCTTTCCGGATGATCGCTCGCACCATCCCAGCCATTAGCGTGCTCGACTGGTGGCGGACGAGACGACGGTCCGCGGTCCCTCTGCCAGGCCGGAACACGCTCATCTCCAGGAGGGCCCCGGTTACGGCCATAACGGCCACCATTCACGCCACCTCTCGAAAAGCCATCCACGTTGTTAAAACTAGAGTTGTGCCCGTTGCTGTCGTGGGGACCCCGGCCGACCGTGCCCCCCTTAGGGGCAGGAGGGAGAGCTGCTCGCCGGTCGTGGAATTTCCTGCGGTCAAATTCGTGACTCTCTTCAAACGTGGGTAGGTCACTGGGATTGGCAGGCAACGGCGCTGTCTTGAAATAGGGGTGTTGAAGAGCGTCGATCGCATTGACGCGAGTTCTCCAGTCGAGCTTGAGCAGCTCTTTGAGAAGCGACACCGCTCCGGGACCATGTTCTCTGAACCTGTGGGCTAGGTTTCCGGGCTTGGACTTTGGGGACAACACCTCTGCGCCTGGCAGCGAACGCCAGCCAGGCATCGTCTCTTCTGTGGGTGTTCCACAGAGATCGAAGATGATATCCAGCTGATGACCGTCGCTCTCTCCAGCCAAGATTGGTTTGCCAACAAGCATCTCTCCGAAAACGCAACTGAGCGGCATAAGCATGAGCCCGTCACAAAAAGGCCTGCAAGAACTTACCCTACACCCCACATATCAATTGCTGTGGTGTAGCGCTTCAAGTGCATCAGAAGCTCGGGTGGTCTGTACCAACGCGTAACCACAAGACTAGTGTAGTCCCGCTTAGCCTCGCCGCCTCCTCTTCCTGGCTGCGGAACGTCTCCCTCGTAATGCCGGGCGAGCCCGAAGTCGGCGATCTGGAGAACTCCACGATTGCTGATGAGCAAATTTGCAGCCTTCATATCTCGGTGTAGGATATTGTTCGCGTGGAGGTATTTGAGCCCCTCTAGCAGCTGTAGCATATAGCATTTTATCTGAGGTATCGAAAGTTTGATGGAAGGGTTGTCGAGCATGCCCGAGAGGTCGTGGTCCATGTAGGGGGTAACCATGTACATGATCGGTCGTTTCCTCTTGTCATCTAGCTGGCTGTTAGCGAGCACTCTCGACCTTTGTGAGAAAGGTCACATGCTGCTTCGGGCTGGGTGTTCGACCGCCATGTCCTCCAGCCGGAGCACATTCTTGTGCGAAAGGAGCTTGAGAAGCTTGATCTCGCGGAGGGCAGTAATAGGAAACTGGTTGTGCGTTAGATCAATTCAGGCCCTGCACTCCATCAAGAATACCAACCCCATCTTTCTCATTATGCATAATGATCTTTTTGAGCGCAAACATGCGACCATTCTTCTTGGACCTCGCGCGATGGACCTCACTGGAAGAGAGCAAGTTAGCGTTGCGCAGTAATTCGGCGCTGGTAGCCTTACCCAAAGGTACCTTCGCCGAGCTTTCCGAGGATCTCGTAGTCTGTGATTCTGGAACAACCAGTGAAGCTCGTCTTGGGTCGCTGGTGGGCCATTGCGAAGGATCGCGGAGAGAGGGAGACACCCCCCTCTCTCGCCTCCGCGTCACTCATTGCGGATTGTGGTCGTCGTGATAATTCCCGTAGGTAGCGGATGTGAGGAACGGGATTCAGTAATTCAAAGGTTTGGTGAATCCCAGGTCACAGTTGGCTACGACAATGAATTCGCAAACCGTTGGGATGTTGACGCTAGGAAGATTGGAACTCAAAGTTCACCAAGTGCTCTGAAGAAGGCCACTGGCCCCGGCTGGAAAGATGAGCACGGACCCCCTAGTCAGTGATTCAAACCTTCTTTCCATTCGCGGAGCGTGTTTCCACGCCTAATTTGCCAGGCACCAATAATTGACTACCAACTGGGCAGCTCGATTGACCGCAGGCAACTCTTCCATTTCCCCAAACTCTCTCAGCCACGACGGCACCTTCGACTCTCACTCGTGCAATTCACCGCCCAGCTGCGCGAGGTCAGGTTACATGCCCTGTTGACCAGTAGATGACTCAATCTGACCCTCGCGACGACAGAAAGAGCACAATGGCTGGCAACATGCAACCCCACGTCCCGCGATTCTACCGGTTTGCGGCCACCGGCCTCGGTGCTAGCATGTGGTTCTGGGTATGTATGGACTGTGTTTGGCGACGCTGGAGGTCTCAAAGCTGACAGGTTTCTAGCTGATGTACCGGGCAAAGAAAGACGGTGCGACCGACCATAATGACGAGCCCCCCTCCCATGGAACCTTGGCTGACCCGGACTCTGCAGGACCCGTCCTTCTCGGCTGGAAGCACCCGTGGGATCACTAAATTATGGAAGACAGGAGTCTCAAGAATTGTACATATGATACCGGGCTTCTTACGTCAAATTGATTCTTTGGCAACCAACACTGGTCTACTGTGCCTGGTGACATGCATTGGTTGCTACACCAAATCTGAAATCTTCTGATCAGACAAGCTAGGCTAGGCCTGCGTTCCTAACAGGTTGTTCTCGGGCAATTCCCGTGCCGGCTTCTCAAATAGGTAGTGGCAAGTACCAAATTGCTCGCCCCCATCATACCCAAAGAACTCGGCGCTGCCCAGGTAGAAGATCTTCCACCGGTTGTACCAGATCTCGGCCTTGTCCGCTCCATACATCTCGACGAAATGGTGCATATTAGCCTTCTTATTTGTCTCAAGGTTTTTCAACCACCCCTGTGTCGTTTTGATTAGTCAAGCGTCTTCTGCGAGACATTGGACGGCGTGACTTACATTCAGCGTCCGCTCGTAGTTCTTCCCGCTCAGGAACCAATGGTTCACGATTTTGAGATCCTTCTGGAAGTATAGGTACAGATCCAATGAAGGCATCATGCCCCCGGTGAAGAAGGTCCTGGACATCCAGCCCTCCTCAAAGTGGTATGGGGAGTCCTTGTGGCCGAAGACATGAATGAGGGCCCTACCGCCGGGCTTGAGGGCTCTGGCGGTCTTGGCGAACAGATCCTCGAGGTTTTTCATATGTTCGAACATCTCGCAGGTTAGGACACGGTCGAAAGCCTCGGGCTCGAACTCGTGGTAAGTCATGTTGCCTGTAATGACCTCGACATTGCTGAGGCCCATCTCGCGGGCTTTGGCATCGATGTACGCCTTTTGGGCCTTGGAGTTGGAAAACCCGACGACCTGCGAGTTGGGAAACCGCTCGGCCAAGAATAGCACCCCGGCCCCCCAACCACATCCCAGATCCAGGTAGCGCATTCCGTCACGGAAGTCGCCTTTGGTGATGTAGCTCTCCAGCATAGCATCCTCGGCCTCGGCGACGGTTTCCTTCCCCGTCTTGAACAGGCAAGCGCTGTACTTCATGCGCGGACCGAGGGCAGCGCCGAGCACGCCGGGTGTGACTTCGTAGTGCTGCTCGTTGGCCTTCTCCTCTTTGATCGCAATGTCCATCTTGCGGATCTCTTCAACGAAGGCCATGGTGCGCGCCAGCCGTGCCTCAACCGTGGCCGTCGAAATCTCGCTCAGGCGCTTGGCAGTCTGCCTTCGCGCCCCCATACGCATGATAAAGTTGGGAACATAGCCGCTGTCCACAGCGGCATCGATGATCCAGTCTGGAGTGTGTTAATTCTTTTCCCTTGTGCACAGACTGTAATTCACATACCGAAAGGCATCTCGACAGTTCAAGCTGTAGATCCAGAAGTACTTGGCACTCTATGTTCAACCTCGGAAACAAGAGAGGAAGCGACACGATGACGACGAGACGTCTCGACACCAATGAGAAAAGTTGCTCTAGTGCTAAATCTCGACCTTGCCCGCACTAAGTGCACCCACAGGCGGCGACGCCGAATAGAGCAGTCGCAAGCCTCAGCGTTGGGGAAGGAGCACAAAACTAAGAGGGTACTTCCACAAGAAGGCAGGCAAGCAAGGGAAGGAGGATGGCAGGAACCACTGTGACAGCAGTGCCGAGAACAGACCCAAGCAGAAATCCGAAAAGAGAATAACCCCAGTGTGAAGTAAAAAAGAGAAACGAAAAGAGAAAGGGAAGGAAAATCACACCGCGATTCGAGTCATCTAACCCTAGTCTAACTTAGTTCATCCACAGTCGGTCGATGGGCCATGGGCCAGTCGATTCAGCGCAGTGCAGTGCAGTTTCCGGGTCGGAGCTACCCCGAACCGGGGAGGGCGGGGGAAAGGGGACGGAATGTTCAATCTTGGGGTCATCAAGTCGGGTGCGTTTCGGAACAGCGCTTGGTTGCTAAAGCCAGAACCGGACCGCACTTGACCAGACGCATGGCATTATGGCAGAACCCCAGCCAGCAAGCACAAGCAAACCGATGGAGTCCAAGCGTGCATTCAACAGACGGGAAGTAGTTACGTCACCCAGTTTGGAATAGCTCATAATCGATCCAGAACATAAGAGACGGAAAATAAGGAAAAGAGGTGGGCTTTGAATCGTCGATGAAAACATGGGAGATCACGATCATAGCTACCCTTAGCCAGGATGGTGGATCGAATGTAGCGTGGAGATGAAAGCGACGGGAGCTATAAACTTGGAGCTTGACACGCACACCCGAAGGCAAAGCAAGCGGGTCCCATTCCGCATCCATAGATGTACATGAGGCAAAATACAACCCAACATTCTAGGTCCGAGGAACGACTCGCGCGCTATCCGCCTCTATGTATCGAAGCCACTTCATCATAGATATACAAGAATCGTCGTGGTAGACATAGCCTCTCCAATAAGCCAGGGCCACCCGATGACCATGACAGAAAAATACTCGGTCTTGTCACACATGCTTTGGGGCCAGCTAAAACCCCTTAGAACAGCATCTGCTCCAAAATAACCTTGTATTGCTTCCTCGTCTTTTGCCGCTGAGTAATCGCCTGTTTTGCGTGTCCAATAATGCGTGCTAGCCGCTGAAAGATCAGATTTTCGCCTGTCCAGGCTAATGCGAGATAGAGGATTCCGAGGGCGAGGATAAAGACCTTGAAGTCGCCCGCCATGTATGTTAGCTGCATGACCCGCTGCAGCCACTGGGCCGGGCCGCTGACCATATACGTCGTGGCCAGGAGAGTAATGGCAATTGTAGCCACAAATGGCCCTGTTACATGTTAGCCGTGCCGTTGACAATCATCTGCACATTGGAGGTGTGGTGGAGGGAGGGTTACAGTTCTGAAGAGCCGACTGGCGAAATGGCTGGCCGGTATTAAATACCACTCCTGCAAAGATGTACTCGAAACAGGAGGTCAAGAATAGAGCGGTGTTTTCCGAGTTCTCAACATTAGATCTGTCGGGATTGACCCTGGGTGGGATGAACCAAGCCTGCTCCCGAACGGCTAGGAAGACCATGGTTTGGACTGAGATGCACACGCAAATATGACCCAAAAGTGGAGTCAAGACCTTGCGTGACACAAGATCCGCCGTCGGTCTCTTTCGCGACAGCTCCGGAAATGGTCCGCCCCAGCTCATGAAAACGGCAATGGGCAGGATCAGGGCCAGGTCGATGAACAGAAACTGGAAATCACCTAGATTGGAAGCCGACGCGTAGAGGAAGCTGACCGACGTGAACTGGATGGCTGAGTACAGGCTCATGTACTTGAAGCAGCTGAAACTTGTGACAAGGGCTGCTCGCCCTTCCCGGATCACTTCGGGCACGCACCGAATATCAAAGACGCGGGACGTGAAGGGGGCGGCGACTGATGCCTCTGCTTCCGAGAGAGAAATACCCACGTCGGCTGCCTTGAGGGCGCCGCAGTCGTTTGCACCATCGCCGCAGAACCCGCAGCTGTAGTCGATGCTCTGCAGCTTCTCGACCAGCTCGTGCTTCTCATCAGGAGACATACGCGCAAATACCTTGCCCGTGACTAGCATCCGCCGCATGACTTCGGCGGGAGCATAGTCCACAACCCAGCGGAATACGTCGCCACTGACGGCGATCGAGTAGTTCCGCAGGTTGGAGATGTCGTATGGCAAAGATGCATCCCCTTCTGGGGGAGCAGGCAGCGGCAGCAGCGTGTTGCTGTCTAGCTTGTATATCTGATTATCGATGCTCTCCCACTGTAGACTGGCATTGGGGTCACGGGAATGACCACCGATGAACCGGGGTACGAAGCAGTGAGCCGTTTTGCTGATCATGCTGCACTCCCTCGCAACGCTGATGGCCGTCAGGATATTGTCTCCAGTTACCATGACAGCTCCAATGTTGGACTCGAGAAGCTCTTTCAACACGCCCGGAGTTGCCGGTTTCAGTTTGTTCTCAAAGATGATGAAGCCGATAAAGTCCAGATTCGACTCGACGTTCTGCCGTGTCATCTTCTGGGCTTTCACCCAACTGAGTTTCTTAATGTGTCTCGTGGCGCATGCAATGACTCTATACCCATTGTGAGTGTAGTGCGCTAGCTGCTCTTCGTAGTCGGTTGGAACTAGCCCCAGTCAGTGCATGCCTAGCTTGACAATCTGGACACCTACATGTTTCCGGCCTGCAGATTTCTCGCATGCACTCGGGAGCCCCTTTGACAAATATATCACTGCTCTGGCGACCAAAGGTCCGGACAATAACGCTTGCGCGCCGAAGCTGTGATACAAATTCGAACGATTTGAGCACGCCGAGCTCAAATGGGACCTAGACACTGTCAACACTAAGCAGTCAAACCGGCCGGCGACAATCGCTCACTCTCTGGTTGTCGGCCTCCCCGATGTTGTCCCGGTCTTTCGTCGCTGATGGGGGTCTGGCAATCGAAGGATGAAGGGTGCCTTGCTCTTCATCGTCGGCATTTCCTCCTCCTTGATTCCCTTCCTCAAATGACCACCTTGTGAATTGAAACATCTTGAGATCCAAGGGATCTCCAACCAGCTCATCGTCAACTGATCGAAGGGAATGACACGTGGCCATGGTGTACAGCGCCGCCCTCCGAGTGTCATTTGCGCCCTGTATCTCGGCTGCATGGCTATGATCTGGAACCAGTTCGCTAGGGTCCGAAAGAGTGTCACCGAACTTATTAGTGGATCGGTCAACTACACGAACGCCCAAGATATCGAGGCCCTCCTCCGTCAGCGTTCCCGTTTTGTCAAAGCACATGATGTCGAGTTTTCCGCCCACATTGACTCTTTGTGGACTAATGCAAAAAATCTGCTTTCCTCGCAGACGACTTAGAGCAAAGTTGGTACCGATGGTGAGGGTGGCAGGCAGCGCAGGAGGAACCACGATGGTGATGAGATCGAGAGCGCGCACGAGAATCAAATGCCACTCGAGGCCGAGCCGAATAAAGTTGATGAGAGAAACGGTGAACCCCAGCATTGCTATCCCGGCCATTACCGAGATGTAGCGGAAAGAATCTCGGTAGAATTTGAATCCCGACGGTTTGGGAAACAGCATAGATCGAACCAGAGAACCTTTGGTGGTATTAAAGCTGGTCCTCACGACCATGGCGAGTGCGACTGCTTCATCCTCTTGGCCTTCTTGCGGCCGCCGAGCACGGATGATTTTGGTGCCGCAGAACAGGAAATGTCTTGCAACCTCGGGGAGAACTGTTGACGCAGAAAGGTCTAGGTGTTGGAGGGACTCATTGGTGGCTGGCGTCTTAGAGACTGGCACAGATTCACCGGTGAGCATGCTCTCATTGACGATACAATCGCCGCTGAGAAGAAGACTGTCGGCGGGAAACTGGCTTAAACCTGGGTCGCTGACCTCATAGATATCACCAGGCACAAGGTCACCAGAGGAGATATATCGCCCTGACAGTTGGTTAGCCTCCTGGAGACACGACAGCTCATTGGGACGCACAGAATCCATTCCGTAGAACCCTCACATCGCATACAAAGCGAGATATTTCACGAAGTCGCTTCATCGTCTGTTTGTGTTTAGTACGTTTCTACTTCGCCAAAATGTGTAAACTCACAGAACGGGTCTCGATAAGAGTTGTTGCAATGCTGCCAAATGACATGAGGAAAATGGCTATGGCATAGTAATAATACTCGTCCAGCGACCATAGAATCAAACTGGCGATCTGGAAAACGTAGAAGGGGTGGAAAACCTAATCGGGTTAGCCTACACATCTGGTCATAATCCTCCATAAAAGGCCTACCTCGTCGACAAGGAGACGAAAGACAGACTTCTCCTCAATGTCGATCAGGTTATCACCGAAGACGAGGTCTCGGTGACCCTTTTCTTCGCTGTCGATACCGGCACGGATGACTCGCACATCGGTCCATGCAGGGTCCTTCCAACCGTTGCAGAGGAAAAATTTGTCGAGCAATGGGTGGAAGTAGAATCGTACGTAGCGGTAGTTGAGTGTGCGTAGGTCTCCGAGTATAGGATCTGGGTCCTCGTCAAGAATATAAGCCGCCGTTTTACTGGGTGAGCCAAATACCGAGGAAAGTGGCCTCCCGTAGGGTTTTGAATCGACGCTCAGGATGGTCATCTCGTTCCATGAGTTCTAGAAACAATATGTCAGGTTCAAGTCAATAAAATAGCACGGGAAGAGACACCTCAATAACAACCCACTGGCAGTCACGTAAAGGCGCCGATCTGCCAACCAGTTTTACGTGCCATCTTGGTATCCAACGAAACACGAGCCAACCAACGCCAACAGTGCAGACGCAAATTGCGGCATAGGCAGCTAATCCTACTGAGCTTGTGGAAAAGCCGGCGATGGCAATATAGAGGTCCTCGTTTTCCATGTAGATTTTCTGGCTCGAGCGGTTTCCCCCACCGTAACCGCTGCCAGCCGACACGGCGCTTTCTCTCCTCAGGAGATGGCTGTGTATCGAGCCTCTGGACTGCGTCGAGGCTCTCCTGTGCAGAACGTAGTCATTATCTGCAGCTCGACGTTGCAGCTCCGTCGAGCTGTCCTCGTCGTCCATCTCATCCACATCGTCGTCGAAGGGCAATTCGTCGAGATCATCGACATGGCCCCGCCCTAGTATTGGAGCATCTTCATCATCTTGCCCCTCCTGGTAGAACGAGAAGCTCGTAGTAGAATCGGCACGGGCACGGCGATGGTTGAAAGTAGAAACACTAGTTGGCAGCGACTCGGCCATTGGCCCCGAGTAGAGCTGCAAAAACGAGTCAGAATCGAGGAGAGTAATAAGCCGCGCGGGCGTTGAACTGCCAACCTCATCATGAGCCATCTCGACATCTTCAAAAATGCTTGCGCTGCTGTGGTTCGATTCGAGTCTGTAGAAGCCTGGTACTCTCGACCCGTTTTCGCCGACTTCGCTGACGTCGCGATACCGCGTTTCTCGCCCGTCAGGGGTCCGGGCTAGGCGGACGGCCACATTTCCCTCCTCCATGTCGGCGGCTCCTACCAACACTCGGCGTCGTTCCGGGAGTCTAGGTGCAGTGTGTGCATCCTAATGAGCACGGCTCAAACTGATGTCGAAAAAGTGGTGAGCCTCGCTCAATCTGTAATGTCCGAGACACTGAGCTACAGGGCTGACTCCGATAAGCGCCATGACGTCGATTATCGATCACAATTGAAAAAATTAAACACCCCGATAAGCGCATATCAATGGAAAGCCAAGTTACCTATGGTTTCCAGGGATTCCAGATTCGCAGACCTGGAATCACAATCCGCAACTTCGTCGCAAGGACAGCTTGGCCTGGCGTGCTTGACCGGTCAGATGAACATTTCTCCGTCCTCTGTGAACTCTGAACGCACATCAACAGCATCAGACAAATATTGCATGATTGGTTGATCAGGTTGATCGCCAGCGGACTCCGATGGTGAACTACATAATGGCATCCGAGGTTGTGGGTTCCAGTGTACGCGTGCCAAACCAACTTGCATCACCAGGCTTCGATGCGTGTTCTTAGGGTCCAACCCCTGAAGATTGTTTGCGCAGTACTTCACGGCTTGGCTACAGTTTCCAAGCCAACCTCCCCCGCCATTCTTTTCTATTGTTGAGAGCTTATGATAGAAACTTGTGGCCCTAAGTAAATATCAAGGCCTAAATATTCTGGCTTGACCCCTCGCAAAATAGCTTCCCAGCCGTTCATGTATTGCACAACCCACCTGCTGAATACTCACCAAGTCCCACGCTAACAGTCTTTCAGGGGTTGGATTATCTCGCCCCTCGCCTCAATGTGCCAGGCCGGAAGTCGCCTCCCCAGGGTACATGCCAGCTCTGCCATTCTTGGCAACACTGGGGACGGCACATCGAGACCGTCAGGAAGCCTGGGTGGGAAGGAAGCCATAAGTCTTTTGGACTTGCGCTGTCACCGCTCGCGGTGGATAAGTGAGAATTTAACCCAAGTCCTGAACTTTATTCGCGGCCTTAATCGGTTGGACGTCGGGCTAGCAGATGATGTGCCTCGCAACAACGCGAGCGGCGATGGAAGCACTCGCGTGGCAATAACACAATCTTGGCTTGATCAACCTTGTTCTTTCGGAGCCGGTATCATGGTTGTAGATTTTGTATGGCACTGATTCAGGGCTTGATTTGATAGATGCAAAGTGCCGCATGTCAGAAGCCGTCGCCGATGAGTCGCTCAGGGACCCAGAAGGAAAGGTTAAGTCCCTCGCTTCCACGCACTGGCCATTGCCCCGCAATTTTTTGGGCGAGATCCATTGGCAACTTTTTCCCCTCCCTCAGAGCCGCCGCAACTTTCATCTTGCACACAACATTCTCTTCCCGAACAAATTCCACTCCCGTCGTCCCGATCTCTGTCGCGGCAGCTCCCTTCTCTGAACCATCCTCATTGAAGTTTGTCCTCTCAGAGATACAGAAGCCATGGCGGAACCCATCAGAAACAAGCGGCCTGACCCCGCCACTGCACCGTAAGTGTTTGCGATGCACAGCACTGCCCATCACCGCCGCAGCCGGCCTGTGAGTAAACTGACGCTGAACCCGGTGCCAGCACCCCCCAAAATACGCCAGCCACCAATGCCCCGATCTCATCTCACGCCCAGCAGCCCGGAGTTGCCAGCATCAAAGAAGGTACGTGGTCCCGCCCTTGCCCGCTGTTGCTGCCCAACAGCGCCAGCAACGTGTCACAGCACTGACAAGTCGCCAATGATTAGAGGAGTTGGACCGTGCCGCTGCTTCCATTTTCGCTCAGAACCCCGGTCTCGTTTCATTGATCCAAGGCCGCCTTGGTACACTCATTGGTCGATCGTCTGGCTACATTGAGAGCCTGCCCGCCGAGGTCAAGCGACGTGTTGCTGGCCTGAAGAGCATCCAAAAGGAGCACTCTAAGCTTGAGGCGGAGTTCCAGGAGGAGGTTCTCCAACTGGAAAAGAAGTACTTTGCCAAGTTCACCCCTCTCTATCAGGCGCGTTCTGAGATCGTGAATGGCAAGAAGGAGCCGACCGATGAGCAAGTTAAGGCAGGCGAGGACAGCGATTCGGTGGCTGAGGATGAGGGCGCCGCCGTCAAGGAGGAGAAATCCGACGATGCCAAAAACGATACGAAGGTTGAAGGTATTCCTGAGTTCTGGCTGTCGGCAATGAAGAACCAGGTTTCTTTGGCCGAGATGATCACGGACCGTGATGAGGAGGCTCTCAAGTCCCTGACTGATATCCGCATGGAGTATCTCGACAAGCCTGGTTTCCGACTCATCTTTGAGTTTGCGGACAATGAGTTCTTCACCAACAAGACCGTCACGAAGACATACTTCTACCAAAATGAGAGTGGCTATGGTGGTGATTTTATCTACGACCACGCCGAGGGTGACAAGATTGACTGGAAGGTGGGCAAAGATCTTACGGTCCGGGTCGAGCAAAAGAAGCAACGTAACAAGAGTAAGCGCACCTCGGATGATATGTCCCAAACTTTGACTGAAAATGTATCAGACACGAAGCAGACCCGTATCGTCAAGAAGACTGTGCCGACGGAGTCTTTCTTCAACTTCTTCTCGCCGCCGAAGGCCCCGACTGAGGATGATGATGAGGCTGCTTCGGATATCGAGGAGCGTCTGGAGCTTGACTATCAGCTCGGTGAGGACATTAAGGAGAAGCTAATTCCCCGCGCCATCGACTGGTTCACTGGTGAGGCTCTTGCCTTTGAGGAGCTGGATGAAGATGACCTAGAAGACTTCGACGAGGATGATGACGAGGATGACGACGATGATGACCAAGACGAGGATGACGAAGAGGACACCGACGATGATGATGTATGAACCCTGCCCCTTTGCGAGATGTCGAGCTGACAATGTACCCAGGAGGATGGCACCAAGCCCAAGCAGGAGGCTGCTGACTGCAAACAGAGTTAAGCAGCAGGCACCTCTAACGGCGAAGCCGTCCCAGTCACATGGGATGAACTCGGTGTCTCTTCTAGACCCTGACACGGTCAATCTAACCCCCGCGCTTTATAACACCAAGGCGAGCCTCGGCCTTGAATGTAGCCAAGGTGACGCAATGATGGATCGGTCATCGTAATTCTCAAGCCATTGGCAAGGATGTCCGGAAAATTTGCTTTATGGGCCTTGACGTTATGGGATGTTTTGGTCATTATGGTAGCTGCCATGCGGATGGACGGTTCCCCTTGACGGGAAAAGGACTGTGGCATAGATAGAGATTTACAACATGCGTCTAGTTCTAGCGAGACAAGTGTTGCGCGAGTGCTTGGGGAGCGAGCACAGTGCTAGTGCAAACAGACCAAGGACGAGGAGTTTACCAGCGAATTCACAGTATGTTTGTACTACGCGTTCCATAAAATGGTGCCAGTGACGTGAATATGCTGAAGTAGTTCCAGATGAGGGCGGAGTGAGACG
>Ga0247760_1001953_pt1 | contig 17160 bp, 10 predicted proteins | sample UWRJL171409R4_FD_179936 | JGI IMG/M metagenome (GOLD analysis project Ga0247760, IMG submission 179936) | Plant litter microbial communities from Arlington Agricultural Research Station in Wisconsin, United States - UWRJ-L171-409R-4 | ecosystem: Environmental > Terrestrial > Plant litter >... | reverse complement strand
CTGAGCGTAGCCTCGAGATAGAAGGCTTCCGGCGTGTGACCGAGCCACACATCTCTCCTTGGCAGAATATTTGCCCTTGAGATCGAGCTGGTTTGACTGGATTGAGACTCAAACTCGTCATCAATGTCCATGGGGTCCGACTTGCGATTGAATGCCTCGATTTTGTCTCTCTCATGCAATTTCTTGGAAATTCTCCCGATACAAGTGAGAAACGGCTTCCTCTCCTCCACCAAGATACGAAGGTGAGAAGTGGCGAGTGACGGCAGGTACGGCGCAGTCAGCTTCAGGATGAGGTTGAAGAACTCTTCACTTTGGAGCGAGCTGAGAGATACGTCAAGACAGGCATCAACAACATGGGCTATCCGCTTGGCCACTTCCTTTTCGGCCTGGAGCTTGAGGCTGAAGAAATCGGGGAGTAGAAGCAAAGCGGTGAAAGAAGCAAGCATTGCGCTTTGTAGACGGTCGGCCGACAGAGGAGTACTGTTCTCGCCCCCCCTTTTCTGCCATGACTCCGTCATCTGGAAGAGTTCTTCGGCCTTTGGCACAAACAATTCCAAGATCATACGCTTGATCAAGTGAGCTTCCGCCGAGTCGATATCATGCTTGTTCTCAGCTTGTGTTACTCCGAAGATTGGAGGGGGGAACAAGGCTGGGGCATCTTCATCGCCAAGAAGCAATAAGTATCGCACGATAGGATGAAAAATTTTCTGGCTCATCCGGAACTGAGAAAGCTGCCCGCCAAAAATTCGGGGCGGCGCTGGCATTGCGAGAGGAGGAGACCCGTAGCAGGAGCGCAAGAGGGACAGCAGGTCGTAGGGATGGGCGTGCATAGCATGTGCCGAGACGAATGAGAAATCGACGGGGTTCCATTTTGCAAAGACCCATCGAATGATGTGACTTGCCGTCGCCTGGCTAGCGTTGGGAAACAAAACGTTGCGTTGGCGCAAAAGACTTGACATCAGGACCAGGGATGAGTCCACGAGCACAGCCGGCCCGCTGATGTCGGCAGTAGTGACCATCAGCGTCAAATCGTCTGTGAGCTCGTTTTTGACAACCAAGTCAGCCTTGAGCATCGATTCCAGCAGAACGCACGAAGCTCTACTAATTGACGGCAAGCTCAGAGAGCGGACTCCATGCTGCCATATCTGCTTCCAGGTGGCAGAGAGGGACGCATCCCGAGATGACTCGTGGGCTGCAAGACTACAAGGCAGTCAGAACACAGCAGGTTATGTGATAAGCAAAAGATGAGACAGGGAACGAACCTAGCATAAGCGAGCATTCCCCAAGACGCTGCCGGAGTCTGTTTGGTAGGCATACATCTCGCAATGTCCGATAGCAGTTCTGTGATATCATCCACCGAGAGCTGCTTCAGTTTGACGAGGAACGGTGTCAATTGCAGGGCCGTCCACTGAGAATTTGGGTCCTGTGACAGCATCTTTTGATGCAGTCGGTTGGGGCTACTAATGGCCCGTCGTTTCTTCCGCGGTTGTTCCATGTCGGGCTGGGCTGGTGCTTGGGAGTTGCGCGCATAGATGGTTTCGAGAATGGCTAGGTTCTCAAAGAAGGTCCAATTCTGCTCGGCTGCAATGTTGAACGGACGAATGCAGAATGCAGCAGTTCGTGGGTGGTCCTCGGGCAGATTCATCGAAGTGAAACTAAGATCATCTAGATGAAGTCGGGATTTCTCTTCCTTTTTTGAGTATTCTGACCACAGAGCATCTAGGAGTTCCTCGACGTCCTGCAGGAGGGAAGCCTCTGAAGGTTCGCGTAATAATGCATCCAGGTAAAGATGCAGAGCATATGTGGTCTTCAGCATCTCAACTCTGATGGAGTTGAGCATTGCATCACGGGAGATTACACGAGGCTGCCACCAATGCGAGAGCAGCGGAATCAGAGATCTGGTGAGTCTCTTGGCCAAGACAACATCTCCAGCTTGCACGCGTAAGAAAATGTTGGTTATAGTCGAGAAAGACACCTTGTGTAATTCGCCCATCTTTTGTTGCCGGAGTTGAAGAATCTGTAAGACGACGCGGGATGTTTTGTCGGCTCGCCGTGGGACCGGGGCATTTGACGCCGAAACCAAAGAATTGAGGCACAGGAGGAACTCAACGGCTAACTGACTGCTGATTTGGTTTGAGCCTTGCGGTACCACGACTGATTTTCCTCTGCTTCCGTTGCCAGGTGCAGGAGACCCTCGAGACAGAAATCCGCTGTCCCGCTCGCCTGCTTCAAGGTACCGGGAGATGGCCTCGACACAGAAGTCCACGCAGATCTCCCAGCCCTCACCGGAGAATGCTGACAGACTTTCGACATTGGCGGCAACACCCAAAAATGTGCTGAGGGCCTTGACGTAATCATTGAGCAGTGGCCCTATGTAGGTGTCTTCAGGGCCCGGAAGGACTTGGGTGATGTGGTCGATGATGGCCCTTGCTGTCTTGCGCTTGATCCTGGTGGCGCCGTGGCGAACAGCAAGTCGTAGAGCCTCTGCGCATTTTTCAAGTCTATTTGCACTCGCGGTGACGCTGCTCTTGGTGGTCTTCTTGGTGCTGAAGTACGTTTCCTTTTCAAGGAGCGTGCATCGGAAGAGAGATTCGTAGATGGAGTGGTATGTCTTATCATCAAAGAGATTCCTTGGACACCCAATGAGAGGATGCCTCCAAGGAAACAGAAGCAGGACAAACTTACTGTCTTTGTGCCTGGCTATGCCCATCGGTGGTCTTGAAGTAAGTCAAGAGACCTAACAAGTCGATAAGTTAGCAACTGACCACAAGACACGGCGGCAATTTAAGGTGGCTCACTGTCAATAGCATCTTTGCGCGTTGCTGCCGAGCTGCTCATCAAGAGACCTAGGAGATTATTGGTAACGTAGCTCGGCGAATCGCATGTTTCTCGCGCATACCTGCAAGCTCTTTCAAGTTCACCACATCACCAACATGGCTCCTAGACCGTGGCGGCATGTTGCTAACCGTTCTGTGGCACCTTTGTGATTATGACCAGGCGTAGTGCACGATGGAAGGAGGCGAGATCTGCCTGCAATCCAACAAAACCTCCTAGGTGACTGTCGCGCGAACTAGGCGTGGACGGAAATGCGACGAACTCAATCGTGCCACACCAAGCTTCAAATCCTCTCTCGTGATGTTCCGGATGGAAAAAGTCATTACATCAGCGAGGGATCGAGCAGGGAGCCTGAGTGGTTGTTGAGAGGAAAAAGCAACGAGCGCGAGCACAGAATCCTTGTCCCTCAAGACCCAGGCTGCATCCTCCACAGAGCGGGTCAAGAGAGGCCAATCGGTGCTGGAAAATGCTAGGCTATGGTTTGCTCAGTTTGCGAGACTCCGTCCAAACATCAGGGCTATTGTTGTAGATGCAATGGCTAGCACTTCAGGCTCCGATGCTGCCTCACAGTTGTCCTTTTGAGCTCCAACCCGAAGCTGAAAATCGACAACGCGAGGAGCTATGACCACTTTCCGCACAGCAGGCACCAGCCAGTCTTGCCAGTGCCTCCAGCGAAAAATAAAATATAAATAAATAAATACCAAGTCTTACCAACAAGCCCGTATTACCACAAAGACAGAGTAAACATAGCCACGGAAACGGATAATTGTGTCTCTGGTGTTCAGTTGACATGCATCACACTTGCAGGTGTAGATCCCGCAGCCAGCGGGTAATATCCTTGACACCTTGTTCAGCAGAAGGCTGTTAGCGTTAGTTAACTAGGTATTAATTTGTACGAACGTATGGATTTACAATACCACCTTTCGAGTTTTGAGTTTTCGTACAAAGTAACATGATAAATCATTTCACTGTGCATAACAAAAAACGGAAAACTTTTGCTTTCGCTCAGAATGCTCGATTTGATAATCATTTGTATGGTTTTCCTCATTCTATAAACAGTTGTTTCACTTCATACAAGCCCTTTACATGACCCGTTGAGGGCTTCTGAAATCCTGTATGGCAGCGCAATACGGAGGAGTAAAGTAGGTCTCCCACTAACAATCTCCCAAGGGTGGGATGCGGGAAGCGGGTCCACCAGACAGACATGTGACCGTGTCACTCTACGCGACATGGCATCGCCGCCGCTGCCTGCAAAGTCGCGTCACGTCGCGTCAGCACCGTAATTGGCTTACAGCGGCAAAAGACAAGTCACCAACGGGGTCTGCCCACCACTCCTCTGTCAAATCCGCCACCCTGGCTTCAAGGCAGATCTTCAGATCTGCATTAAGCACTTCGAGAACTTTACTTACAATGACTCCTAAGCAGGCGACGCTGGGGTACGTACGGTCCTCGCAGACAACTCTGGGGTGCGTAGATCAATTACCGTCTGCGCATCACCATCCCTCTCAACTGTCCGCGATTGTGTTTTTGATTGCTGACGATTTTCAATTTGTAGCAAGTTCTTTGGCAAGCCAAACGGCGCCAAACCTGCGCCCACCCGCCAGACAACTCTCTCATTCTCTACGAAGCCCAAGGCCCCGAAGAAGACCTCTGAAGACGCGCCGGGTGCCGAGGATGACCCTTCAGAAATAATGCCGGCACAAAAGGACCTGGGCGAAGAAAGCGCCAAGGAAAACGCCGAGCCAAAGGGTAACTGAGCATCGCGAAGCCCACCGGATTGCCTCCCACTTACATGACCCTTAGAGACCAAGAAACGAGGCCGACCCTCAAAAGCTGCGCCCAAGTTATCTCCGGCGCAAAGGGAGGAGGATGATACCATTGATGATGTCGCGCCCGCCAGCAAGCGACTTCGTAAGGGTCGTCGAGTAGTTGACGACGAAGACGAAGACGAGAACATGGAAGACGCACCGTCGACAAATACAACCCAGAAAAGTGTGGCCCAGAGCAAGATGGAGTCGGCCACCAAGGCCTCCAAAAAACAGGTCCCGAAGTCCAAAGTCGTCGAGAAGGACGAGGTTTCATCCGAGTCGGCGTCGGAGGTGGAAGCAGAGCTTGAGGATGAGGACGGAGATGAGGAGGAGAAGGGCGAAGTCGCTGAAAAAATACGCAAGACGGTCCAAACGGTCCTAAAGTCGACGCGCAAGGACCCTTATCCGGACTGGAAACCGGGCGAGCCCGTGCCCTATGCCGCCCTCTGCAAGACTTTCTCCCTCATCGAGCTCACTACCAAGAGACTGATTATCATGGAGCACTGTTCTCTATTTCTTCGCCAGGTCATGAGGCTCACCCCCGACGACCTTTTACCGACCGTGCTGCTCATGATCAACAAGCTTGCACCTGACTATGCCGGTATCGAACTGGGCATCGGCGAATCACTGATTATGAAGGCGATCGGTGAAAGCACAGGCCGGAGTGCCGCTGTTGTCAAACAGGACCACAAGGAAATTGGCGACCTTGGTCTTGTTGCGGTGAAGTCCCGGTCGAAACAACCTACCATGTACAAGCCCAAGCCATTGACTATCAGGGCCGTCCACAAGGGTCTCATGGAGATTGCCACTGTGGCAGGTGGTGGCGCCCAGACCAAGAAAGTAGGCCTCATCAAGCGGCTGCTATCGTCCTCGGATGCTGCCAACATGGGTAAGATCGACATTACCAAAGACAAGGGCGGTCCCAGCGAAGCCAAATTCATTGTGCGCTTCCTAGAAGGCAAGTTGAGGTTGGGTCTAGCCGAGAAGACGGTTTTGGTCTCGCTTGCGCAGGCTGTCGTGGCCCATGAAGCTGAGAAAAAGGGCAAGGTCCCCAACACAAGTGATATCGAAATGGCAGAATCCATCCTCAAAACTGTCTACAGGTTTGTGCTCCTCCAACACGCTGTCAGGGATGACTGCTTACATATTCTCAGCGAGCTCCCAAGCTACGATGTCATCATTCCGGCCATGATAGAACACGGCATCATGAACCTGAGAGAGCATTGCAAACTCCGCCCTGGTGTTCCGCTCAAGCCCATGTTGGCTAAACCGACAAAAGCCATCACCGAGGTACTTGATCGCTTCGAGAACCAAACTTTCACCTGCGAGTACAAGTATGATGGCGAAAGAGCGCAAATACATTTCGTCGCCAAGAATTCCAGCGAGGAACTCAGCCAGTCACTTCCCGGTGCTACCAAGGACACAGGCCGCGGCGTAGCAGCCATCTTTTCGAGAAATTCTGAAGATCTCTCGAAGAAGTACCCCGACATTCTGGCAAAGCTTCCGACGTGGGTCAAGGAAACCACCACAAGCTTCGTCCTCGACTGCGAATCAGTCGCATGGGACGTCTCCGAGAGGAAGGTTCTGCCGTTCCAGCAGCTCATGACCAGAAAAAAGAAGGACGTCAAGGTTGAAGATGTCAAGGTCAAGGTGTGTGTGTTCGCCTTCGACCTCCTCTATCTCAACGGCGAAGCTGTGGTGGAGAAGTCACTACGGGAGCGTCGTGAGCTGCTCTACAAGTCTTTCCACGCTGTTGAGGGTGAATTCGCCTTCGCCACTAGCATGGACGGGCAGGAGTTAGACGAGATCCAGACATTTCTTGACGAGTCAGTCAAGGCATCTTGCGAAGGCCTGATGGTGAAGATGCTGGACGGTACCGAGAGTGGATATGAGCCCAGCAAACGCAGTCGGAATTGGCTCAAGGTATGTCTGCTGCGGCAAAACCACGGAATTATCGCATACTAACACGGGGCATTCAGATCAAAAAAGACTATCTTTCTGGCATTGGGGATTCGCTCGACTTGGTCGTCCTCGGCGGTTATCACGGCAAGGGCAAGCGTACCAATTGGTACGGATCATTCCTCCTTGCCTGCTACAACCCCTCAACCGACACATACGAATCCGTCTGCAACATTGGCACTGGTTTCAGCGAAGAAGTGCTCCAGGAGCTGCACAAGACGCTCTCCGAAACGGTTATTGACCGTCCGAAGCAGTTTTATGCCCACAGCTCGGGAAGCCAGCACCAGCCCGACGTTTGGTTCGAACCCCGCCACGTCTGGGAGGTCAAGACTGCCGACCTCACGCTAAGTCCGCGGTACAAGGCCGGTATGAAGGAGGGCGTTGACCCTTCAGGCGAGAAGGGTATCAGCTTGCGATTCCCCCGCTTCATCAAAGTCCGCGATGACAAGAAGCCCGACGAGGCGACAACCAGTCGCCAAGTGGCTGAGATGTATCGCAAGCAGGAGGGCGTGACCAGAAGCAAGGGCCCGTCGGTGGATGATGACTTTGAGTATTAGCCACACGGCTGGTTTGCATGATTATGGCATTTTGGGCGGGGGGGTTCATGATTTTCAGCTGTTCTGTGATTGATCATGCATCGGGATCGGAATCGGATGTGAGGCAAGGGCGCATGACTTACATGCCGACGAGGTAATAGATGATATTTGTTGCTGACGAGCTGCCGAGTGAGGAGATGATATGGGCATGATCTCCGATCTTCGATCGATCGTAAATATTTGCTACCTCTAAAATGGGAATGGTGGCGGGAAGAGAAATCCAAATAGTCCATTCTACCAACTTGAATGACCTCACCCTACTTGCTTGGTTGAAGCCAAATCTTAACCTTGAGCCCAGCCTAACCCTGACTTGCTGAGCGCTACCCTATCTACCCTGCTCTACGCCACCCGTGCATTCAACCCACATCGTATCCCATGACCAAATCTGATCGTAACATGTTATGCCAAACCAGCCACGTCTTGATTAGCTGACAACAGCAACTATAAACGCATATCAACACTACCAAATAGAGAAAGGTGTATCAACTGAAAATCAGACAAGGAATTCACAATATACTAGCCGCATCCGCCCCCGGACTCTCTGGGTCATTATCATCCAGCCCATCTCTATCCGCGTGCAATAATCCTTCATGCTCGCCCTCTCCACTCTCACGCGTAACACCGACACCCATTCCCCCGCCAGTACGGTCCAGGCCAGCATCGGCACCACTCGTCCGGCGCGTTTCCTCGGCGCCGTTGAGCACGTACCAGACGTCCTTCTTAGTGAGCATACCCTGAAGAACACCTCGATCAACAAAGAGGACGTAGCGGAGGCCGAGCTTTTGAAAGTAGCTGACGGCAAGGTGCAGACGGCTGCGACTTGGGAGGGTGAGTGGGGTTTGGTCCATCCAGGGCCTGAGGTCGAGAGTGGTTCGGGGGTCAGCGAGGGGCTGGTGGGCGAAAAAAGCTTCTGTTTCCGGGGGAAGGGAGCGAGGCGGCTGCGTCGAGGTGTGGAGGTTGTATGCCAGCTCAGCGCGGCTAATGTAGCCGAGGAGGATGGCTTCGCGGGGATCCGAGACGACGGGGAAGCCTCGGTAGGGATGGGCATCCAGGATGGCAGTTAGGCTGGCAATGGTGTGACCTGTGGCAGTGAGGACGACGAGATCCTCAATGCGGGTCATAATCTGGGCCGCAGGGATATCCGGAATGGGCATCTCCTCTGAGTTGTCGAGAAAGGGGTATTCATTGAAGTGAATCCACGACTCGTAGATGCCACGTCGCGAGAAGGCGTCACCAACCCATTTGGAGATCATGACGGCCACCATGATAGGAAGGACGTAGGTTAGAGCACCCGTGAGTTCGAACATGATGACAACGATAGATACGGTTAGCCGGGTGACGCCTGCGAGGGCAGCCGCCGCGCCGATAATGGCATAGGTGCCCGGGATAATGCAGGGTGCATCGGTTTCGCACGAGTTGAAGGCGATAAAATGCGGGAAGTTGCGCTGCCAGATCTCCATGATAATGCCAATTGCGCGGCCTGTCAGCGCGCCAATGGCCATGGAAGGCAAGATAATGCCTGCGGGTATCTGCAGGCCAAAAGTGATGGCGGCGAGCCCAAAGCCAAGCACAGAGCCGAAGATGAGCAAGATGATAGTCCCCGCCGAGGCGGCACCCGTCTTGCACAGACCAAACTGGTCGTCAAGCAACTTGGAGCATTCTGAAAACAGATTAGATACCAGGTCTGAGCACTGGGCGCGCATGTAATCGTTGGGGTAGTTGATGAGTGCGGTGAGGACGGCCACCAGAATCACCTGCATGACAGGGCCGGGCAGCCACGAGGTGGACTTTTTCCACCGGGCGACAAACATGTTCGCCTGGATGAAGAGTCCGCCATATATACCGCCCAATATTCCTAGGATCATGTAGGGAATCAGCTCGAAGCCGTGCCAACCTCTGCTGTACGTGACTTGATAGAGAACGAGCTTCCCCGATCGGTATGGGTCGAAGGCCTGTAACACCACTGCAGCCGTCATGGCGCAGACGAAGCTCTGCCACATGGTCTTGTCGGGGAAGTAGTATGACAACTGCTCCAGACTGAACAAAACACCCCCAATGGGTGAACCAAAAGCAACTGATATTCCAGAGGCTGCGGCTGCCGAGAGAACCTCTCTCTTCCGCGCTATACTTTCATTAGCTTTACTAGTCTCTCAAGTGGCGCGCATGTGAAACCCACCTTCGTTATTATGGATGCTAGGAAACAATTTGATGAACAAATTGGCGCAGCAGCACGCAACGTGGACCAAGGGGCCTTCTTTGCCCAGCCACATTCCCGAAGCTACGGCCAGTACCAAGCCAAGAGATTTGGTAATGAGGGTCCAAACGCTGAGGAACCTCCTGATGATGAAGCCACCCAACACAGTCTTGATCTCGGGTATACCACTGTGCTTGGCGTAAATCGAGTACGACTTGACGAGCACAGCTGCTGACACTGCAAAGGTAACCTGACGCAGTCATCGATTAGCATGACGCTGGTGAAGCCAAAGATAAACCGAGCTTACAGCTAGCACCAAATACACAAGGTACTCGATCAGCCACTTCCCGCTGGCTGAGTGAATGCCAAAGGCAGTGCTCCAGGGATTCCACCCCGTGCATTTGGCCTGCTCCTCATAGCCAATACAGCACGATGTCTTGCTTAGGTAGAAGGCTCCACCATCTTCGGTAGAGCAGAACCCGTACTTGATATCGCCGAGCCAGTCTGTCGCGACGTCGATGCCGGCGGCAAGTGCTCCAACCGCCAAGCCCGTGAGCACCAGCACTAGCCAGACCTGGCTCGCATCAAGGAACTGCTGCACGTAGCCTAGCAAGCCCGCCGCGCTGGAACCCAGAACCCGCAGTCGTTGGCGCTCTTTTGTGTACTCAAAAATCCAGTCAATGGCCGTCAAGTCCTCGTAGCCAACACGACGTCCTGGCCCTTCAACGTACCAATCCAACGGGCCCCCATCCTTAGTGTTGTTGCCGTGGAAGTGGTTGCCATGTTCTGTTGTTGTGCCTCCCGGCGGAGACGATAGTGGTGCGGCATCTTGTCTGGCGCCGACGCTGGCGCTGGCGCCACCTGTGAAAACGCTGAGAAGACGAGCGGGCTGCGACAGAAGGCCGCCGCTGAGGGTGCTCTGTTTTTGTTTGCGCTTAAATGAGAGCGGCGCATGATCGTGTGCGTGGTCATCTTGCAATGGGTCATGGGCGTCGAGGATATTGCCATCATCATCGTTGCTATCGAAGAAGTCGAGCTCGTCCGTGTCGTCGTCGTGGGCGTCGGGGGAAAAGCTGGGGTTAGGGTGTAGGTGATTGCGGCTACTGCTGCTGCTCATTGCCGCAGAGAATGGCATCGTGCACGGCTAGACTTTGCTATCGCAAATGCTGTTTTCATTTTCTTCAGAGGCGCCTTGGAACGGGGATGCGACCCCTATTTCCAAAATCGGTGATGATGAAAGTTATGTCGTGTCGCGCGCCGCCTTGTGGTCGATGCCAGGGCTTATCGATAAGCAACGCAAATGTGATGCATGGGCCCTATGTCTTGCAGTCTCCACTCACTGCCTCAGTGGGAATAGGTCATGATGCGATTCCCATCGCTGTTTCTGCCGGAAATGGTGATTTCTTAAATGAGGAAACAAACCAGGTGATACTGCAAATGTGGTTTTCTCGGTTTCAATCACGATAATTCAATGAGGTATTTGTCATTTGTTTTGGATTTTTCAAGCCTTGATTTTGGGAAGCCAAGCCATGGCTGGAAACAGCCAAGCCAGCGCCTCTGCTGAAGAAACGGCCTCCATCAGCAAAATCCAGTCACTTCTGTCTGCCAAGGACGACACAAGCCGCTTCGTTGGACTCGCGCTGTTGAAGTCAGTACTTGATAATTCGCAAGCCCTCCGAGAAAGCGAAGAAACGGTCACTGTGCTGTGGGAAAGCATCTCACCCAAATTCCTTGATCGTCTCATCAAAACGGCATCTCGCAGTCATGCCTCGGTCAAGAATGGCCAGGACATGCTCGATCTCGCCGTATCTGTGTTGCACACCTTTGCAACCTTACTGCCGGAAAAGGCAAGGAAAGATGGCAGAATGACTGGCAGGATCCCACTCTTGGTTGCTTGTCTACTCTATTGGTACAAATTCAACCCCCGAAAGTCTGAACATGGATCTTGACGTGGGTACAGCTCAGGCGACATCACCAAGGCGGTAATAGAGACTCTCCTTAGCCTCGTTAGCCAGCCAGAAGGTGCCGGGGTTTTCATTTCCATCGAGGACCTGTCTCCCTTGACCGAGATTGCGCCATCACAGCATCTCGCCTTGGAAACCCTCTTCCATGCTTGGCTCAATGCCATGGTAGGAGTCGAGAACAAATCGAGCTACAGGCTGGCCATCAATAAGACTATCGGGAATCTCGTATCATCCTTCAAGGGGACGGACGCTGTCACTTTGTTGGCGTTCCTTGCTAACCTCCTCCCTCGTCTAGAACCTAAGGTTAGATCCCGCCCCTGCTCCATTCAGTACGACTTTTACAGACTAATAGCGGTCCAAGGTTCTCCCACAAGCTCCTACTTGGATCAAGCCAATAGGGAAGTTCATATTCAGTCTTGTTGTTAGCCGACCTACTGCGGCCAGTCGAGCTGCTTTCACCAACCTCTCGGCTGCACTCCTTGAGGTCTACCCCCTCGAAGCCCCGGGCCTCCTCTTTGCAAATGACACCAGCAGCGATGAAAAGCCGTTGTCTAATCTCCTAGTCAATCTCATGCTTGTCGACCTTCGCTCCTCCTTGCCGCTACTCCTAGAACAGCTCAACAGTCCACGTTATACTCCCACTGCCCAGCGTCTCGTCTCAGCCTTCAACACCATATCCAACTACATCGGCTTCCTCCTCCGTTCCATGGACTCACCAAACCCCACTCTCACCATTTCCCCCGATCACCTCCTCAAGCTTCGCCGGTCCCTCTCTGAAACCATGTCCGTGGCCGTCGAGTTCCTCCGCGACCGCTACGATGCCTCCGTCGCCGGCACTCTAGGCCTGCACCCTGAAGCACGAATCGGCGCCGCCAACACGGTGGCCGGCTCCCACCTCACCCTCGCCTGGGATTCCAAAAACGAGAACACCGTCGTGACCGCTGACCCGCTGACCCTCGCTGCAATACGCGCCCTCGCCATCTGGCTGCGCGAGGATGATAACGATATGCTCCGTAAGGAAGCCGCGGGACTGGTTGACATGTTTCTGGACCTCTACCGCGGGAGCCCTGGCCCCAAGAGCTTGGACTTTCGGAGACCAGTGCTGGTTGCGTTGGAGGGAATCACCACAGAGAAAAGGGGCATCGAGGCCTTTTTAACCAATGATGGGTGGAAGATTCTAGCAGAAGACATGCTTTCGGTCCTGGAGGAGAGCTCCACGGCGCGTGATGAAAGCGAGGCGGCGAGGGGTATCGAGGTGGTCAGGGTTTTGCTTCATGTCGCTGAGGCTGAGCGGCCAGGCCCCAGACAGCCGTGGATGGATGTTGTGACTCGGGTCGCGGCGTGGTATTACACACCGCCTGCGGGAGGTGATGTGGACATGGTGGATGAATTTCAGGTTGCGGTACTGCAGCTCGTAACTGCCTTGATGGCGGGTTCACATCCTGGGCTGCAGAGGCGGTATGCGCACTCGACGAGTGCAGTCTTGGGTGTTGGAAGCGCGCTGAGAGAGAGGATAGTCAACCAGAAGGGCGACGGGGGTTTGATAGAGGCAGTTGAGGATGTTGTAGTCACCTTGGGGAAGCTAAGGTAAAAATTTAAAGGGGGTTAAAACGAGCAGAAAAACGATCCACCCAGGGGAATGATGGCTGGTAATGAAACTGAGAGACCAGAGGCCTGGGCTAGCACTTGATATCCCACCACCAATAATTCAATCACAATGCCAAAACCGCACTCGTCACTATTAATCTGTACTTGGATTCCCTGTATACATAACATCTCATACCACTTGAAATTTCGGGAAGCCCCCATGGGCTTTTGGCAATTCCCTACTGGTAGCCAAGGGTTGACTGCGATTACACTCGACAAAGTCACGAAATACATAGTTAAGTGCTCCGACGGTGTGACAGTGTTGGCAACCGAAGTAGAACTGCCCGGCAGCAAAGGGCAGCAACAGCGCTGTATGAAAGCTGGGACTTTTCTATATTCCCGTGCAAACCTGGCCAATAACTAGTTAGTTGCATCAGTAACTCTTCAGGCTGTGCTTGGAGGCGAGAACCCCCAAGTGCCCCTGAAAGCCATTGAAAGTCGCTACCCACAGAATCACCAGAAGACCTACATGTAGCGTCTTTGCCAGATATTTAACTCTCTATCTGGGATCTTGTTAGAGTCAAGACTCTTGCATAGGTAGATATCGTGAGTTTCTCTATTAAAATCAGAGATAACCTGGGCCAGACATGTCCGAATCACCGTCTTTCTCCCCGCCAACCACCCTGCTAGTCCACCTAAACAACTACGAGACCTCGGACCACTCATATCTCTTTACCCCGTTTCGCTATGCCATCCGTATTTCAAGCAACAACTGACACGGCAACACGGCAAGTCGACACCATCCAGGTGACCGAGCTGGCTGGCACAACCCCTAACCGAACACAACACCTTTTGGCCCAAAATCTTTACCACCTTCCCCCTGCGTACACCAGCAAATTACCAACCTACCGCGCAGTTACCTTACCTAACGTGACACAGGTCAAATCCGAGCCCACCAAGGACTTACCTACATTCCGACACCGATCTTCCAATGACATTCGTCGAGAGCCTTTCGGGCGGGCGGATTTGCGCAGCACATCTCAGCGCAGCACATGCATCAGAGGATCAACTCACACCCGAAGAGTATATACAACTGAGTCGCCGAGCCACGAAATGACCAAGGACAGAGAGGGTGTGTCCAGCACTCAATCACTGATTTCCTGCCCCCAATGTGACGCCTCACACAGCCCAATCCAACACACCACCCACTGTAACATTTAGGGAAAGAAGAGGGACGTAAGAGAGAGGAATAAAGACTGGAAGGGTGGGGGGGCTGCACAATACTTGTACCAGGTGAGTTGTCAGAACATGAAGAGAGTGGGAACAAGTGAACTTGTAACTTTAACAGGGCCTACCGGAGTCTAGGTGAGAGCCCTAACCTGTGTCGACTGAATGCTCCCCTTCTGCGTGACGTGTCCCTGGTCGTGACGATGGCATTGGCTAGAGTTCATGAGTCGGACGGGCTTCTCATCGGCCCGTGTCCGTGTCTTGAGCTTTCGGCGGCCTAGTGTGGCCTTTATAAGCTTATCACAGGTGAGATCCCAAGAGCGGCCGAAGGATTAAACCCCACCGACAGGATACCGATGCGAACAGCGCACCACTAAAACCACATAATACTTGATGATTCGACACACCACGGCCGTGATAATAGTAATGTGCACTTGGATTTTGATGATCCCACTAATGTTAGCTGGCACCAGCTCTCAGTTTGGCTGCTGGCCTCCGGTTGATTGTTCGCCCTCGCTGTTCAAGTTTTCTCCACAGCGCATTACGGAAAACATCCGATTATGATAACTCACGAGCCTAGAGTCCAAATTATATACTAGTAAGGTGTTAGAGATGCACCCCCTCTCGGAAGGCGGGAAGGGAAGCAAATCCCCGGCGGGAAGGACAGCGGGCATTTTTACCCCTATCAAAAAACTTAACGTACAAAACCTGTGAATTCGCCCCTTTGTTCGTGCCAGGAAAGAGTCAGGACCGGTACGGGCGTGCTGTACCCCAGCTTCGCTTCCCACATCCTAGATTCCGGAAGTGGTGCTGCTCAATCTATCCCACCTCGTTGATGGGGGTATGGACCACATCCCGCCGAGGTAGCCCCTCTCCGATGAGCCAAATGAGCGCCTGGGGGGCTGGCCTCCATAATAATGAAAATGGCGCGCGCGTGTGTGTGGCATGCCTGGTGATATGCATCTGAGATTGGTCCATGTACCATGCCCTCACTTTTTCTCTGCAAAATAGTCGCCGGTACGTTGAGCCGAACTGGCAGATAGCCATAATACCCAATTGGCTACCAAGGACGTAGCGCAGCCAGACAGTGACGGCGGCGATGAGACGAACACTGTCCCTAGCCCCGACTTCCTCTTTCGCTTTTCCGCCCTGTCAACGGATCAGCCTGTTTGATTTTAGCCCGTCATATCTACCAGATAGTGCACCGCGAACGAAAGAAGCACTCTTCGAGAACAACGAATCGCTGAGTACCTAGACTCCTCCTGTGGCCTAACCTACCTCTTTACGACCCGTCTCGCCTCCTCAGCAGCGCTACTACCGCTGGCGTGAGTAGCTACCCAGTCTAGCTTGTGTAGGCGTGCCCAGAGGTGTGCCACGGCGGGCTCCGAAGACGTTCTTCCATCATTCCGGGTATAGCCTCACCGTTTCGAGAGACGTGCAGGTCCCTGGCGGGGCAACGTCTCGGCTATGTGGCCGTATGTTGTTGCAGTCTACATAACCAAGATCAAGCCCCGCCGCGTGGGTAGGAATACTCGCCTTGTTTGGAGCGGAGTCGGGGATGCCTAGGACGCCGTCACTCTGAAGTCATCATATTCTTTGCTCGGGTAGCTAGGGCCCTGACGGCGTTAAGGCGAACGCCCAGGCGGGATGGCAAGCTTTGCGGTCCAAGTGGTGGGTCGGACAGAAAGAGATAGGCCTGCCGACAGACGAGGTACAGGAAAAGCGCCGATTCGTGGCAAACGCCAGTTCACACATACACTGGGCACAGGCGGGGCGAAATCCAGCTGCGTAAACCTCAACATCTGGTGACGGAATCATGCCGAGTTACAGTAAGACTTGTTGCAACGAAGCCAACCGAGTACTGGGCATCTCTGGTCTCGAGTAAAATCACCCCGGTGGTCTCGCTGGAGGTTGCAGAGAGGCACAGATGAAGAAGTGCTATGCGCTGCTGGGAAGCACTTTGCAGAGACAACAATGAAAATGGTCATGCGCAGTGCATCTCCGCGAAAGTCCGTACCCGACACGGTAGCAGCCTTCTTAGTGTCAGATCAACTCCACCGCGATATGTTATTGATCCGGGATCTGAGGTGGTAATCATTGCGGCAGAGTACGCAGAGGGTTGTAACGGAAGTTGCTCCTAGCAGGTCAGGCGAAGTTGCCATGTCGAACCGACACAGCGTCTCCCTAGGGAGGATGCCGAACCGGTCGGCTCGTTCCATGGCTGTCCTCAACAGTGGTCATCACAGCCGTTGAACTGCTGCTGCAAGGGAGCCGCCTCCTGAAACGGCTAGGTAGGGTTATTACATGCGTAACAACAAAGTGTTGCAAAATCAGATGGCGATTTGCGACTTGGCAACTAAACATCTTTGCCAGTTATCGCCTCTTCGATTTCGGGTCATGACGATTCATCAAGTGAGCGAGCGAGCAGAGCCGGGGCAGGACGGGACTAGCTGCAATAGTCCATGGTCCATGCAAGATGCCAGGTATCCCTTGTGCTGCGGGTAATAATCGGCTGGACTATTCGTGGGGCCAATATGGAAGCTTGGGAGAGGACGGATCGAATCGAGCCGTGTAACCCTCCTTGGTGGCTGTCCGTGAATCCAGGCTCTTGAATGCGGCCGAGGGGAACATTGGGAGGGGGACCGGGGGTCGACGGACACGCAGTCGCACGGCGGGGGCACTGTGAAGTGCGATGATTTGGCACCTTTGTTGCGACGACCGACTTGCAGCCTGACTCAGCGAGAAGAGGAATTGTGGATCGATCGAGGTTGGGAACCGTGCGATGGCAGGTAGCGGGAGCCGTGTTGGCTGGGGCATGATGAGTATGCAAGAGAAGACGTCGAATGCTTCTTTCTTTATATTAGCATTGTCTCGCGCCTGGACCCTCATGGCATGCCAGCGTCAGAGCCGTGAAGCCTAAGCAGATCGCAGCCTAGTGTGGTGCGGGGAGAAGGAGGGGCGCAAAGAGCGGGCATGCGACAAAAAAACGC
>Ga0247760_1001952_pt1 | contig 17161 bp, 16 predicted proteins | sample UWRJL171409R4_FD_179936 | JGI IMG/M metagenome (GOLD analysis project Ga0247760, IMG submission 179936) | Plant litter microbial communities from Arlington Agricultural Research Station in Wisconsin, United States - UWRJ-L171-409R-4 | ecosystem: Environmental > Terrestrial > Plant litter >... | reverse complement strand
GCTTGAATCTCTCGGTGATCGATAGGGCTTAGCGCGTTCCTAACCGCTCCTGCATCGGCACTGGGGGCTGCTTGGGGGCGCCAGACAGCCGAATATGTCAGGTTGTTATGCATGACCCAAACCGCCTCCCGTTAGTGGAGGGCCAACCGGCGGACCGGGTACACAGTGGGAAATATAACCTGTAAGTCGTTTCTCATTTAGACCGGGTCGTTCCTGTCTTTCTCATTATCCGCGATGTCTACCATCTATGCCTGAACGGCCTCCCCATCGTCGCCATCCTTGACTGCCCCTGAATCCGCCAAAAGGGGAGCCCAGTGGTTCGTCTCGGGCCAAGATGCCCACCGTTCGCCCCGCACAGCGAGAGGCCTCGCGCTGGGGGGCAAGTGGTCAACAGCTGCGCCGATACTTCCAGCCCACTTCTCCCGAGCAGTTGCTTGCGGCAGTAGCAAATGATGAAGGCGACGATCCGCGGACGCGGAGGAGTCCGCGTCTTGTCCAAACTTCTTTCAACGGCCTCGGCAGGACCTCTACCACTATCGCCGCCAAGAACGGCTTCGTCCATACGTGCATCGAGGCCTACAGCGAGCACCACAACCTCGTGCTGCGCCCAGACGACATCTGGCTGGCCATCCTGACACAGCTCAGCGTTTATGTCAACGCCAACGCCGAAGAGCTCCGCTCACTGTTTGTCAGCCACAATGGGCAAGAAGACCTTCACATCGAGGTTGAACTGACGCCGGATTTGGACCATGGCGCCATGGCATACGAAATGACCAAACTCATGAGCACCAGCCTCAAGGACCCGGAGCTTCGTGAATGGATTCTCCCCGCATTCAGCACCACTGAGAAGACAGACCAGGCCGTTGCGAGCATTGTGTTTATGGGCACCATGCAGAAGTACTACACGTACAGCTGGGGCACGCGCTGTGGAATCCCTGCCGTCACACTACTCGGCGAAGAGGACGACTGGATCGAGATCGCAGAGCGGTGCGCCGTCCGGCTAGCGACAGGCGAGTTCGGGCCTGAGGCGGCAAAGTGGTACCGGGTTCTGAAACCTGTGCTGGCTGGCTTCTTGGAGACGTTCCGGGACCCTTCGGGCGCAGCGGCAACGCGGTTTTGGCAGGGTATTGTAGATGAGCACCGACCGAATGGAAGCGGATGTACGACATACTCTGGATGGATCACGGCGTTTTGTTTCTGGAACGAGAAAGGGACATGTCTGCACAACAACCCCGTGCGGAACCTGGATGGGACAAGAAGCGTGAGGCTGGCGAGGAGTGAGATACCGAATGGGTTTACAAAGGTGCCCGTAACGGTGGTCAACATGGGCGAGAAAATCCCAACCGAGATGGTGGCTGGCTTGATGGGGATGCGGGTAAGGAAATTTGAGACCGATGAAGAGGGAAAGGGCGGTGGCAGTCCAGCGTCGAGTCCGACGGCTGAGAGCTCCGGTGGTCTTCAGAAATGGGAGGGCTACGACACGCTGCAACCGGCGTCGGGATGGTTTATGCAATACGTTTGAGGTAAGTCGGTTGGGCTGTGTCATGAAGATGTGGTGATGGGCAGTCGTGATGGTATCACCCACTGAGCTTTCCAGTGGAATTCCTCCCTCCTTATAAGTGACGAACCCAAAAGCCTCGATGATACGTTTATCAACCTGTATTATGAAATGACTGGCAGATGAGCCCCTCTCTGTCGTAGCATAAATTAGTTCCCGTGATTGATGATACAAAAATACCGGGCCTTGAGAAAAACCACGTCCCTCCACAGGAAGAACCGCACAACCTTTATATCCCATACAATACACATACACATACTCCCTTCACTGTATCCACGGCTTCAGGGCTTCACGGCCACCGCCGTCCCCGTCCCAGGATGGCCATACTTCCTCGCCCACTGCACAATCTGCGAGTTCATCCCCCTCAGCACGAAGAAATACACAATCGGGATAAACCACCCCAGCACCGTGTCCAACACCCAGTTGTTCCGCGGCGACCCGCCCATCACACCGCACCGCATCAGCTCCCCCAGGAACGAAACCGTCACAAAGTAATCCCCCCGCTCCAAGCCTGCAATCGACCGCGAGGCCACCGTGTCGGCCGTCTCGGCCGGCTCTTCCTTCTCCAGCTCGGCGGTGATGCCCGGCTTAGTCTGGTTCTCGCGGTCGAAGCCAGGCGTGATGATGGTGGCGGGGAAGATGACGTGGACTTTGACGGGCGTGTCGGGGTATAGCGACATCTCCATCGCAAGGGTGTCGGCGAGCCCGCGCAGCGCGTACTTGGTGGGGGTGTAGGGGCCGTAGCCAATGATGGGGAAGAGGGCGAGCACCGAGGCGGTGAAGATTAGGTGCTTTGGCTCCGGTAGGGGGGCTTTGGGGGAGGTGGTAGGGGTAGGGACGAGCCACTCGCGGAGGATGGCGTGCGACATCTCGGCGGCGCCGAAGTAGTTGACGTCCATGTTGCGGCGGGCAGCGGCCATCGAGTCGTCGTGCGTCCACAGCAGCGGCGTCGACATGCCGGCGATGCACCACACGATGTCGGGCGGGGCGCCCGAGTTCCACGCGATGGCCTCGGCGATGACGCGCGCGGCAAAGTCGGGCTCGGAGACGTCGGCCGAGATGTACGTGAAGCGCTGCGTGGCGGGCGAGGAGGCCGCGGCTTTGACGGCGATGAGGGCTTCTTCGAGCCGGCCGACGTTGCGCGACACGAGGATGATGTGAGCGCCTTTGGCGGCGAGCTGCGTTGCCGCGCTGAGGCCCATGCCTTCCGAGGCGCCGGTCAGGAGGACCGTCTGTGTTTGTGTCAGCCAGCTGTTTTTTTCTTACATGATTTGGTGAGGAAGGACTCACGCGGCCCTCGACGGGCATGTGGTTCTTTTTGCTGAACAGGCCGAGCATTGCGACGAAGGCGACGATAGCGCCGAGGATGCCCGTTGCGACGAAGGTGTTCGAGACTTCGAGATTGGAGATGTAATCCATCAAGTTGTGAGTCTCAGGCATGAAAAGCGTTGTGTCTTCACTGAGCGACGCGTGAGATGAGATGTGCGTTCAGTTTGGTGAGACGCTGACTGATGACAAGATGCAATCACAGCCTGTCAGGGGCCTCTTTCCAGCGGGACGCTGCGCTATCGGCAGACATGAGCGCCTCTGATTGGGGCTTTCTGCACGAATCTATCACTGTAGCCATGATGTTGCGACAATAAAACCAGGCTAATGATAGGTTGTTTATTCTGGAGTCTACAGCATTTCTGTGACCATGTGTTTGATCTTACCTCCTGCCTCCTGCGCTGCGAGTGACCGACGATTGCAGTCCGCGAATTCCCATTCACAGCTCCACTTCGTGACCCAGGTTTAGGGTACGCCAAACGCTTTACAGGGTACGCAGAGATTCTGAGTCGCTCCAACACCAATCCCTGAGCCCCTCTACCAACGTATTCTCCACCACAAACAGTCGACAAGAAAACCAACCAACCCACAGCTACTTCACATCTCCATCTGAATCGCCCCTATTCACCTCCCTCTGCGAATGCAGCCCCTGCCGAACATTACACATCACGCCCCCTCCCCCTTCTCCCTCTCCTCAGCCACCCCCTATCCCATTCGCGATCTCGCTCCCACTCCTCACCACACCCCATCTCGGGGGGGCTGACTTAGGACCGCGAATGGCCGCTGGTCAAGCCACTGCGTCGATATCCCCGCGGCAGTTGGTGATGTTCCATTCCAGCGTCTGGAGTTCCAATCAGCCGTGGGGCAGAGGACAGATATTGTGTTATCTATGTAGTTGCAGAGTCGTAGGCGCATGGCTGTGCACTTTGCGTCGTTTCTCGGGAAGTAATCTGTGGAGCCGAGGGCCGTTGCTTGTTGGTGGGGTTGGGGCGGAGAGGAAGGCAGGAAGGCCAGCCAAGGAGAGAGATTGGCTTTGCCATCTGCCATGATGATGCAAGAGAGGAAGGTCAGCTTGGTGGAGAGGTCATTGTTGGTATATGGCAGATACCCATGAACGAGATGCATGAACTAGCCCCTGATATTGTCTAGGGTTTAGGCCCCAGTTGACGGTCAGGAGAACCAAAGCCTTGTCCTCAGTAACATCGGTTGCAACTACTCACTGGAACCCTTCGAGACTTTTACACTCTCTTTGTTGTCACCCGTTTCTTCCCTGGATATATCCCAAAATGTCCACAATCCCCAGGTCAGCAGAGAAACTGGGATCGCAAATGCGCAGTATATCCAAAACTGATTGGATACGATGAGCCCACCCTCGGAGCCCTGAGCTGGATCGACAGAGAAGAAAGGCGTACTGAAAACCGACTGCCGAATATGTCAGTGCGAGATGGGTTAATTGTGTACCAACAAGCTAGATATCTCTACTATTATGCCAAGGTAGAGTAAATAGCACTGGAAGACAAAGTTCATTGGAAAGCCTTGAACCAGATGAAGGGGATTCAGATAATAGTGGCTTGAGTTGGAAAGTGAGCGTCACCAACTGACTCTTTTGCTGCATCAAATTTGAAAGCTTCAGGTAACCGACCAGAGGCACCACTTGAGCCTGAGCCGAGATCTCACACCTCGACACTATGGGGTTTGGGTATTGCTGCTGGTGCAACGATCTTGGATGAGAAGATACTGGATGGTGATCCTGAGACGCCCCAGTTCACAGGCTTGGAGCGTGGTCCCAGTGGAGGAGACTTTGCGTTGGTTGAATCAACCCCCAAAAATCCCTAAAAATCCCTAAAAATCCCGCGTGCAAATGGCATCAGGGAGTGTAGTACCGTTTGTCAACATGGCGCAAGTCAAGTGAGACAGGTTCAGGGTCCGCAGGTCACCGTCATTTTTAGCGGGGTCGCACGTGGAGATAGGCGGGAACAGTAGGCGGTGAGGGACCCATCTTATCCGTCCCGCAGCAGCGCCTCCAGAACGTCAAGCGATTTTTTTATTCTGCCGCTTCTCGACAACACCGCCCACCACGAGACGAAAACAGGTTGCACCAACGCAGCCTCGCCAATTTCGCCCGCTCAGCGCCTCACACCAGTCACGATGGCAAAGAAAAGAAAGGCCTCCCGAAAGGCGGAGCCCACGGGCCCGCGCGAGGTCGACGCCAAGGACGCTAGCCTAACGGTCCGGACGTACAAGGATGTCGCAAACTCGGAGGACGAATTCTACGCCGAGAAGGACCGGATAGACTTTGAGTCTGACGATGGCGGCCGCGAGTCCAAGCGCCGCAGGAGGCAGGAGAAGGAGGATGAGTTTCTAGAGGCCTCGGACGAGGAGGTTTTCGCTGAGGACGACTCGGACGAGGAGTCGGAGGTGAAAGCGCCGAAGAAAAAGAAGAGCGCGAAGGCGGCTGTGATCTCTGACGACGAGATGGAGGCACAGGATGAGGAGGGCGAGGGCGATGATGGCTGGTGGGGCACCTCGAAGAAGGAGTACTACGATGCTGACAATATCGAGACGGAGGCTGATGCCTTGGTAAGATTTGGTGGTCTGGGTGGGCTGGGCTGTATTGATGCTAATGAACCGTGTAGGAGGAAGAGGCGGAGGCGCGGCGACTCCAGGCGAAGAAGTTGGCCAAGATGGAGGAGGCTGACTTTGCCTTTGACGAGGGTGATTGGCTGGCCCCGAAAGCGCAAGCCGGAGAGGAAGAGGAGGTCGTGACAGAGGTGCTGAACGAGGCTGAAATCACCGAGGAGATGGGCCCCGAGGAGAGATACAGGCTGCTGCAGACTCGGTACCCCGAGTTTGACTATCTCGTGGACGAGTTTAGGGACCTGCGGCCCGTGCTCACAACACTGCAACAAGAAGCGGAGGGCAAGCCGACCAAGTCTTTGGAGGTCGTCAAGTCCTGGGTGCTTGGATGCTACGTCGCCTCTCTGGCAAGTTATTTTGCTATCCTGACGTCTCCCGCGAGGGATGAAAAGGAGGCGGCTAAGCCGTTGAGCCCTGCGGAACTGAGAGATCACGAGGTCATGGAGACCCTTATGAGCTGTCGCGAGGCCTGGCTCAAGGTTCAGCCCCTGAAGCCGACCAAGTCTGCCATTTCAGATGCTGGCATGCTTTCACCCCCTGAAGATGTGGATGATGTTGACATGTCCGATGTCGCGGTTCCGACGAAGAAGGCAAAGAAGGAGAAGAAGGCCGACATCAAGGCCCGCCAGAAGAAGGAGGCAGACAAGGCAAGAAAGGCCAAGGCTGTGGAGCAGTCGCTGGCAGACCTGTCTACTCTACTCAAGAGCACCAAGTCGACCAAGGCGGGCTTGGCGCCAGCTGGCTCTGCGGACGACCGCATGGATGATAACCGCTCTGACTTCGGCGAGGAGGATGTTATCGATGCCCACACAGCCGAGGAGAAGTCACGCCGCAAGAAGACTCTCAAGTTCTACACGTCTCAGATCGTCCAGAAGGCCAGCCGTCGTGCCGGCGCAGGACGCGATGCCGGTGGTGATATGGATATCCCATACCGCGAGCGATTGGTAAGTGACATTACACACCTGCATACCTGGAATTCTATCTAACGTGCTTTACAGCGGGATCGGACGGCACGTCTCAATGCCGAGGCTGAACGCCGTGGTAAGAAGGAGAACAAGGACGCCGAGCTCGGCGGTGACAGCGATGACGATGGCGCGGTCGCCACTGAGGTGCGCGACAACGAAGACGAGTACTACGACATGGTGGCAGGCGCGGCGCAGAAGAAGAAGTCAGACAAGGCGGCACGCTTCGAGGCTATCGCAACGGCCCGCAGGGACGAGCGTGTGGTTGAGGCGACATCGCTGGGCCCGGATGGAAAGAGGCAGATCACATACCAGATCCAGAAGAACAAGGGTCTGGCACCACGGCGCAAGAAGGAGGTGCGCAACCCGCGTGTCAAGAAGCGCATGATGTACGAGGACAAGCAGAAGAAGTTGAAGACGATCAAGGCCGTCTATAAGGGCGGCGAAGGCAAGGGCGGGTACCAGGGCGAGATGTCCGGTATCAAGACCGGGCTCGTCAAGAGTGTCAAGCTATAGGAGCTGTAGAAACTAATCACGGGACGAACTTCTGTTTGCCGAACTCCAGACCTCCTTAAAACTGTCACATGATAATCCTTGGTCTAGCGCCGGGTTGTGGCAAAGCACCCCGCAATTCCCCAGACTTGGAAGCTTGGCATGCAGCGAGATGATGCAAGCCAAACTTATTTTTTCCGCGCCCTGACGTGCCTGAATTTTCAAGTCAGACGATTCTCGTTCGACGTTTTTCTTCTGCCGCTCAACAGCCCACACCAACATTCCATTCTCCATCGTTGTCGTCCCCTCTTTACCCGCATATTATCTTTGTTTCTTGCATCCAGTTCACTTCCATTCTGACATTTTCCCCTCAGCCCTGAACCTGAAGTTTTTTCTGCGCCAAGCTGGGATCATCCAAGCCGAGCCGGGACTCCGTGCCCTTTCTCCTAGCACGTATCCTGCCTGCCCAAGGCCCCTTGGCGTAGCACCTGGACAGGCAGGGCACCAGCGGCGCGATGGCACCGCCGACTGAGCACCTCCATCTCGACGTGGAGGCTATCTCGGGAATTTGTGGATCCATATCGATTGCCTGCTGGGTTGTCGTCTTCTCTCCGCAGATCATCGAGAACTTCCGCCGATCCTCCGCAGACGGTCTCTCCATCCAGTTTATCATCATATGGCTATTAGGAGATGTCTTCAACATACTGGTATGTGCCTCTGTGTCTTCGTTTCGACCCCTGAAACTGACATTCACCAGGGCGCCGTGCTACAAGGGGTACTTCCTACAATGGTGATTTTGGCCATCTACTACACCATTGCCGACCTGGTCCTCCTCGGCCAGTGCTTCTACTACCGCGGCTTCACGCTCAGCGATGCCCCGGCCTCGCCCCCCGTCAAGCCGAAGCGCAAAGCCCCGCCCTCCGAGCGCACTGCCTTGCTCGCCTCCGACGGCCCGGGCCGCATCGCCGATGCCGAGCGGAGGGGCTCGTCCTCCGATTGGATGCATCTCTCTCCCGCCGTACCTCTCGTCACCGACTCACCCCCACCCCCGCCGACTCAACTCCAGGTCTTCGCCTTCAACGGTATGGCCATTCTGATGGTGTGCGCGGCAGGGATAGTAGGGTGGTGGCTCAGCCGGGAGTACGGTAGTGGCGCGGTGGATAAAGGAAAAGCCACCGTGCCCGGGGAGGATGACGAACCGCTCAGGATGGACTTCTGGGGGCAAATCTTTGGATGGCTATGCGCGGTGCTGTACCTCGGCTCGCGACTGCCGCAGCTGTTGCTGAACTTCCGCCGGAAGTCGACCGACGGCGTGTCAATGCTGTTCTTCCTGTTCGCGTGTCTCGGAAACATGACCTACGTGCTGTCCATCGTTGCATACGGCCCCGAGTGTGCCGAGGATGGCGAGTGCCGAACGGGCGAGGCCTCGCAGCTGTACTGGCGGTATATTCTGGTCAACCTTTCTTGGATTTCTGGCAGCGCAGGGACGCTGTTCCTGGACTTGGCCATTTTCGTGCAGTTCTTCCTTTACAGCAAAGGAGACGAGGACAGCGACGGCGAGGATGAGAGCACCTTGGATGAGGAGGAGAGTATTGATGGGTCGCTCTGGGATCAGACACCCGTGCTGGAGAGGACCGTATCGGATTTTACAGAGGCACATTAGTAGATATAGAGGGTTACACAAGGCACAAAAGCTGGTTGGGTAATAAGCAGGGGGGACAAAAATATGGGCAAGGTACACAAAAGCATGGTTCTTAGATATTTGTTCATAATAGTTGCAAAGCTCGGCGAAAAGGGATTGTTATTCTAGCTGTGTAATATCTTGCTGGTCCGAGTTCGATATATTCATGGAGCGACAGAATGCGGTTGAGATGGAGTTTATTGCCAGGCTTCAATTCACTCATCGCCTAGGCAACTTCATGTTCCGGAGCTGCGGTCAAAGCGGTGGGGAATATTCTCTGTCTTTAGGGATTTATACTAGCTTTCTATTGCTACCAGTGAGATATACCCTTGTCTATCACCTTCATGTAACACCAATGTACCAGTTTCGTTTTGAGACCCCTTTTCACGTAATGCCCTTTCTGGGCAGATCACAACCACCCCAACCTCCTCCACAGAAAACTTCCACCTCCAAACAGCGCCGTCACCCCCGTGAAAGCAATCAATCCCCCATAACCACTCCCATACCCCGAAAGCGCCTCTCCCTGCCACGGCAAGTCCTTCACCAATGCTTCACTCAGCGGCCCCGATACCACATTCCCCACTCCTCTCCCAAGGGCGAGAAACGCAAACACCATGCTTGGATCAGCCTTGCTCCGCTGCTCTTCACCTCCACTGCCACTCCCACTTGGATTCGTAATCTCCTGCATGATCCCCGGCCACGCACTCGTAAACGACCCTGCAAACAAGCCATACACCACCGCAAACATATACAACACCGCCAGATTACTCGAGAACCCCCACAGCAGAAACGTCCCCAGCGTAGCCCCCGCGGTCGAGACAAGAATACACGTCGTGACGTGCAGCCGATCGATCAGCGAGCCCATCGCCACGCAGCCAAACACCGATGCAACGTTGAGGAGGAGAACTGAGAGGGCGGAAGGGAAGTTACCCGCCCCCAAAACGGACCGGGCATACGAAGGGAGGTAGAGACCCGGGAGGAAGAAGCCAATTGCCTCGACCACGTTGAAGAGTTGGTAGAGCAGGAAGCGCGGGGAGATGACGAAGGCGAAGTCGAAGGGCTTTGTGTGGGAGTGCTGCGCGGCCGGGAGACGGGGACGAACAAAGTACACGAGGGGGGCGGTGCAGACGAAGATGAGACTGGCGAAGATGCGCAGGGTGGTGCGATACCCGTAGGAGGTGAGGAGGTGCTCGAGGAGGAGCGGGAGGATGACGCCTGCGAGGCCGGTGCCGGACCACATTACGCCGTAGGCGAGGCCCTTGCGGCGGGTGAACCACTCGTCGAGGTAGAGGATGCAGGGGGAGTAGGCGATGGAGCCGCCGAGAGCGTAGAGGACACCCTGGGTCGCGATGAGGTGGGTAACGGTGGTCGAGAAGGAGGAGAGCGCTAGGGAGAGACACATGATGAGGAGTCCGAAGATGGGGGACCAGCGGCCTTGGATGGGGAACCGCTGGAGCATACCCATCACAAGGGGGGCGCTAATGTACATAATTCCCATAGCACAGGTTCCGACGAGGGCGATGTTGTTGGACCCGGCGAAGGGCTCATGGGTGCTGTAATAATTCTGGAACACGCCGAAGGCAAAGGGGAAGCCTAGGGTGGTAAGTCTGGGTATGGCATCTTCTTGGACGTTTGTTTCTCGAGTACATACCCCATACGAGCGCTTCAATTATGAAGCAGGCGCCGAGGAAGAGCCAGGCGTCTTTGCCGCCATCGACGGGGGGCAGAAGGGGGAACTCGTGTCGGCCCTCGGGGGGAGGACTGCCCTCTTCGATCTCATCGTGCGGACCGCTGATACGCCGTAGCTCGATGGTGGATGTTGCTGTCGACATTTTGGTTCCATGCGATGCAAACCACAGAACGTCCAACTGATTTTCAGATCGGTTTATGAACGGCAAGAACACCGGGATCGGCCGGTTTGGCCCCACTCGGATTATCGCGCCCTGCGAACGACCAAAGTGGCGGTCACCGGCCGGTCGGATGCGATCCCGTATTCTACTAGCTTAACTCACTTGCATCACTTCGTTGCCGCTTCCAGTCACTGAGACGAATCAATAGTGCTCAATCTGCTTCGAACGCCGGAGGAGTTCCCTGAATGGTTCCTTGTGGAGAAGTCCCGTCAAGAATGCTTACCCAAGGGGGGAGGTGCTCTTCACGGATGATTTATGATTAGTTATCATTTCTTAGAGTAGTCCTGACCGCCCGTGTGTAGTGCATTGCGCGGGTGGACCAGTAGAGGCATGGAAGACTGCAGGAGTCGACCTCCGTTGTCGGTTTTGAAGGAATCGTTCAACCTGCCAGTGGAAGGGGGCAGGTCCCGCATAGGTAGTCACATGATCCAGACCTTAGTTCTCTCCTGAGATTAGGAGGCGCTGCAGTTTAGTACTTGTACGACCTACGTATTTCCCAATCGTCCAACTCTGATCTGTTCAGTCTACATACATTGCCTTTTAATCAAAATCATGATGGATGCATCAAGTTCGAACCCTTATTACAATATAGCGTTTGTGAGAATGCCAGGGAATCGTCAAACTCGAGATGCCAATGCAACGTTCTATTCACTAGGTACTCGAAAGACGATTTGGATGCTGCGACCGATGCACGGACCGAAGAGAAAGCCATAAGAGTAATCTATCAGATTGTATAGGAGCTCCACGTTGTCGAACAGGGTGTGCCACCTCCCCGCGGCTAGGTCGTAGGGCTGCAGGCAGAAGAGGTCTGTCCGGGGAAAGTAGTTGATGACGCGCCATGAATTAGAGGTCGACGCAGGCAGGAATGCCCGCCGGACACGGGGGTTTGTGGGGTCGGCTTGGTGCTCGTTGTAGTGTTTGGCAATGATCTCCTGGGATTCATAGCAAGCGGTTCAGAGGCCACTGTCGCGGAGGTAGGCCGAGGGGTTGGACCATGTCCAGGAGTGGAGTCGGGAATTCTTGCCTAGACGGGGGGCCGCAACGCCGCGTAGGATGCGGGTGGTGGCGGCGACCGCGTGTTGGTTCATGGCGGCCCATTCTTGGTCGTCGGAGGGGTTGAAGACGGAGAAGAAGTGGATTGAGGGTGAGGAGTCGACGCTGATGGCAAGATTCCAGATCAGAATTCGAATCTCGGTTGGGAGGCGTGGGAAATGCGGGAATGCTGCGTCGGGAGCCATGGCTGGTCGTGGCTGCGTAACGGAAGGGTTGTGGTGATGTACTTGAGGGCTTACTCGGACAGGCGAGATGGTAGAGATAAGGAAGACTGGAGAGCGTGTATGGTCTTCAGACGGTATTCATTTTGGTATCAGCTGCAGGGTTAGGGTTTGATCACGTCAGTTTCAAGCACCGCGTCCAACTCACTTCTCAAGAGCGCTGTCCCAAGACCAGAGATTGACGGAAACATTACACAAGACCACAATCCAACAGAAGATCTCGACAGGCGCCAAGATGCCTCCAAAAAAACAGACAACCCTTCAGGGGTGGGGAATTAAAAGCGTTGCTGACCTGCAATTAAAAGTTGAGCAGTCGAAAGCGCTCGCCGGCCAGGTGACTGAGGTCACCCGCGCGCCAGAGTTCCAAGATGGCGTGCATCCCATCCAGCGCGATGTCCAGGGCGTTGCCGATGTACGCGCCGAGATCGAGGAAGTGTCCGCCAGGATAAAAGAGAAACGCAAGGAGCTTACCGCGCTCCTCGGCACCTTTGAGGAAGACACTAGTCTAGATATTGAAGCCGCGCTTTTTCGGCTGCCCGAGCCGATGGTCACCGAGCTCATGAATGCGTGCTTCCGCAGCACCCTCTTTGAGCGGCTGCAGGGCGTCGAGAACCCAGCTGACGCACTAGCAGCAGCACAAAGGTACCAAGCAGAGACTCGGGAACGCCACGAAAGAGACAAAAAAGCCCTGGAGGGGCAGATCAAGGAGCTCAAGTCCAAGAACGCGGGGATCGAGGCATCCCTGAGCACCCTTCAGAATGAAAACAGTTCTCTCAAAGAGAACCTTGGGAGCACCAGCAGACAGTATATTCGCTTAGAGAATGATTTCGAAATGCTTTCGATGGCGCTCGAGGAGGCCTGTGGAGAGATCGGGGACCTTGAGGAGGAGGCTACCCGCCTCCGGCCTTTTGAGACTAGCTACGGTCGCGCCGAGGCGGAACGCCACCGACTCAGCCAAGAAGTCGAGCGCCTTCAGGGGCAGGTCGATACATACAATGAGAGGTGCGCAGTTTACGACAAGCGAATCGCTAACCTGGAAACGGAGTGCTGCAGCAAGAAGGCCAAGCTTAGTAAAGAGCTAGTCCATACCATAACGGAGCGTGATGAGGTTAGTGCTGCTCTGGCAAACATGATCACGACGCGAAACACGCTTGAGACAAGAGTCTCTGAGCTCGAGACCAGCTACCAAGCGATCGTGCAAGAGCGAGGCCAGCTGAGGGCAGTATGCTCGAGGCTAAAATCGCGGGTTCTCAAAGGATATCTGAGTGAAAAGAGACACTTTGCCGGGGAGCGCGCTCCGCTTGACAACAGGGCTAGAGCGCTCGAGGTGGAGAGGAACCAGCTTGCTGAGCAGAATGGTGAGCGAAACGCCGAGTTCCTGGCGGCTTTGGATGTCTTTTCGCAGCTTGCGAATGACGTTGAGGATGGGTACGAAGAGTACATCGAGGCGCTCGACGAAGATCATGACAGGCTGCTGGCGGAGTACGATCGGGTACTCGACCGCTGTCAGAATCTCGAGCTGGCCCGAGAAGCAGCCGCGGATATCAATCACAAATGGTCCGAGAAAATCGCCGAGCTGAACGAGACAGCTAACAATCTAACAGAGAGCGAGAACGATCTCCTAGTACTTTGTGCAGAACAGCAGTCGATAAACCGTAACTTGCAGCAGCGGCTCGAAAACCAAACGGCGAGCTCTGGGGCCCGAGAGCGGGAACAAGTCGAGCGGATCCGCGATCTCGAGAGGCAACTTGTTGAGCAGACACAGGGGTTTACAGAAGCTTCCGACAAAGTCAACCAGCAACAAAGAATCATTCAGACCCTTCGGGAAGAGAGCGAGGAAGACGACCTGACTATCCAGGCGCTCAACCACCAGATCGATGAACTCGAGGAACAGAACGGAAACTACGAGCGTGAAATCCTCTCCCGAAGCTTTGCGCTTGCAAACCACGTTCCCGGCGTGTCTATACAGATGTGGGAGCCCCTCCTTGTGCGTCTCATGGAAGGCGAAGATGAGGACGGTCATACTGATCTCGGGGCCATTGAGCGCGAAAGTTGGCCACTCTTTGGGCTATCCGATCCGACCCGGGGAGCCGATGGCCTAAGCGAGCCCGATAGCTCGCAACCTGAAGATCCGGCGGCATGGGAGATCTTAAACTCTCGCCCAAATATCGCCGCTCACCAACTGTTTGCGGCATTTAAAACTGGCCGGTGGCAGAACCCGGAGACACTTCGCCTTGCCTCCCATCTCGCAAATTCGGTTGCCAATGGCGAGAGACTCAACGTCGAGGTCGCCCAAATTGCTCTTCACAACGTGGTTTCGGTCTTGGTAAAGACTCGGGACTCTGTGAGCTTGAGCGCCGACGGTTACATGGTTATTCTTGGGCTGTTTCAGGCCTTTGCCGTTCTTGATGAACGATTTCCCGGCTCGTTTTACGGCCTGATTGTTCGGTCTAAGATCGACTACCTTCGGGGCCTCCCTGAGGGCGGTATGACGGGGATGCTCCGCGGCATGCTCGGACAGGAGCTGACGACTGAGAACTTGCCAGGCAAGACTATCTCCATCGGGACGACCACCCTTGTCGCCGGCATGAGCGAGGAGTTCTTTCTCATGGTCGACACTGGGAGCGGCGTCACCCAAGTTGTGCTCAAGAGACACTGCACCTGGCAGCCTGGCGAGGGCCACGGGCTCGTTTTCATCAACGACCCGGATGGGCAAGAAATCATGGACTTCGACCTGGCGGACCAGGACGAGTTCGACTGGTGGGTGTCTCACATCGGCATTCTCTAGATATGCAAATATAATCTTGCTTGCCCACACTCTAAGCTGTGTCGTGACTGTTGTGCCCGTAATTTGCGATGCTGTGCTCCGAGCCTTCTCCCAGGTGTGGCGACGGCCGGCACTTCCCCCGCGCCCAAGCAGCCCCGACACCTGCCACTTTCGGCCACCGTAGCAACCTCGTGTCTCATAGCGTAGAGAAATGATTTCTTAAGCATAGGTCATCGCGGCTGGTTCTATGTGATTTTCAATTGAGTGGTCAACCTCCCGTCAGGTAAATGTTCTGCCGCTTCCCACCGCCTTGTGCCATGTCGTTTCGCAGTGGTGTCTAGCTGGTTCAACACGCCCGCATCGACCCCTCAGGCCAACATTCCATTGCATCTGCGCAGCCCAGCCATTATCAGAGGCCAAGAACCGACGGCATGTGTCTTGTTGCCCGGGCGCCTGCATTTGCCTAGGTAGCTCTACGCACGCCCCGCGGCGCAAACCCCTGGGGTCTTCTTGGTGTCGCTGAGGCATGTTCGCCAGACCCCTGTTCGCCCACATCACCCCTGCTCGTCCATGTTCCCACCTAGCCTTGTCAAACCACAGCCCAGTCAGCCAGTTAATACTAGGTACCTACCTTAGTTACTCACGCACTCCGCACCACTCACTATGCACTGCGCAAGACAACACGGAGTACTTCGTACAACTTCCGCTCCGCCATTTTCCATTCAATTTAAGCTCCGGGCAATCATCGCCTCCAGATTATCATTGCAACGCCCAAATGGATGCGAAAACCAAAGAAAAGGCCCAACACTTGGCGCAAGCCATGCAGAGCCTTTGGGCCTATTTTGATAAAGACCACAATCAGGCGAATATCGACGAGGACCTCACTTTGTACCGTAGCCCACTGCAAACCCCTGACATAACCCTAGCCCCCAATACACGGTCGTAACCACGCAATTAATCCGAGTCATTCGCCCACAGTAAAAATGCCACCATCACCAACATTAGCGCCACTCTAGCGCGCACCACTTGAGTCATATGGTCGCATGCAACGGAGGTAATTACAGAGCCAATTATGGGCCAATCAGAGGCCGAGGAACGCGCTTCGTCAGCACGATAGTTAGTAGTTGTTTGCAGGATTATTACAGAAATGGAAGAATTAGCGTTATTTGCACAGATTGCGTTATGTGAGCGTTGTTAGCGGTGCGGTCAACGAAAGGTGTTAAATGCAGTCGCAGTCTGGCAGGGTGTTTGGGGGTTAGGGTTATGTATGGGGTTGGCAGTGGGCTCGAGACAAAATGATGCAGGCTATGGTACGGCGTGAGGTCCTCATATCGACAGTCTGTTTCACGGGCCGCACAAGGTGGCCACAGGCGTCGGAGAGTGTCTCGACGAGATCGACGCATATGACAAGCAAATTTCTGCTCGTGTCAAGAAACTCGCAGACGGAGAAGCTGTCCTTCTGGGCAAAGAGGGAGAATTCGATGTCAAATGGGGAGAGCTGACTTCCATGGTGGACACAGCGGGTGCAGTCTCCGGCGAATGCGAGCATTTGAAGAGGCTGTTTGCTGCGCGGTGCACCGAATTCGATGAGGCAGCAAGTATTTTCAGAGGTCACCAGTAGGGTTTTGAAGAGGGAAACAGTCCTTCAAGAAAAGGCTAGGCTCAACAAACTTCAGGCTACGCTTGCTGTCGTTAAGGCTCTACAAGGCAACCGCGACGATAGGCTGAATCAGCTCCAGACCAGGCTGCAAGCTCGCGAGGCTGGACTCGATGACCGTGAGGTAGAGTTTGGCCATCGTGAGACATGGCTCAATTAGCTCTAGGCCAGCCTTTCAGACCTGGAAGTTGAGCTCGAGACTCGGGAGGCTGGGCAAGCTGCCCAGCTGCGTCTGGCTCGAGAGAAGCTCCAGAGAGATACCCAGGAGGGCGAGAGCAGGCGAGAAGCACTGCAAGCCGACGTCAACACCAGACGTGCTGCGCTGGACAACGTTCTCGCGCAGATCACGGAGCTGATGGGGCCGCTGGGTAACCAGCCGGCCGAGATGATTGCAACTCTGCAAGTCAGGGCCAAAGTCGCCGGCCTGGACGGGCATGGTAAGGCCCTGGAGGGTGTGGCTGCTGCCGTCAAAGAAGTCAAGAAGGCACTCGAGAATGGGACAGAGCACATGCCGGCCACCCTGGACAGCGCAATCAATGGCACCGGAGACGCGGCGCAAATTCAAGTCGCTAACGAAGCGGGCAGCGTCCAAACCGCCTTGGCCACCCTGCTGAGACAGTTGGGCGAGAAGATGAATAACTATCACCTAGAGACCAGCGGATCTAGGCCGTCAGAGCCAGCGGCGCCTGCGTTAACAAGGGACAAGGTGTTCCTCGACTACGTCGAATCGATGGCGGCAAAGATGCGGGGCCTGTCTTGCGAGCGTGTTGACACGCAGCTGACAGCTCGGCGTCTGTATCGCTATCTGTTTGACATGCTTTACTCCGCCCAATCTGCCAAAAGATGGGAAGAGTTCACTAGCGAGCCCCCCCCCCCCCCGGTCAGGGGTCCTGCCTG
>Ga0247760_1001950_pt1 | contig 17172 bp, 14 predicted proteins | sample UWRJL171409R4_FD_179936 | JGI IMG/M metagenome (GOLD analysis project Ga0247760, IMG submission 179936) | Plant litter microbial communities from Arlington Agricultural Research Station in Wisconsin, United States - UWRJ-L171-409R-4 | ecosystem: Environmental > Terrestrial > Plant litter >... | reverse complement strand
TGCCCTTGTTGTTGGCGCCTTGGCTGCGCGCTCGGATATACCGACGACGTTCAGTCTGCCGAGTAGAAGAAACCATCAGAATACCTTCAAAAAGGGCCCGGTAGGGCTCGAGGGGCCGGGACTATGGGCGAAGCTTTTGGGCTTGTCAACGCGCTCTCCGGCATTCCGCGCCCAAATCCAAATTTTCTTCTGTAATTTTGTTCAGCGCCGGCTATTCGGGGCGCACCGTGGCGTTGACACTGAAATTCGCTGCCGCAAAGGGCTGAACTCGGGCCCGGCTGAGCTGAGCTTCGATGCAAGTGGCGGAGGATTTGCCGGCTGCGGCGCCGCTCACGGTGACGTGCTGCACGCGGCCATCGGAGCCGAAGACGACCACGGCGCTCGACGGCGCGTCGTCTCCAGCCACGCAATGACGGGCGCCGCTCATCACGGAGCCGAGCGCGGCTTGGACGGCGCCGGTCGACGGTTTGGCTGGTAGTTCGCCGCCGCTGCTGTCCGCGGGGCGCAGGGCCGCGTCGGGCGGCAAGGACTTGTCGATCGGCGCTCCCGCCACCTCTGCTCGGTCGCCCTTGAGTACGCCCTTGCTCGCGCCGAGTTTGCTGGGCGCGGCGGCGACCTGCGCGCGCGCCGGGTCTGCTATCGGCGCGGCTTCGCCCGGCAGCGTGTTTGGATCGACGCCACGCGGCGCGGCCTCCGCGATCGTCGCCGGCTTGGCGATCGGGCTGGCGGCGATTGGGCTGGCGGAGACTGCGCCTTCCGCCGCTTGCGGGGCGGTGTTGGTCAAGAGCGGCGCGGGTTCGGGGTGCCTGAACCAAAACAGCGCCGCAGCCGCCAGCGCCAGCGCGGGTAACGCGAGCGCGACTTTGGGCCAATGGTTGGAAGGGGCGACCGGGGCGTCGGCTCGCGCGAGGTTGACTGGTGCAACGTGGCTGACGCTCGCCGGGGGCGGCGGCGCGTCACTTGGCGGCGGATGCTGGCGCTGGCGTGCGGCGATCGCCAGGCTCTCGCGCGCCATCTGGCGCTCACTCGCCTGTTTTTTCTCGACGCTGCGGCGCGCCAGCTCGGTCAAGCTCTGCGTACGCACGCCGGAGTTCGTGAGCGGCGTGGCAGTGGCGGACACCGAGCTCGGCTCGTCGGTCTCACTGGGCAGCGGCGCCGCCAAGAGCAATGCGTCCGTGGAGCCGCGGACGCTGTCCTCGAGGCGCGCTTCGATGGCGCGCGCGTCGCGCTCCCAATCACGCTCGGGGATCGGAAAGGCGCTCAGCAATGCCTCCGCGCTGGCGCCGAGGTCGGGAGATGATCGGCGATCGTTCACGCGGCGCCCTCTTCGCCCTGGGGCGCGAAGCCGCGCTCGACCAAGAACACTTTGAGCTTCTTACGTGCTTCGTGCACACGCCAAGCAACGGTGCCTTCCGGGCAGCCGAGCACCTCACCGGCCTGAGCGTGACTCAAGCCGTCGACGCCCACCAAAATCAGCGTCGTGCGCAGTGTATCGCTCAGCGCATCCATGCCTTCACACAACACCCGCCCGAGTTCGCGATTCTCACTGTCACCGAGCGGGTTGGCGCTGCCTGCGCGCGTTTCGACCAACACGCCCTCCAAGCGCGGATCCTCGGTCGATACGGACTTGCGGTTGGGCTTGCGCGCTCGAATCACGTTCAAAGACAGGTTGACGGCGATGCGATAAATCCAAGTGAAGGCTTCGCTCCGGCCGTCGAAGCGATCGAGCGCGCCATAAGCTCGCACGAACGTTTCTTGGGTGGCGTCCTCGGCCTCGGCCGCGTCGCGCAGCAAATGTAGGGCGAGCCGGTAGATGCGGCGTTGATGCCGGCGCATGAGCGTGCCGAACGCCTCGCTGTCTCCCCCGCGGGCGGCGTCAACCAGTTCGCGATCCGTTCGCTTGGACATCACTGAGCGCACGCTGACGCGCGCGGAAACCTCGTGGGTGTGCGGCCTGGGTCCAAGATAGAGTAGCACTGCCCAGTCAGACAACCGCTCGCTGCCGAAGCTTGGCGAGCGGTCGTCGAAAACTGCGGCTAGTTTCGGGCGCAGACGAAAAACTGCAGCAGTTTCAGTGGCTTGGTGCCCAGCGGGGCTGGTGAATTACTTCGAATCGCTGGCGCCGAGGCGGGCCTTCAGCAAATCACCGAGGGTACCGAAGCCGCCCTCGGCTTTGAGCTTGGCCCGATACTCTTTGTGCGCGCGGCGCTCTTCGTCTTCCTTGAAACCACGCAGGCTGAGCTTGGGCTCGCCGTTGCGCGGGTCGAGGTCGACGACCTTCAAATCCAGCACGGTGCCGGGCTTGAACACCTTTCGCAGATCGGTACCCCGGGCGGTACCGGTCTGAGCGCCCGGGATGAAGCCGCGCGCGGCGCGCCCGGTGACACCCATCAAGCGCACGAGCACGCCAGCGGCCTCACCTTTGATGACCTCCGCCTTGACCAGCGCGTTGCGCACGATCTTCTGCGGGGCCTCGTTGGCGTGCTCCGGCTTCGGTGCCAGGTGGAAGGTGAGCTTCTTCGAGCGCGGGTCGAAGTGATGCACGAGCACCTCCACCTCTTGCTCGAGCTTCAGCACGGCTTCCGGGTGCTCGATACGCTCGAGCGACAGATCGGAGACGTGGAGCAGGCCGTCGATGCCCGGTTCGAGCTCGACGAACGCGCCGAACTTCTCGAGCCGCGTGACCTTGCCCTTGTGCTGTGAGCCTTGCGCGTACTTCTGCTTGGCGACCGCCCACGGGTCTTCGACCAGCGCCTTCCGGCTGAGCCAGATTTTCCCGCGCTCGTCGATCTTGGTGATTTTGACTTCGATGCGGTCGCCTGCGCGAAACAGCTCGGTCAGTGGCACGCGCGTGTCGTGGCTGGCCTCGGAGGCATGCACGAGGCCTTCCAGGTTCTCGGCTTCCGGCAAGGCGACGAATGCGCCCCACTCCACGACCGTACGCACGACGCCGTTCATCACTTGGCCCTCTTGGAGCAAGGTGATGGCGTGCTTGCGGCGCTCGTGCGCCTCAGCCTCGAGCATCGGGCGGCGCGAAACGACCACGTCACGGCCGCCCTTTTCGTACTGCACGACCTTGAACTCGACGCGCTGTCCGACCAGCACCGCGAAGTTGGCGTTGGCCGGGTGCAGATCCATCCCGGAGGCTGGAGCGAAGGCGCGCAAGCCGTCGATATCCACTTCGACGCCGCCCTTGATCACGCCGGTGATCAGACCGGAGACCAACGAGCCGTCTTTGGCGGCTTGCTCGACCTTGGGTTTCGACTCTTCTTCGCGCAACGGCTTGCGCGTGAGCACGACCAGACCGCCGCGCACGCCGTCGTTGTGGATGCGCGCGACGAAGCGATCGCCGACGGCGGGGACCAAGTCATCCGGCTCCATCTCGTTGCGGTCGAAGATGGCCAAGGCCTTGCCCGACAGATCGACCATGATCGCGGTCTCGAGCACCGCGGTCACCTTGCCGAATACTTCTTCGCCGGTGTGAAACGGCGCGCGATCGCTCGCGCGATGGTGCTGCGGGCGCTGCGTTGCGCCCTCACGCGCTTCCGCGCCAGCCGGGCCAGCGCCAGGTCGCTTCTTCTTGCGACGGCGCTTCTTCTTCGGTTTGTCGCCGGTGGCAGGAGTCGCGCCTTCGGCTTCAGCGCCCTCGCCGCCGCCTTCACTCTCCCCTTCGGCATCGCCGCCTTCACTCTCCCCTTCGGCGTCCTCGCTCGCTGCGGCGATGCTGGGCTCGCTCGCGGCGCTCGGGGCCTCCGCGCTTTCGCTCGCGGCGCTCGGGGCCGGAGAGGGGGTGGACGCGTCAGGGGTGACGAGCACTTGGGTGCTGTCGCTCACGGCGCTGGGAGTGGACGGTGCGTCGCTTGAAATGGTGTCGGTGGACGTCATGGCGGGGGGCGAGAGCCCTATATCTCTCTTGCAGCCGCCTGCCAATCTTCCCAGGCGGCCGATTCGTTTCTGATCGTTGGGAGCGCTGCAGCTCCGTTCAGCGCGCGATGGGCAGGCGTCGGTTTACACCGCCGCTTCGGTCGATCAATAGCCCGGCCTCGGGCTCGCTCTGCTCTAGGTTTTCCACGAGTTTCGCGGCTACCGCCACGAAAGCCTGCGCGGTTTCCGACTCGGGAGCTGCTTGAACCACTGGCGTCCCCGCGTCGCCCCATTGGCGGACCGACGGGTGGAGCGGAATTTGACCCAGGAGCGGCGCTTTTGCGTAGTCAGCCACGCTTTGCCCGCCCCCGCTGCCGAACAGCTCGTGGCGCTTGTCGCAGCCGTCACAGATGAAATAGCTCTCGTTTTCGACGACGCCGAGCAGAGGGATGCCCACTTTTTGGGCCATTGAAACCGACTTGTACACGTCCTGGAGCGCCACTTCTTGCGGCGTGGTGACGATCACCGCCCCCGTGCTGCGCACTTTTTGCGAGAGCGTGAGCGATACGTCGCCCGTGCCAGGCGGAAGGTCGAGCAGCAAGAAATCGAGCTTGCCCCAGTTCACGTCTTTCAAAAATTGAAGCAAAGCGCCGTGCAGCATGGGGCCGCGCCAGACCACCGCCGCCTTCGGATCTTCCAGCAGAAAGCCGATGCTCATCAGCTTGATGCCGAAGCGCTCGAGCGGCTGGATCTGCTTGCCATCACTCATGGGCTGGCCCGTGATGCCGAACATGGTCGGGATGCTCGGGCCATAGATGTCTGCGTCGAGCAAGCCCACCGAATGGCCCATGCGGGACAGGGCCAGCGCTAGATTGGAGGCCACGGTGCTCTTGCCGACGCCGCCCTTGCCGCTCATGACCAAGATGACGTGTTTGACCCCGGGCACCGGATCATCCGGGCCGATTTCGCGCGCAGCGATCAGTGGTTCGGTCATGGCGGGAGGGGCGTAGAGCCGAACCCGCGGTCTGTCAAACTCGCTCCGGTCGATTCCGGACGTGGCCGTGAAAAGGCCGACCAGGCGTTGGGCGGCCGCTCAGATCGCGCCAGTCAGCCAGGCGATGGCTACGCCTAGGCCGAAGCCGATGGCCGTCGCGATCAGCGCGGGCCAGGCGTTGCGGCCTGCGCGGCGAACTCGCGGGGCGATCGTCGAGATCCGACGTTGCTCGGCTTCGCCCCAGTTGGGCTCGCCCTGGCTGGGCATGAAGTCCTTGCCCGCTTCCAGGCGCGGCGAGTTCGCCGAGCGCGGGAAGCGAGGCGCGACCAGCAATGAGTCGGTCACGCCGCGCGCATACGATGGGATGCGGATCGGAATCACCGAAGACTCGGGCGGCGGGCCATTGGGTGTGAGCGTCTCTTGGATCTTGATCTCGCGTTGCGCGGCCACCAGCGGGATCGGATCGCTCGACATGCGGCGTTGCGGGCCGAGCGAGAGCGCGTGAGTGGCGCCGCCGATGAACGGATGCAAGAGCTCGGCGAACTCTTCAGCGCTGTCGATGCGGCGACGCGGCTCGAGCGCGAGACCGCGCTCGACGATCGCCGCGAGCGGCTTTGGAACTTGCGGATTGACGCTGCACAGCGGAGCGAAGTCACCGGCGACCACTCGCTGCAATACCGCGCCGATGGTGTTGCCTTCGAAAGGGTCCCTTCCGGCGAGCATGGCGTAGAGCATGGCCGAGGCCGAATAGATGTCGCTGCGAGCATCGACGGCTTCGCCTCGTGCCTGCTCTGGCGACATGAACATGGGCGTGCCACCAGAGCCTTTGGCCGCGCTGCCGTCCTGCTCGAACATGCGGCGCGCGATGCCGAAGTCCAGCACCTTGACGTGCGGGCGATCCGGACGAGGATGCGTGACCATCACGTTGGCGGGCTTCAAATCGCAGTGCAAGATGCCTTGCGCGTGCGCGGCGGACAGGGCCGCCAAAACCTGTAACATGAGCTCGCACGCATACTCTGGCGGCAACGCGCCGCGTGAGTCGATGATGTCGTCCAGAGTTTCGCCGCGCAAAAGCTCCATCACCAAATAGGGCACGCCATTTGGCGTCACACCCAGATCGTGAATGTCGACTACGTTGGCGTGGGCGATGCGCGCTGCGGCGCGGGCCTCGGTCACGAACTGATCGCGGTGCGCGGGATCGGCGAAGGCCTCGCGGTTCATCACCTTGATGGCGACGAATTTGCCGACCACCAAATGCTCGGCCTCGTACACTCTGCCGCTCGCACCCGCGCCAATTTCACGGCGTAGCGCGTATTTGCCGTCCAATACTTGGCGCGATTCCAGACTTTGAGCGACGGACATCTCCGTCAGCTCGGAACGGCCGCTCCTGAGCAAACTTGAGGGGAATGTGGGCAACCCGCCGTGTCTGGCTTTAGGCCATGGGGCCGGCGCGTGGCCCGTACAAATATGCCTCGATTGCCTGCGTCGCTACGGGATCACAAAACACGAACGGCACGCCCCCGCGCGGGAGCGTGCCGTCATCGCAATCAGCCGACTGCGATTAGTTGAGCTTCACCGCGGCAGTGACGCTGCCGGCAGCCTTGAGCGCTGCAGCGAAGTTCTCCGATGCCGTGCCGAGGGTGGAGGCGATGAGCACGCCGCACACTGCGCCCTTGGCGCCGAGCTTGCCGCTACCGGTGATGGTCACACCGGCGTCGACCGCAGCCTTGACGCTGGCAGTGAAGGCGGCGCCGCGCGCCTCGAGCACGACCAGGATCTTGGGCAAGTTCGCCTCGAGCGAAGCGAGCGCCAATTGATACTGCACCTGAGCTTCCGCGTTCAGACCGCCCTTGATCGTGGCGGTGACGGACACGCTCGGCGGCGTGCACTCGGCCTTGGCGCTGGCGCTGGCGTTGCAGCTACCCTGGCAGCTCGCGTCGACTTCGCAGCCGCCCTTGAGCGTGCCGCCCTCGCACTTGAGCGGGGTATAGTCGGCGTCACACTTGCCGTCGCACTTGGCTTTGACTTGGGCAGTGCCCGAGCACTTGGCGTCGCACTTACCTTCGCAGGTGCCCTTGCACTCGAGTTTGGGTGCGTCCGCGGCCAGCGTGCAGGTGCCGTCGCATTGGCCTTCGCAGCTGCCGTCGGCCTGAATGCCGGTGCCCGCGGTGCTGCCCATGGCGCCGGCGCTGCAGGTACCTTCGCACTTGCCCTTGCAATCCACGGTCACGCCGCCACTTGCCTTGCAGCTACCGCTGCAGCTGCCTGAGCAGCTACCGGTGCAGGACAACTCGGCCTTGCCTTCGGCCGTACAACCACCGCTGCATTCCACGGACAGCGTGCCGCCCTCGCAGGTCGGCGGATTGGCTTTGATGTCGCACTTCGCTTCGGCGCTGCAGGAGGCTTGGCAGTTCGCGGTCGCGGTCAGCGACGCGCTGCACTTCGGCCCCTCGAACTTGGCGGCGATGCCGGTCGCGAGCGAGCCGCTGGCTCCGAGCTTGCCGGTGATCTGCGCCTTGGCCAGATCGCACCAAGCGGTGAGGGCGGCGGTGCCCGTGACCCCGGCAACTTTGGGATCTGCCGGATCGGCGCCCAAGTCGAGCGCGATGTTCTGACAGGCGGTGGTCACGTCCGCGATGGAGCCAGTGCCCACTGCGGAGAGATCCGACGCCGCCGAGGCGAACGCCGAGAAACTACCTTTGATGCTGGCGTCGACGCCGAAGTCGACGTTGGTCATGTCTGCGCCGGCCTCGAACTCATTGCAGCAAGCGGCGTCTTGGGCGTCTTTGAGATCGCTACAACCGGCGACGAGGGTCGAGACGGCGAGTGCGGTGAACGCGACTGCGGTGAACGGTTTCAAGCGACTTTTCAAGTTCATGCGAAGGACTCCTTAGCGTGTCCAGGGCGCTACCCACCACCACCATGCGGTTCGGCGCGTTCCCTTCATCCGACGATTATCAAAGCGACGGCGGCAGCAGTGTACAGCAGGTCCCCTCGTGGATGAAACCCAGCTTGTCCGCGGCTTCCCCGATCTCAGCTTAGACGGAGCGCTGAGCAAGATGATGCAATCGTGTCCGGCCGCGCGTTCGCCACACTAAGAAAAGTCGACTGACGTTCACCTACATCGCCGACACTCGTTGAATGCTACGGCTTTAGTTCGCCGGCCAGCAGCCCGTTTGGGGCGACGAGTTCAGCGCGCTCGAGGTGTAGGCGCCGGCGCAAACCCCGCTGTTGGGCGTGCTGGGCGTGGAATCGCTACATTGCATACTGAGGCCACTCGGACTTTCGGGGCAGCCGCCACCCGTACACTGACCGTTCGAATCTGCGTCAGCGGCGCAGCTGCAACTGACGCGAAAGTCGACGCACCAGCGTTCACCGGTGAAGTTCGAGGTGTTGCACGCACCTTGCGCTCCGCAGTCCGCATCTTTCAGACACGGCTCACAGCTCTTGCCAGTGCCAGTGCATTGGCCGAAGCGGTGCTGGCACGTGGCTCGGTTCAAATCAGCGTCCCAAACGCCGCATTCCGCGGCGTTTCCCCAAGGGCACGAGGGGCGTTTCAGATCACACAACTGCGTGCAGATCTTGGTCCCACTCTCGTCCTTGGCGCAAACTTGGTTGGCAATCGCCAAGCAGTCCCCGTCGCTTTGGCACGGGCTACAGAATTTACGCGGCCTGCAGGCATTGCGCGTTACGCCGCGGCTGCCGCACCGATACGGCTTGCCTTCACCGATTTGGTCGCTCGGGATGCACTGACGATCTTTGGGATTGCCCTTGAGATTGCAGATGTCTTGGCAAGGCGAGCGCGTGAGTGGAGTACAGGCGTAACCGGGGGCGCAGGTCGTGTCGTCCGTGCAGTCCGTCGTGCAATAGGCGTCGAGGTCTTCCGCGCCCGCGCCGATGCAGAAAAAATCGTTCCCGAGATCGCACTCCGTGCCGGTGGCGCAGCGCGTGTAAAACTGGCCTGGCTTTTGGGCGTGAGCGAGCTCGCAGAAGTGCCCGGACAGGCCGTCCGTGGTCAGCGCGCTGGCGCATTCGCCCAAGCCTTGGCAGTCGAAGTGCGAGCTGCACGCGAGCCGGCACGTGCCAGCGACGCACGCCTGCCCTTTGTCGGCAGGGCACTCGGAACTCAAGCTGCACTTCTTACCGATTGGGACGGAGCTGGATGCGCCGGCGCTGGTGCTGGCGATGACGGAGTCATCAGGCACCGAGGTCTGGCAGTCGTCACGCAGGCATTCGCTCTTCGAGCAGCCGCTGAAGGCCAAGCCGCCGGAGCTTGCCACCAGGGCCAAGAGACCGAAGCGTGAGGCCACCTTTTCGAGCACGGATGCTGAAACGAGGCCTGAAACCATTCGAGAAAATGCCGAGCTCTTGACGGGGCGGTCCACGGGTCTACCGTGCTCGATAGTACTCGGTTTTCAGGTAGCCCGCATGAAACTGCCCATCTTCACAGTCCTAGTCGCCGCTACCTGCTCGTTGGCTGGCTGCTCGAGCAGTCCGCTCACGGGCGTCTCGGACACACAAGGCGAGCCGGGCGCGCCCTCGGGCAGTGCCGGAGCGAACGCGGGTGGCGGTGTGGTGGGCCCGTCGTCCACCTGGGCCGCGTATCCCGCAGGTCCCTACGGTACGGGTCGCGGCGCGACGATCGAGAATCTGTCGTTCTCGGGTTGGAAGCACCCGGACCTGGCCGGCTACGACCCAACCAAGTTCGAGACCGTGCGGTTGTCTGACTTTTACGATCCCGATGGCCGCACGGGCGTGAAGCTCTTGGCCATCAATGCCTCGGCGGTGTGGTGCAGCGTGTGCCGCGCGGAGTACGCGGACATGAACGCGAATCAGGTCTACAGCACGCTCCAGCCGCAAGGCCTGGAAATCTTGGGCACGCTGTTCGAGGACAACGCGTTCTACCCGGCGCAGCCGCAAGATCTGAAGAACTGGGGCAAGCTTTCGTCTCATGCGGTGAAGTTCCCCTTGGTCTTGGATCCCGGCTTCAAGCTCGGCGCCTACTTCGATTCCGACGCGACCCCGCTCAACTTGCTGATCGACGTGCGCACGATGACCATCGTGCAGGTGACGATGGGCTACAGCGCGACCTATTGGTCTCAGGTGCAGACCTTGCTGCAAAAACTGTGATGCTTCGCGCCGCCTTGCTCTCGCTCGCCGCTCCACTCTCATTCTCGCTCCTTTTGTGCTCGGCTTGCAGCGGTGGCAGCGCGTCGGCTCCGCCCGGCAGCGCGCCATCGGCTCGGGCGCAACTCGCTCCACCAGACTTCGAGCTCTCCACGGTCGACGGTAAGAGTGAGCGCTTGAGCGAACACCTCGGAAAAGAGGTCGTGCTGTTGGATTTTTGGGCCACGTTTTGCGAGCCGTGCCTCGCCGGCATGCCGCACCTCGACGCGCTGTACCGACGGCACCGCGCAGAAGGCTTCGTGATCCTCGGCATCTCCATCGACGGTCCGGACTCCGTCGCTCAAGTCAAAACCACCGTCTCCAAGCTCGACATTTCGTTCCCGATCTTGCTCGACCAAGAGACCCGCGTGGTCGCCCTCTACAACCCGAAGACCAGCGCTCCGTACAGCGTGCTGATCGGCCGCGACGGTCGCATCCTCAAGAACCAAGAAGGCTACACGACGGGCAACGCGAGCGTGCTCGACCGCGACGTCGCAGACGCACTCGCGCGCGTGACGCCTTAGAGCAGTCCTAAACCCCTCCCGTCGCCCGCCAAGGAGACGCTCCGCAATCCTGCGTTGCGCGTCCTCAACGTCCCTTTCAGGTACGCCTCGTCGCCGCGCCTTGGCTTGCTCGCGCCTCTTTGGCGGCCTCGGTCCGGGTTGTGGGAGTGGCGCTTGGCGATTCCGCCGGCAGCCGCTTCGCGCCCTTGTCTCGTCGCCATCGCCGCTCCCGGGGGGCGGTCTCTGTTGACCTCATCATTCGTCACTTCGTTGGTCGAGCGCCGCGCCCGCCAACCAAAAAATCTCAAAAGCGCAGCGTCAGATCCAACGCCGCGCCTTCGAACGGCGGGAAGACGCGGCACACGCCGCCGACGCATCTCAAGGCGCCGCGCCGTTGCCCCACGAACAACGTGAGGCTAGAATCCGAACTGATGCGGTAGCCGAGTTGGCCGTTGACGTAGGTTGGCGGTACGGCGGGGTTGGTGTCGTAGGAGAAGCCGAGTGCGACGGACCAATGGGGGGCGTAGTCGAAGCCGATGAGTTCGTCGCCTTGGTTCCAGGGCACGCCGGGGCCGCCGAGGGTTTGGTGGCGGCGGCGGTGCCAGCCTTGGAGCTCCAGGGAAAATGGGCCGCCGAGGGCCCAGGTGCCTTGGTGGCGCGTGTAGACTTCGCGGTAGAAGACGTGGGTTTCGCCGTGGTCGGTGAGTAGGGCGCGATCGGTGTCGTCCACTCGGCTACCGAAGGAGATGTCGGCTTTGGAGCGCCGATCGCGGCTGCGCAGTTCGACGCCCGCGGCGCTGTCCAAGACGCGGTTGCGCGTGTCTTTGCTCACTTGGCAGGTTTCGTTGGCTAGCGATTCGGCGAACGATTCGTAGTAGCCGGCCCAGCCGTAGACGCTGGCGATGCGGGAGAGCGCGAGGTCACCGCGCAGGCGCCCGCCGCTCACGCAGGTGTTGAAGCCTTCGAAGGCGGTGTCGATGAACAGCGCTTCGGTGGTGGGCGGCGCGCTCGCGGCGAGCATGCCGAACTCGCGCGCGCGGAGCGGGCTCACGTTGGCGAGCAGCGGGAAGAAGCGGCGGTAGTGCTTGCCCTCGAACAGCAGGCTGAGCGGGCCGGCCAAGACGTTCACGCTCAGGTACACGGCTTGGCCGAGGTCGAGCTTGGGCGTCGAGCTCTCGGCGTGACGCAGATCTTGTAGCGCGACCTCGAGGTACGCGCCCCCGTGGCCGCCGAGATCGGCGAGCTCGAACGAGGCGCTGCCAGTCGCGATGCGATCGGCGCTGCGTACGAGATCGTTCGAGAGCGGCGTGCTGCGCTGAAGCCATGAGCCTTGAAGCGCGAATTTGGCCGATTTATGGCTGACCTCCGCCTGGCCGCCGAAGATCCGATCGGGCGCGTAGCTGCACGTGGCAAACGTTCTGCAGTCGCCGGTGTCGGACACGTAATCGGTGGCCACCGCGCGTGGCATGCCGGCTTCGGTCAACGTGACGAAGCCCGGCGTGACGCTCGAATCGACGCCGAGGTAGCGGCCGCTCGCGGGATCGATGCGCAGCGGATTCAAGCTGCCGGCAACCGCCGTCGCGCGCAGCGAGACTTGGTCGCCGCGCACGCGCGCCGTGACGCGCGCGCCGCGCAGCGTGGTGTCGCTGGCCAGCTCGTCGAGCTTGCGCAGGCTGAGCACGAGGCCTCGTCCGAAAGCAACGTACACGTCCCCCAGGCCGAGCTCGAGCGCGGGCGTCGTGTACGTGAAATAGTACTTTGCCGGGTAGAACCAGTTGATGTAGCGGTTCGACAGCTCGACCCCGGCTTCTTCCACCTTCTGTCGGAAGTACACCGGCGCGGGCGCGCCGCCCGGCGTGAACGGCCGCGAGCGGACCAAATCGAGCCCGATTTGCGTGGGATCGGGGGAGGCGAAGAACCAGGCGTTGTCCAAGCGCAGGCCCGCTTGCCATTTGCCGCCGTTGGCCAGCACGTTGAGGCGATTGTAGAACAAGCCCCAATGATCGTTGGCGAGCGTGGCGACCTGATTGGGGCGCGTATCGCGGTTGTCGACGTTGTACAATAAGCTCGAGGTGTTGGTGACGTCGATGGCGACCGGCGCGCCCCACACTTGCACCGGTTCGAGCGCGCTGAGCTCGGGCGCCGCGCTCAGGATGCCGAGCGCGATCGCTCGGCCGAGCCAGGTAGCCAGCGGTCGACGCTCGTTATGGCTGCGCGAGCGACGCATCGATGAACGGCCAGAGGACGGTCGCCTGATCGCCCAGCAACTTCTTTTCGATCTTCATCGTGCGCGCGTCGACGACCAAATTCAGCGGGGCGGTTTCGACCGAAGCAAAGCTGCCCAGTTGGTAATCGGGGTCGAGGACCATGGCGTAATCGGAGGAGAAGGTCTCGACCCAGGCCTTCAGATCACGGAAGGTGGCCGGATCGTGGCGCGCGTCCTGAAACAGCGTGCTCAGGATGCGCAGGCCGCGTGGGCCGTACTCGCGGTTCTTTGCGGATAAGTCCTGGTGCTCGCTGCGGCAGGCCGAGCACCACACGGCTGCGGTGTTGATCAAGAGCAACTGGTAGCCCTTGCTGCCGGTCGGATCATAGTAGTCCGCGAAAGCGATGGTCTCGAGCGAGCTTTCGGTGTGGCTGACCTTGGCCGGGTTTCGAAAGCCTTGGAAGCACGCGTCGGCCAGCGTATCGCCTTCCTCGGTGCCAAACGGGCCGTTCGGGTAGTCGGGCGAGTCGCAGCCGCCGGAGACCAAGAGTTCGGGCGGGATCTTGGGCGTGTTGCTGCCGCACGCGGCGAGCACGAAGCACGCGAACCAGAGGCTGCTGAGCCGACGAATGCGTGCGGCCCTCGGCATGCTACTTCCGACGGAGCGCGATCGAAGACAGGATCGGAATACCGCCGCTCGTGGTGTCGATGCTGCGCCCGTCGCTCGAGACGCGAGCCTCGGCCACCAACAGCCAAGTGCCGTATGGCGCCCACTCTTCGCTCACGTCCAAGCCTTGCACGAAGACCTCGACTTCAGTGCCCGGCGGCCAATTGTCCGTGTTTTTCAGGCTGAGTTTGGCGGGAGGGCAAAACGTGGTGCCGAGTGGCGCGACGCCGTAGGCGCGCTCGAAGCCGAAGCTTTCTGGCAGCGCCTGCGCGCTGTCCGCGACCGGGATGGCGACGCTGCGGAACACCCATTCGTCTTCGCGGTAGGTGAGGATGTCGTGCTCGAAGCTGCCGTTGGCAGCGAGCTGGAGCGTCAGATCACCGTTCGTGAGCGAACCGCTCTTCGGGAACTCGGCACCCTCGGCCAACGTGGGTAGCGGCAAAGCCACGAGCTCGCCGAGGTCCTGCCTGGTCTCGGAGCCGAGGGGGGCGGCGAGCTCAGCGAAATCGAAGCCATCGCCGTACTTCAGCGCGGGCCGCAGCATCGACGTTTGTGGCGCAGCATTCAGCACGCCGCTCGGGTCGGTCGTGTAGGGCACGCAGGCGTCGAGACCACAGACTTGCACCTGAAGATCAGCGACCGCTTCGCCAGAAGGCAGACGTACGCTGACCTTGACTCGGTCGATCCTCACCGGCTCACCATCGCTGTGATAGCCGGGAGCCTCGCACACCGCGAGTGGCGTGGCCGATTCGCCAGTGGAGCCGCAACCAACCCCGGCCAACAGGGTGAGGCCTACGGAGAGCGTCAATGTCGTCGGACGTTGCATGGCAGCGCCCCAAGCGTACACAAGGCCGCGCCGCCCCGCCAATCCGAGCTACTTTTCAGCGTTTTAGCAGGCGAGCGCGCGATACCGCAGAATCAGAAGAATACGCCCAGGTACCAACGAACCGTTTGCGCGGTGTTGGTGCTGACGGCGTTGCCGCTCGATGCGTTGGAGATCGCGTTCTTCTGCACCTGAGTGTAGCCGAGGCCTGCCATCGGAAACAGCACGCCGTACTCGATCTTGGTGAAGAAGCCGCCCTTCTTGTTCGGGTCGTCGTTGCGACCGCCGTCTTTCGATTGAAAGTAGACGTTGGCGTTCAACTCCACGCCCAGGTCATGGGCGTGGCCGGGAGCCTGCACGAACTCCGACGCGCGCGACCAGATCGCAGCCACGCCGCCGCCCAGCTTTTGCCCCGAGGCATCGCGCAGGAAGTCATAAGACGCGCTCGGCCTGAAGTAATAGGTGCCCTGCACGCGGGTCAGGATATTGCGGTACAGGATCAGATCGACGGCGTAGGCGGGGTTGAAGCGGAACGTGGAGTTGGTGCGGTCGCCGTGCTGATCCACTGGCGCGTTGTACGGAGGCGTCAGGCCTTGTACGTCCGAATCGCCGGAGGCCCAGCCGAAGTTGAAGCCGAGGCGCAGCTTGTCTTCGACCAGGCGCTGTTCGATTTCGGTCGCGATGCCGTACTGGCGGATTTTGTAGCCGACGTTGGTCGACGGCGACGTGAGGTTCGTCGTGGCGTTGTTATCCATGTTGCCCTGGATGGTCACGCCTTCGGCCTCGAAGCGGAACTTCTTGTACAGAAGCTGTACCCAAATGTCAGGGGTCCAGGAGGAAGCGCCACGTCGGCCGAAGCGGAGGTCGCCTGGCGTGCAGCTCAAGCTCGCCGCGCCCGACACCCGGCAAGAGCCGTCTCCTCCGTTGGCGTCGTCGGCCAGCAGCTGGTGCCGGTACTGCACCTGCACGCCCGCGTTGAGCACGATTTCGCCTCGGGCCAGCGCCAAGCGGGTCAGTTCACGGCTCTTGCGACGCGTGATCGCCAACATGTACTGCGACACGTCGTCGAGCTGTGCGACGTCGTAGGCTTGGCCGCGATAGATTCCCAAGTTGTCGCTGGTGGCGCCTTCGTTGATCCAATCCCAAGCGCCCGTCACGTACAGATCGAGGGGCTTCAAGCCGGTCGTGAACTGAATGCGGTCGACCGTAGACTGGTAGTTGTCGTCGTGACCGTCACCGGCGTTGTTTTGGATGCCGAGACCCCAATGGTTCGGCATGCGACCGAAGCGGAGCTCACCGACCGGAGTCGCGTATTCGGCCCAGGCGCGCTTGACCTGGATGCTGCTGCGCAGGTTGTTCAGGCCCGCATTGGGCGGCGTGGCGGTCGTGGTGTCGTAGCCAATCGGCGCGTAGCCGCTGCGCGACGCGACCGCGTAGCCGTCCGCGGAGGGCGTGTTCTGGTAAGCGTTGGGCGTCGAGCCCAGCACCAAGTTGTCGAACACGTCGATCTGGCTGATCACGCGTAGGTTGTCGGAGATGTGCAACTCCGGATCGAGCCGGAAGCGCAGGTTGGCGCTGGCTTGGGTGCCGCTCTTGCAGCCGTAGCTCGCGGACGTACCACTGTTGTTGCTGCCGGCGCCGGCTTCGTCCGGCGTGCACAGCTGCGGGCCGACGGGGCTGCCGCTGGCGTCTCTGAAATAGTTGTCGGCCGGCTGCGGCCACATGGCATTGAGGGGGTTATCCACGCGACCGAGCGCGAACTGATAAAATAGCTCGGTGCGCACGCGGAAGCTGCCGTGCAGCTCCAGCACCGGTCGGGCGTGCGTCCACCAATCTTCGGCGAATACGTCTTGCGCGCCGCGCTTGCCGGCGGCATCCGTCGGACGCTCGTTGTTTTGGCGCTTGAGCTCTGCGGCGTCGTCGCCCGGCTCGGGCCACGCGGGCAGGGGAGCGAAGTCACCCCTGGGATTCCCGGGCGCTGGCGCTGGCGCGGCCGCTGGCGCGTCTTCACCTTCGGCCTCGGGAGCTGGCGCTTCCGCGCCGGCGGGGGCGCTGGGTTCGGCGGCGTCAGCGGGAGCTCGAGGAGCGGCTTCGGGAGCCGCGGCCGCGGGTTTCGGCTGCGCCTCCGCGAGCGCTGGGATGGTCAAAAAACCGAGCGCAACTAAAGAGGCAACGGAGGCGTGTTTCATGCGGATCTTCGCGAGGTGCCGGCGGCGGACCCGGGGGGTTTCGCACGCGCGGCCAAAGACTGTCAACCGCGCGCCCAGAGGTCGCATATTGCCCGGGTTTGACCCCTACTTGCGAAAAGCGGCCATGATGTCCGTGCCCACCTGGGCCGCCTGTTGCCCGAGCTCGGCAGCCGCCGGGACGGCCAGCTGCAGCTGGGACATGGTCTTGGCCACGTCAGCCAGCTGCTGCTGGAGCGACCAGCCGGGGGTCTGGGGCAGACCGAGCGCGCTGCGAAATGTCTCACCGAGCTCCACCGCCGAGCCGTAGCGCAGGGCGGGATCCTTGGCCAAGGCGCGCGCCACCAGCATGTCCAAGATGGGCGGCGCTTGCTTCAGGATCGAGCTGAGCTGAGCGGGGGCCTGCTCGATCTGCGCTGCGCGCACCATCAGCTCGCTCCTGTCGGGGCTGTCGAAGGGCGTCACGCCCGTCAGCATTTCGTACAGCACGATCGCGGCCGAGTAGAGGTCGGTGCGCGGATCGAGCGGTTGGTTCAACACTTGTTCGGGCGACATGTACGCGCCCGTGCCGGGCGCCATGCCGCCGGTGTTGCGCGCCTCTTCGGCGGGCACCTGGGCGATGCCGAAATCGGTGACTTTGATCACGCCGTCCCCGCGCACCAAGACGTTCGACGATTTGATGTCGCGGTGCAGGATGCCGAACGCGTGGATCGACGCCAGCGCGCCCAAGAGCTGCGCGAAATAATGCCAGGCTTGGGCCAGC
>Ga0247760_1001944_pt1 | contig 17211 bp, 18 predicted proteins | sample UWRJL171409R4_FD_179936 | JGI IMG/M metagenome (GOLD analysis project Ga0247760, IMG submission 179936) | Plant litter microbial communities from Arlington Agricultural Research Station in Wisconsin, United States - UWRJ-L171-409R-4 | ecosystem: Environmental > Terrestrial > Plant litter >... | reverse complement strand
AGAGAAGCTGGCATGCACGAACGATGCAAAGCCGCAGGCCCGACACCCTTAAATACTGGAACCAAGGCAGCACCAGTCTTGATGCTCGCGTGGTCAGGGGCAACCTCCAAGTTGCAACCGGAAAACTCGAGCGTCGGTAGCACAGACAGCGCAGAGGTGCGCGCAGCTCCTCGAACGTGCGATATTAAAAGTGTTGCGAAGGGTGCGAAATGGATGGGCTCGAACACGGCCAACTGCAGTTCCCTTGTCGAGCGGGGCATTCAACCCCCCTCGTCCTCGTCGGTGCCAAGAAACCCCGGTGCGACGTTCCTGTCCCCCCTCCCGGTGTTTCGCTACCCCATCGAAAACGGAGAGTGGCTGTCATCGAATTCCAGACAATTTCCATCTTGGCTAGCGAAGTGCCGCAAACAAAACACAACACCATACAGACTCTCTCCACTAAAGTTTTGTACTATCACCTTGCACCCCAGTCTGAACATAGCTCCAAAAACACCATTGAGGGCGCATATAGACACGCAAGCTGTTGACTTCCGAAAAAATTGAACCTCTACCGGATGTTCCGAATCGAATGACGTTCTATGTGAGACAAGGCGTCCGCCGTCACCACTACATTGACCACTCTCATGTAATTGCGTAGGACCCTTAAGCATTCATGTTGCCTTCAGCTGCCTGGCTCACAGCGGACTCCTGGTGAGCCAAACGGTATCTGACGTCACATGTGTTTTCGAAACATCTGCATACGAAGAGCAAGAACGCCTCTTGATTCTGTTCTGCGACGTGCGCGTGCTACGTCCGTATCCCATCAAGTCGCTATCCCGTGTCCCGCTTCTCTGACAACATGGCCTCAAAAGCAATCATTTCACGCTCCACGAGCCACACTACACCCTATCTCTTATCTCTTCATGAAAACCATTTCTTGGTTCTACTTTCCTTATTCCCCTCTGGCGAATCCTACTGTGCTTTTGCTCTATGCGCACGTGCGGGGTGTTTCCTCGTCCAACCCTACACTCTTCAAGTCTTAGCTTCAAACACCATTCAGTTGTCATCTTGCCAGGCAAGATGCTACTGTCATTGCCAGCACGATAAGCCATTGACGCCTGAATCGCTTGACCATCTAGCGAGCTCTCTCGAATGGTAAAAACATCTATCGCTGGATAATGAAGCTCTGCCGAATCCCGTAACTCGGTACCTAACCGAAATATCCTCGGACCAACTGTTGAGCCTCTGGCGTGAAGTTCTGCTGGAGCAATAGCGCGCCGTCGGTGCTGGTAGCTTCGAGGAGCCGCTTCGTGGCAGTAACTACGTGAACAGCAGTTTGGCCACCCAGGGCATCAGCTTCAAGCGCCTGGCCAACATAGACAAAGACGGCTGCTGGGTTCGAGATTACTACTGGGTGTTGCCTGCGAGCGTTTAGCCAAGGTCGAATAGAAAGTGTAACAAACTAAATACTCACTTCTCAATGAGTTCGGCAAGGTAGGCGTATGCATATGGTGCGGCCTCCTCGTCATTGGTGATGGGGAGATGCTTGAACCATTCTGCGATGACCTGATCGACCTGCGGCACGGCACTGGAGTTAAAGTGCAGAACTTTGGCGATGGCAGCACATGCATTCTCCGTAGCATATACATTATCCTCGTTCCGGGCATCAGGGAACTGAAGAGCTTCAAACAGGACCTGCATTGCACCACCCAAGAAGGCTGACCAGGCCGCGCCTCCGTGATGCGCAGCAATGCCGATTCCGTATGCTGCTGCTTGTCGGATGGCAGGTGAGCTGTCGCGGCAGCCCTGCAGCAAGGGTTGAGTGATATAATTAGCGTAGTGGCTGCTCTCTGGCCCGCAATACTCTAGGACGTCATCCATGATACAGAGACCCCATTGGCGCTGGGTGGGGTCAGTGGACTTGAGGAATGCCTCGTACGTCTGGATCAGGCGCTCCCAAGGACGGAGGAACGCCTTGCCGTGATACTTGAATATGCAGTGGAATGCCTTGTTCATGTCGGAGAGCAGTGTCTGGTCGTCTTCGATTGCCATCAACAGCTCTTCTTGTTCGTCTTCAATGTCCTCAGCATTCGCTGCCTCCTCAGCACGCTGGGCCACGCGATCCTTGTAGTCCTCGAGGGTGGAATGCGCCGCATCGATGAACCGCTCCATATGGTGTTCCGTCAGACAAGCCCCACCAATGACCTCGACCGACTCGTAGAAACACTGGTACATCTCTGCTAGCGTGTCAATGGCGGGCTCCGCGCTGAGAACCTCCAGCAACTTTTCGACGGTGCCATTCCAGAGCCCATTCAACTCGTTCGAATTGGGCCCGAAGTGCTTCTTATAGGAACTTAGAAGGTAAGGAACAAGTTTGGCCGACACGACCCGCACAGGGTCGTGGAAGAAGAAGGCGAGACCAGGGATCGCGATCTTCTCCATGATTTGGGCAGCGAAGGGCGCGAAGTCGCCCTCGAGAACCTGAGCATAGACCACAAGGAGCTCAATCGCCATGTACTTGTCGTCCATCGAGCTCGTCCGGATTCCAATGGTCTTACCGCGGAGAGGCACCAACTCCCACCCGTCATCTTGCTGGAACTGCTCAACCTGCTCATCTGACTCGAGGATTTGAACGTCTGCCTTGGCACTGGCGAGTTCGAGAAGCGGCGGCATAACGACGTTGAGGAAGGGGAGGAACTCTTTTCCCATAACCCGACACATACGGCCCCAGCAGTGCATCAGGTAATTAGCTTGAGGATCATCCGCATCTGTAATCGTTTGTTGAATTTTGCCGAGAAGCTCAACCAGCATCTCAGCATCACCGCCCAAGCGCTCCCGGCCGACAGCCAGAGCAATGAGCGTGGCACACTCCATGGCCTTGGCCCTCAGGAGTCGATACTCCTTCTCGTTTTGCCCCTGGAGAACGTTGACGAGCAAAGGCATGAGAGAATCGTAGTACTTGGCGAAGTTTTTCTCGGCCGCATCGGCGATGGTAGCAATGGTCGAGAGTGCCTGTTCTTGCACATATCGCTTCTCGTTCTGAAGGAGTTGATAGAGACTCGACAGCAGGCTGTCCAGGTAAGGCTCTAAGACGCTCTTTTCTGCCTCCTCGCAGAAGTTGACAAGAGCAGCGGCAGCATGAGACTTGACGCGGGCCTCCGGGGAGTCTAGAACCGGAAGTATGGCATTCAGAACGACATCATAGTACTCCTTTTGCATTGTTGGCGCAAAGTCTGTGCTCATTTGGCCCATAGCATTGCACCCCGCCCAGCGGACACGTGGATGAGGGTCCTTGAGGGCCGGGATAACGAGAGCGAGAACCTGCTTGAGCTCGCCGATCATCTGCTCCCTGCAGCCTTCCGAAATTGCCGAGATTGCCATCAAAGCAGCATGCTTGTCCCTCCAGGCCATGGACTGCATCATGCGGGGAAGCCAGCTGAAGGTAGGTTGTAGAATGACCAAACCACCGAGCTTGTTGGCCAGCCGGTCCATGCAATGCTCACCAGCGACGTGGTTTTGATCGCTCTCCTCTTGGTCAAGCTGCGCTACGTTAGTAAAAGCGTCTTGAATTATGAGCAGTTGACTTACATCGTCAGCCGCTAGCCATTCCGCCGCATCATCATCATCTTCGCCAAGATCCGTCATGAGACTCAAGCATTGCGTGATCATATCGTTGGTGTAATTTGGGTCCCTCTTGCACATCGATGGCGCATAATCGGCAAAGGTAGCCATGAGTTCCAGGGCGTTCTGACGACAGAGATCATTGAGCTCCTTGTCTTGGATTACTGAGATACAGAACTGAACTAGGGTGTTGAAGACGTTCTTGAACATCTTAGGAGCCCCTTCAGCTAAATCGATAAGGGCGACGAGGGCTTTGCTGAGGTCCTCCGAATCATTGGATTCCTTGATGGGGGGTAGGATGTTCAGCACTTCCGGTAGGAGGTTATGGTATTTGCCCTGATTCTTTTTGTTAAGACTGCGAAAGAAAGCGGCAAATGCTTCCATGGCAGCAAGTCGGACCTGAGAGTACCGTCAGCACACAGGCGAGCACGACACAAGACAGAGACATACCGAAACAGATTCGTCCTTGAATGCGCTAGCAAATGCCTGCGCCACAGCATCTTCATGCTGTTTTTCGATAATCCCAGGTGTGGTGGTGAAAACGCGGAATGCAGTTTCTCTCTTTCCCGGATCAGGGGTCTGGCTGAGAGTAAAGAGAGCTTGGAGCAGCTCCGGCCACGAGTCACCTAGATTGCTGGTCAGCATTAGAGAGTTTCGCAGAGAACATGACCAACTGTTGTCTGAGTACTGTCGGCCGACCTCGGCGACAGCATCACTGATCTTATTCCGGACCATTCTGTCACCTTCCTGCAAGAGGGTCTCCAGTAACTTTGTGCGGATAAAGCCTGCGTGATCCTTGGACAAAGATATAAACATGTCCGTGTTTTCAGACGTGGGAGTTTTCCGCGTCTTGGAGGCTATGCGCCGAAAGATCACGGCTGCGAAGGAACGCGTCTAAGGGAACATATCACTTAGTACCGGTTGAATCAGAGATTGAGAACGCGTTGTGTTAGACATACCGATGTGTCCCTCGCAGCTCCAATCTGTTCGGCCAGGCCCATCAGCAGGACTTCTGGTCGCGTGTTTGTCCAGTTGTTCTGCAAATGCTCCTCGGCCTGCGATCGAATACTATTGTCCTTGGACTGAAGGGCCTCGAGGAGCCTGCCCAGCTCCGCGTGGACGTCAGCGCCCAACATCGACATGGCGACCGCGGTGCTGGGGTTGTCCGTTTAGGCAGAGGTGTATCAGAGGAGAATGCTGCGGTGACCACCGCGCACTTGGTTATATCGCTGTGGCGCACCCGAAGAGTTACCGACTACTTCGAGATCGAGACGGTTTAGCTGGCGGGGAAACGCGTTGGGCAGAGGGAAACAACGACCCAGTGAGGGTGAAGTTGAAGGGCGCACGGTACTGCAATGCGGGCGGATACGGGCAACGCGCGTTTGGAATTGAACCGTGAGCCTACTCAGAAGCTGGAAAGAGCGAGTTGAATGCCGAAGGAGCGTGGGAAGAGGTCGGCGCGAAGAGGGGAGCGTGGTGTTCGGTCGATTATTTTTTTTTTGATTGGGTCAAGGTGGGATGAATGGAGGGGTATTCGTACTGGGGGCAGGGTGGACAATTTTCTGCCCGCACCCAAGTGGGCCTCCACCTCTCAACGCCCTCTCGAACTAACAAGCAGCCACCCAGAGCCCAACCAAGCTTCTTTTGTTTATAATTGTCAAAATTTCCCTCCTGGGAAACCATACAATGCCCCACAAAGTCTCACACTCGAGTGTTCTTTATTCACTTCACTCAGCACCGTCCAGGCCTGGGAATTTCGCGTTCTGCTCTGGCTGGTCGAGCCAGTGAGGAGAGGTCGGGAAATTACTATAAGGTTGGATTTTGTGCTTCGTACGATGGTGTTAACTGCGTTCTTCTTACGAAGTGTGACTTGGGCAGAAAATGCACGGCCAGCAATGTTCTGTAGCCAGACCAGGCTGCCAGGTGAATGAGTCGGGCTGTGACGGAAGCGGGTGTCTTGATTGCAATTGCGTCAGATTCTGACATGATATCAACTCGTCATCTGCCCTTGGTGCATTGCTGGAGCGGCTGCGGTCTACACTTTTCTATTGCCATCCAAACCAATTCATGCACAGTCACCGTTTGGCTTTGAATTGTGACACTCAGGCATGGATTGGCGCTGTGATCTGGACAGCAAAGGTTGAGCGGTTGGAGTCGGCCTAGCACACCCTCCACACCCAGGCTTTTAAGACTGCACTGTGACAAGTAAGCAGCGTGAGTCCCAAAAGCGAGGGTGCAGGGCTCGTCTCCCATCAGGCGTTGGTTGTCGAGTTTATCGGCTTCAGCCGCGCAAGATACATGTACCTTGAATTCCCACATGTACAATCCAGACTTTGATCGATTGTTAGTGTTGGACTTCCAGCCTGGCAATTCTCGCCTCCCTGTGGAGAGTACTGCTGTCAGAGGCCTTTTTTTCACAATTTGAATTTTGAAGACCGAGATATTCGAGATATTGTGTAAATGCCTTCACAGTTTTGTAGCCGCGGAACCTCTTGTCCCAGTCGCTTGCCAACGTTGTCAAATCCCACCCTAACAATCTTTTCAGGTCATTCGACACGCGGCAGGGATCCGAGAGTTGCCCCGATAACGTCCGGGGCCAGGGGCTTTGAGGTGAGGGGCAATCGGGCCGGGGCTATGGTTATTGTGGCGTGACAGAATATCGGACCGGCCGACTTGCTGAGGTCGACCTGGTGATTGATAGTCAAGGGCAGCGCGCCTCATGGCATGCGTAGGAGATGCGCGACAATCCATTGCACAGAAATGCAGACGCGTTGCTGGAACGAGCGCAAGCAGCTGCTGAAGCTCGAAGCGACAATAACCCCGCACCTGCAGCACCCGACTCGTTCGTCATAGCCCCTGCTTGGGAAGTCACCAGGCCACACTCTTGCAGCTGAAGCTGGGTCCTCCGAATCGCAGTCACGACGCGCGATCGAATCGAATGTTAAGCTGGCGGTTCGCTGACCGCCCCATTCTTCGAGGTCTCTTTCGATGCTCAGACACTGCAGTCCCAACAACTTTTTTACGCGTGCTAACTCCGACACAATTCCAACCCGCACCCATGGACAGCGCAGATTCTTCAAAGTCGACGCCAGGGAGCAGCTCCAGCGCTTCCAACAGCTCCCTTGCTGCGGGAGCACCTCTGGAGCGAAGCAGCTCGCAGTCCAGTAGCCACAAACCAAGCCACATTGCTACCCACCGACAGAGTTTTGTGGAGAACCAACGATATCCTCCATCGCCGCGCGCTCATAGACATCCCTCGTTTACGCAACAGGCGATTCAGGAGCTCCTTATAACCCCGCCTGCAAACCGACATGCCAACCCACGGTTTGCAGGGAGAGATTGGCGAGATATCTCGCTCGGCGAGCTGTCCCCAGACGAGGCACGGTGGGCTGACTGGGAGACTAGTGTGGAGGATGCAACCAGAGTGCGACTGCCCGTTCCAAGACCATGGTCCTGAGACTAATACGCTGTACAGACGCTACTCAAAAACAACCCAAGCAACGTTGTACTTGTTCGAGGCTCGCCCAATTCCAAGACGGCTGTCTCGACCTTCGATACGAGTGATCTGAACGCCTATCTTCTTGTTGTTGTCGGACTTGCGAAGCCTGACGAGACGCAAATCGCTTCATACAATGAGATCGCCAAGAAGGCCCAGGCCCAACAAGCTATCACTCTGCGGGAAATCCAGTCGCTTGCTCGAAAGGAAGAACTGGTGGTGCTGTCAGCAGACTCGACGTTAGACAGAGCTATGGAAGCCTTCGGGAGCGGGATACATCGATTGCTAGTAACAGACCAAGCCGGAGATGTGACCGGAATTCTCAACCAGCTTCGTCTCCTGGAGTTCTTCTGGAATGAGGGCGTCAACTTCCCGATTATTGATCGTTTATACGGAAGCCTACTCCGTGATCTGCAGATTGGAACACAACAGATCATTGCAATCAAGTAAGCAACCGCTGGGGCCGGAAGGAAATCAAACTGACATGACGATAGCGCCGACGCACCCTTGGCGGATGCCCTGCTCCTGATGAGCAACGAAGGCCTTACCTCGGTTGCTGTCGTGGACCATGGCTTGAACGTTGTCGGGAACATCTCCACGGCTGATGTCAGACACCTTACCAATGCTGCGAGTCTTCCGTTGTTGAAGAGTTCCTGTATGCACTTTATCAGCGTGATCCTCTCGGAGCGAGGGGTCGAGCGTGGCCGAGACTCGTTTCCCGTGTTTCATGTCAACCCATACTCGACTCTCGCCCACACGGTCGCCAAGTTGGTTGCGACCAGCTCCCACCGGATGTGGGTTGTCGAATCGGCGTCTCCATCCCCAAGCGCCCCTGCAACGCCGCTCCTGCAACCGAGCCACCCAGTTTTGACACCTTCTGTGCCGTCAGTTTCAACTGCCACGGCCGGGGCAACCCCACCTCCGGCAACAATCATCGTTCCCCCGCCTACCACTGCCTCTGGTCCACAGTCACCCCTCCCGGGGCAGAGCCTCTCCTCCGTCCCATCGGCTGCGCTCCCCGGCGCGTGCTTGTCTGGTCGTCTTACAGGCGTTGTTTCCCTAACAGATATTCTCAATCTCTATGCCAGAACCAGTGGTCTGCATCCCTCGGATCCCTCTGAGCAGCGCGCCCGTAGGCGACGTAGTTCGAGCAGTTCGGTTCGACCTAGCCTCGACATCAGCAGAAGCAGTGTTGACATGAGGAGATGAAATGGGGAGATGTTCAGAGTTGGTGGTGGCGATACACTCAAAAGCGTAATATCGTGGTGATTTAGACGTTCGTGTCGAATGGATGGGTCACTACGATTCTTTTTCACAGCGTTACCGATTCATGCTTATTTGGGCTTTCTCTTTTCACCAATAGCTGGTTTCTTCATGCCGGGAACGGTAGAGGGATATGGGCATGGGAATGTGGAGAGATCTCTCTTTAACCCAGTCATAGTAACTTAGGCGTCGTGGCAATATGCGCGGCATCTTACGGATGACACAGTCCCAAGCTTTTTCAGAGGATATCGTGCAAGCAGCTTGACTAAAAGGCATCATAGATTTGATTGCTCTGCGATATTTTCACTCTGCCATACCGGTTGCAAACTCAGTACAGTTAACGCCTCCTTAGCAACTAGCACCTAAGTTAGGTTGGTAGGCCATGCTAAGTATCATATCCACATCCCACCTTCAGGTTCCTAGCCGCTTCCTTTATCCCATCAGTCGTCCATCCATCGGTCAATCCATCCATCCACCCCACTAACTCCACTGCGTTGCCATCTGCCTCGTTGCATGGGCGCGAAGCCCCTCGAGCAAAGGAGGTACATGAAGACCGGTTTACATTCGAGTCATTGTACACAGAACCATGACGGATTCACCCCAGGCAAACCAACCTATATCGACCTAACCGAGCCGAACCGAACCGGGCCCAAACAGCCCGATATGAAAACCAAACGCGCCAAACGAGTGAAGAGAAACCAAAGACCATCCATTCCTGATCCCCTTTCCCCCTATAACCCGATCCCTTGTCCAGTGGAGTAGTGATACATAATAAACAATACAGTGCTTCGCTTGCCGCGTTATGTGTTGCTTGGCAAAGCAATGCAAGAGATGGAACATACATACCGCCTGTAGGCGTTCTCGTTTCCCCATTGTCGTGAATCTCCTTTTCGCTTCTCATCATGTTGTGTTTGTTTGAACTTTTCCCAGAACGGGGGTGATGGTCGTACTTGAATAACAAAGTGAGAGTGTTTCTTAGTCCACTCCCAAATTCCGACTCCAGTCCTCTTCGCTGGGCCTAGGAGGCTTTGTGCTATCTGCCCTGTTAGGTTCTTCTTCATCTTCGTCGTCGGATTCAGGAAAGCTCCCCGCCATTAACCTGACCCCCTTTCTTCCCGGAGGCCAATCCTCTTCAACGGATGCCACTCCGGTATCCTCATCGTCAGACCAGTCCCATTGTACGGGAATCTGCTCCCCCCTCTCGTTCGTGCCAAAGACCAGACCGCGCCATTCGCCAGCCACAATGCGGGCCGCAACTTTCAGCATCAGGTTGATGAGGTGTGACGGAGGGGACATGAGGATCTCGCACGTCTTTTGGATCACGGCCATCGGAAGCCGTTTTACTGCAGTGAGGGCAGTACTGGCTGGTATGTGTTTAAAGGCCGTACGTGGCGAGAAGAGATTAGCAGCTGGCGGTAGCGGGGAGAGAGCTCTACGGCTGGGTGAGATACTGCTGCTAGCAGTTGCGCGGTGGCGGATGTGAGAGCGGCGGGTAGTGCTGATGGAGGTACAAGAACTCCTCGAGGACCCGGAGGAAGAAATCGAGAGGTTGGAAATGGACTTAGTAAGATGGGTATAATCAATGGCAGGAGTAGTGGGTGATGTCGGTTGTTCCAATGAAGCTGTCCCGTTTAATGCTGAGGACGATGGCAAAAGCTTGACATCACAAACGGACGAAGGGCCAGTCGCGCAGTCGCTCGCCGCAGTAATGTCCGTAGCTGTGGAGCTGACACTCCGGGTCCGTGAGACATCAGATATCACTGTTATGTCAGAAGAATCCTCATGGTGTGCCGTTTCGTCAGCCAGCTCGCTGTGCTGACTGCGGGGAGATGCCACAGGAGAAACCGGCTTGGATTGAGGTGGCGACGGCGGGAATGCTGCTGAGTGAAAGGACTGCGGGCTATGGAAAGAATCTTGGGACTCGGCCGGTGACTGGGCCCCATGTTGCTTCTCCAGATCTCCCTCGGTGGGTTGTTCCACAGGCTCCCCCGTGGGCTCTTCAACGACCTCGGTTAGTTCTGTGGCGTCCAGTTTCGATGCGAGCGTGAGGTGTGGAGGGGCTGTAACACACCGGCTCGCATAGAAACCGGTCAGTTTGGCGACATTCGACTGCGTCGGGCCCTTCACAAGAATGTTGACGGGCGATGCGTCCTGCTCGTCAAGCAAATCCGTCTCTTCGCCCCCCTGAGCTACCGCCTCAACCTGCAGAGGTGTCTCTCTCGAAATCTCAGCCTCCGGCTGATCGTCACACTCCAGCAACGACACTGGGCTATCAGGTGTTGTTGATGGAAGTTGCGTCGTTGCCCTCTTCAGAATTCGGGGCATCTCGCCTGGTGTGACTGGTGTAAGGGGCAAGGAGGGCCCGTGTCTTTGCACCGGCGTCCATGGCCGTTTCTTCACCGGGGTAGACGGTAGCTCGGGTAGTTCAACGGTAAAGCTGCGCTTGAACGGGCACTCCGTCTTCTCAAACTGCAAGATTTTGTCGAACACTTCCCTTAGCAAAAGAGCCCGCCGCGCATCGTCGGGCTCAGCCACTGGTATTTCTATCCTCCAGTATTGCGGCCTCCGTATCTGCAGGACAAACTTGCTCGAGGCCTCGTCGACGCACCACACCTGGCTCTTGGGCAGGATAGGTTGAAGGGCAGAGCCGCAGCTGAGGAAGGCAACTGAGCCTGGTGCGCGGTAGATTCGAAACGGTCCTGGAGGGAAACAGTAAGCACAAATGGTTTTTCCTGCCAAAGAAGAGAGCACACACCAACTGCTATTGTCCTTTCGAGCTGTGAGGTCCAAGCCAGACTCCCAGGTTCAATCTCAGGTGCCGCAACTCCGGTTCTCGGACCGAAAGTTGGCCGAGGTCCTGCTGTAAAAGACACGATCTTGACAGAGGGATGGTCGTAAAGTGTATCGACCGATCCGCCAGCTGATTTGGAAGATGAGGTATACTGTTGGAGGCTGGTTTGTATCGGAGCTGTGAAGGCGCGGCGCGGCGCGGGCATTGCGAGGCCTTGGGGAAGCGAGGAGTCCATTCTGGTTATTGCTTCAATCTATCCGTGAATCATCGCGGAGAGTCGGTCGAAACCACCATGACGGGAGTGAGTGCTGTCGCTGAGGAGCGGCGTGCGGTGACAGAACGACTTGAGCTAGTTCTCCGTGCCGTCCCGCCTTATGCTGCAAGGGATGGACCGTCTCAATATGGCACGATCGCAGGAGTCGTCAGCAGATTTCCCAGCTAGCGATGAGGAATTGAGACGACAGATGTCTCCCTAGCACTAAAGGTCGCTAGAAAGTGCAAGATGTGGTCGAGAGAGAACGCAATGCAATTGACAGGAGTTTTGGGACCTGTAGAGAGGCTCGAGTGCTGTGAGCGAGGCAGAGAATGATCCTTGCTCGAGGTCAGTCGGCACTGGCGCGTTCAGGAAGCCGGGGTGCCTGAAAAAAACGCGGTCGCCGGTCCCCCACCTTTGGACAGCCGGCGCCTGTGAACCGGGAAACGGCTCGGCGATTCCAAAGGGCCCCAGAATCGATCTTCAACGACATCATCCTGATCGGTTCTGCGTCAGTATGTCATCTTTCCTATCTAAAAACCCTAGCCCCTCCTTTGACCTTTACCTTGTCATGCCGTAGGCCATAGCTCCCATCTTAACACAACGGACGTTCCATTATTCATGCAAGCAGCAAGCTCCACCTTCCAGTCAGATGCAAATGCGTTTTACCGCTATCATACCGTGGTAACCTCTGCTAGGGTGATGTGGGTGACAGCGGCCGAACTCAGCTGCTAAATGATGAAGTACGATCTCAAAAGAAGAAAACCCGAAATTGACCACTCTGCGCTGGTTCAACCAGTTTGTTTATCAACAAGAGATTGGGCTATCAAAGGAGCAACAGCGACCACAGCCGTTTCAGAAGGGCGCGTGGGTGCTTCAAAGTGCGACAGCGTCCAGGCACTGTGCGCAGACCCTAGTTTGTTCTATTCGGCCTAGCCGGAAATATGGGCTTGGCACTCCCAGCCGCCTACTCTGACATCATTGTTCCTAGCTGCTTTTGTGTCAGCCCATTCCACAACCTGAGCCCTTCTCTGGCGTTTCAACTGCTGAAGGACGATGGCTTCGGATCAGAGACAACAGGCTGAGAAGGAGAAGCTCAAGAAGCTATTCGACGTATCTCATTTCGACGTCAATGCGATAGTACGGGGAATTCAGCTCACAGGTGTGGGCGGTATGTGTCTCTAACTCCGAGAGCGACGCTTGGCATCCGAACTGACAGCATTGGCAGCTCATAGAGCTCTTCAAAATCCAAAAATATTCACCTCGCGGCATTACAAACAAGCTGCTATTGCCGTGGCTGCTGGATTAGCTATTCGTCTTCTTATTGCCATTCCTGTGGGTGTCCTGGTTAGGATTCCCAGGTTCATAGCTCACGTTCGTCCTAGATCTATGGCGTCAAAATTCTCCTCTGGGCCTCGTCGCTATTCATCTCCCTCGATCATACTACATGGGACGACAAAATTATTGGTGGCTTCGACTTTATCGAGAACCACGTCCTTCAGGCCCCTCTGTTCTTCATGACGTTGATGCGCTACCTGACGCCAACCCTAGATGATCTGTTCATGGACTCCCTCCGATGGGTCGATACGACATATGTCCAGAAGCACAAACACGATGAAGACCCCAGCAAACTGCGTGCCATGTACTACCCGAACTTGCAGCACTATCCGGTCCGGGACGGGAGCACGAATTCGTCAAGCACGGCGGAGGCGCTTTCCATGTTTCTCTACCGCTTTGCAAGAAAGGCTGTCATCTCCCTGGTCATCTACGGAGCATCTTACCTGCCTGGCGTCGGATTCCTCGTGCTTCCCGCGGCCAGTTTCTGGACATTCAACAAGGCAGTTGGTCTTGGTCCAGCGTCCATCATATTTGGCACTGGCGTCCTGCTGCCCAAGCGCTATCTGGTGATTTTTCTGCAGAGTTACTTTGCGTCGAGGAGCTTGATGCGGGAGCTTCTGGAGCCATACTTTGCAAGGGTTCACTTCACCAAAGAGGAGAAGAAGAAGTGGTTCCGGAGCCGAGAAGGACTTCTCTTTGGGTTTGCCATTGGCTTTTATACCCTTCTTCGCGTTCCGCTACTTGGGGTCTTGATTTATGGCATTGCCGAAGCTGTAAGTGCGATCTACCATCTAGTTTTCTTCGTATACTAAAGCACAGTAGAGCACGGCTTATCTCATCACCAAGATCACGGATCCGCCTCCGCCGGCGACGCAAAGGCAAGAGTTTGCTGCAAGTCAGGTAGAATGGCGGAACAAGCAGAAGTTTTTGAGCTTGCCACTGGCAAACTTGGATAAGATTCACGACAAGCCGCCCCCGTACTCGGTAGATGATCCTTTCCCTCGAGCCTCGCCTCAGTGAGTGTAAGCGCTATACGGGCTGGGAACATACCTGTCCCGTCACGGCCACATCACGCCCGTGGTTGATCCAGAAGGTGTCGTTTAAAAGAGAGCACGGGTTGAGCTGCAGCAGCACATTCTTGACGATTTGCCCGGCCATGACCTGGTGTCCACAGCGCGTCTAAAACCTCGAGTTGAGCAGGCTGCGGAACTTAAAGACATCAAGCTAATCCATTACCTACGCCTTTTCGGCTTGCCCAGGCGCTTATCAAGGACGAAGGGTTAGAGTTGGGGAGGAGTGCGGGGGTCATCTGCTGCAGCGACTTTCCAGGATGCGGGTCTGAGCAACCATGATAAGCATTGCATATCTGCAACGCATGCCGGTCGTCTCATTGTAGCTAGCTAAGAGGTGAGAAGATGTCATTACGTTGAATCGGGGAAGCTTTATGCTTTTGGTGCGGGGTCGTGTAGGCGTGATACAAGCTCATGCATGCAGTTGGAGGGATGGGTATAAGAGGGAATAAGACCTGCATATTATTATGTTCCAGCTGTGTTCTCTCAACTTCACTCGACTGCCCTCCTCGAGGGATTTTCCTATTATATTATCAGATAGGTATCTGTGATAGATCGGGTTGCAAAGAAAATGGGCAAAACTGCGATCCGGACCGTCTGCAAGGTAGACTTCGACAAGCCAGCCGCTGAGCAGCCGTACCTCCATGTAGGTTCTTTCTTTTTTTTTGGATGTGGTATGTGTTGAATGGATATGAAAAGGGACTGATGGAATTACCTTCTGTGTCTATCTATTCTAGAACCGATGGCACCCCGATAGTGAGTGCTCTCTACCCCCCAGGACCAGTGCTCTCAGAGGAGACGACTGACTAACATGACCAAGTCCCCTTTGCGGGCACCATTACCGATGGCGAAACCGTCAAGATTGAGTGTCTCGACTGGTACGCTCCCAGCTAAGCAAATTCCTCACTGGAACGGGGGCTCATCAAATGGGAGACTGCAGGACTGGCGGACAAATCATCAACTCGGATGACGCAGATGATGTCCGCAACGTAGACCTTACTCAGGTCCATTACCTGTCGGGCCCATTCGAGGTCCAGGGTGCACAGCCCGGGGATGTGTTGTTGGTGGAGGTGATGGACGTCCAACCGTTTGAGGATCGGCCTTGGGGATTCACGGGGATTTTTGACAAGAGGAATGGGGTGCGTTTCCCTCCTTTGTTCGCTCTCTGATATGATGGAGGACAGTTGGGGGATGGCTAATTCGTTAATGCAAAAAAAAAAAAAACAGGGCGGGTTCCTTGATGAGATATACCCCTCTGCGTGGGTTTCCTCCCCCCCTTTTTTTTCTGTCGGGGGTGGTCCATGAACTGATACAAAAACACAGAGCCAAAGCCATATGGGATTTTGAGGGCATCTACTGCACCAGTCGGCACATCCCTCACGTCAAGTTTGCCGGACTAATCCACCCTGGAATCTTGGGATGTGCTCCCTCGGCAGAGGTGCTCGAGACGTGGAATAAGCGCGAGGCAGAGCTCATTGCGGCGAATAGACTGGCAGATCGAGAAGTTGCTTTACCGTAAGCCTTTTTTTTTTGCCTTCCCTCTCTCTCCGCCTCTACAAGAGAACCAAACCAGACTTGCTGAACAATCCAGCCCCCAACCCATCAACGTCCATGCCGGCAGCGCCCCTCCCGACCTCAAAGCCCGTATTGGCCGCCAAGGAGCCCGCACCATCCCCGGCCGCCCAGAACACGGAGGAAACTGTGACATAAAGAACCTTTCCCGCGTATATATGACTCTTTCTCTCTAAACCCACCCACCCACTCTCCTTTTCTAATATTATGCATCTAACAAGACACTGTGATGTGCAGGGCTCCAAAGTGTACCTCCCCATCCATGTCCCCGGCGCTGCCTTCTCCGTCGGGGACCTGCACTTTTCGCAAGGCGATGGTGAAATCTCCTTTTGCGGCGCCATTGAAATGGCTGGAATCATTACGCTCAACTTCCGCGTCATCCCTGGCGGCCTCGCCTCGCTAGGCATCAAATCCCCCATCTATATCCCCGGTCCTGTTGAGCCGCAGTTTGGGCCCTCGCGGTATATATATTTCGAAGGGTTCTCGGTTGATCAGCATGGCAAACAGCATTACATGGACGTGACGGTGGCTTATCGGCAGACGTGTCTCAGGGCGATTGAGTATCTGCGGAGATTTGGGTACAGTGATTATCAGATTTATCTGCTGCTGGGGTGCGCGCCGGTCCAGGGACATGTGGCGGGGATTGTGGACATTCCGAACGCGTGCACAACCTTGGGGGTGCCGGTGGATATCTTTGGCTTTGATATACTACCGGGGGCGAAGGTGGAGGAGGAGCTGAAGAAGGATATGGGCAAGTGTGCGTTTGAGAAGGGGGTGACTGAAGGGAAGGTGGTGTTGGAGGAGGCGGGGAGGAATAGTGAGGTTAGCTTTGGAGGGGGGATGACTTATAAGGAGTAGAATACCTAGGTAATAAGCATGATCTGTTTCAGCAGCAGGCAAGGTAGGTAAGGTAGGTACCTACATAGGTACCTAGACAGGCAGGCAAGAGGAACACGGGAGATGGTGGTTTCATGTACAAGCAGCTACAAGCAGTTATTTACGAGTTGTCCTATTATTGAGAATATCCGTCCAATCTAGTGAATCGCCATCTCTCCAAACTGGGAATGTTTCGTGTCCTTTTCATGCTCCGCCGCCTGCTTGGTTCCTTGCCCAATCCAGCCGCACACTTCACACTTGATGACAAAGTCGGTCGTGTCCGTGAAGTAGTGCATCTTCTGCAACTGTTGACCCAATTGGCGTGCCTTGTCAAGTACCTCGTCATCATCTGTGCTCCAACGAGTCTCGTCCACCTCAGTGGGATAGCTGAGGTCCATGCAGAAGGCGATGCGGTCGTAATGGATGCCCGAGTAGAGGATGACAATGCGGTTTGCCATGCCCTCGCCAAATTTGTACACCTGGAGTGACTTGACATCGATGGAGCAGATCTCGATCTGATAAATGTCCGAGAGAATCGTCAGCTCGATAGCGCCACCCCACGTGTCCATTTGCCGCATCCGGTTGGTGTAGATGGTAGGGCTGGAGCCCAAAATGGCTTCATTGTACTTGTCCGGGTGGGCCAGGATGTAGTCAGCGACTTGTTTCCGTAGAGCCCGCGCCGGGTTGTCCAGATTGAGGGCACCGCCGACAGCAGTGAACATGCAACTGTTATCATCAGGCATCACACGGAGGACTGAAAGAGCAGGTGAGCTATGGACTCAGGTCGTTGCGAGGAGGATAAAAGGGGAAACATACCCAAATAGCCACCCCTCTGGCTCCATTCCACCGTCGTCTCATCGGGCTCGATCCCCTTGGGCGCAAATTTCGGCTTGGTCTCAGCGACAACAACGGGAGCGGGGGCTTCAGTGGGAACAAGGACGATGGTCTCTCC
>Ga0247760_1001943_pt1 | contig 17225 bp, 17 predicted proteins | sample UWRJL171409R4_FD_179936 | JGI IMG/M metagenome (GOLD analysis project Ga0247760, IMG submission 179936) | Plant litter microbial communities from Arlington Agricultural Research Station in Wisconsin, United States - UWRJ-L171-409R-4 | ecosystem: Environmental > Terrestrial > Plant litter >... | reverse complement strand
AAATTTTTTCTCCTTTTTTTTCCCCCCCCCCCCCCCCCCCCTCTTTTTTTTTTCTCCAACTGGCCCTATTATCAATTATTCGTACGCTAGGAATTTGGGATATGATGGACGAGGGTGTAGATGTCATGATGTAAACCGTTGGGTGGGGGATATCAAGGGGGAACTTGAAGTTGCATGGTTGATCATCGTTAGCCGCGACAACATAGTCGACTATATCTCAACATTTTGGTGTTTCGTTCACTCCAAAGATGGCCTGTACCTACGAAGAGGGTCAAGTGATGAGAAAATTTATCGCCGTGGTGACCACATTGGGTACCTACCAAGTACCTTACTTACCTAGGTATGTAGGTAGATATGTAGGGACCTACCTACCTATGTATACGCAAACTCACACCATGGTCCTGAAACGTTCACAATTGCGCGCGTGCCTGCACAAAGAAATAATATATATATCGCCGAGACGCGGTCTATTTCCGTTTCTATGCCCATCCAAAGTAGGTAATTAAAGATCCTCATATCAACGCATATCCAATGCAAGGGAATGATGATATGAACGGGATGTCATGGACATATCCCAGTAAGCAGACCCTAGCCAAGTAAAAGCGCTCGCGTTCAAGTATTAAGTCAGACAAAGGAGAGAAACTACCAAGTAAACATCATCAAGGCTGGATTCAAAAATACCGGCAACGCAAAGTGACAAAACACAATCGTCGCCAACGGGTAGATGCTAAAGAAGAAATTAATCCGCCACTCGAGCGGGAACGCGTAGACGCCGCAAATAATCAGCGCTACGCACGAAAAGCAGTAAAAGAAAGTAAACTTGAAACGCTTGAGAATGCGCACAACCTCCTCGCCGAAATGCACCCGCTCGACTTCCTTGGCGGTGGCACCCCAGACCATATCAATCTCAAACATGTGTGACAGGATGGCTTGGGAAACGTGCAGCGAGATGCCGCCGAGGAAGATGGTGAACATGGGCACCCACTTGAGGTTGTCGAAAAGGGCTCGGCCGAGTGACTGCTCGCTGGTACGATAGCGGAGGACAGCGAGAGCGAGGTTGCCCAGGCCATTGAAGACGACAACGATGGCAATGTAGATGGCGAATGAGTCGATATAATACTTGTCGTATAGCCCATAGAACCAGCCCGTGATGAAATAGTTGGCGAGACATAAACACCACGCCGCCGCGATGGCGTAGTAGGTGCCAATATATGCGAGAATCGTCAACTTCTTAGCGAGGGGAATGTTGGACGTCATAAAGTTCCGGAACAGTGGAGTAAATGGCCCGCGAACGATCCAGAGCCGTACAGGGTGGAAGAGCAACTCGCTGCACCCATAGGCGTACTTCTCCCAGCGGGCGAGTTCGTCATATACCGTCAGACTGACACCCTCCTTAAAACCGGGTCCCGTGTACGAAGCGTAGCGCAGTGAGTATCCAGCGACTTGAAGACGCAGCGCCATGTCAAAGTCCTCGGACACGTGTGACTCAGACCAGTATTTTTCATACCCATCCTCATCCGTGAAGGCTGCCGCGTCTTGGATGGCCTGCCAGCGGAGAACGGCATTATGGCCGACAAAGGGACAGGCATCGCCGGCCGAGACCATGAAGGTGATGGCCGTGTAGATGAGGTTGGTGAACCACGTAACACCGTTCTCAAAATACGACGAGGTGACATTCATGACCCCCGACGAAAACTGGAGAATGGCCACCTCGGGGCTCTGCTCCAGCTCGTTGACGGCATCCAACAAGCAGTCCTGGGGGACACGGGTATCCGAGTCAACAATGAGGATGTAGTCCCCGATCCGAACGTTTCCCTCGGCCCACGTACGGCCCTCATCCTCCCGGAGGACATCTGCCAGGCATGTGTGATAGGCAGCAATCTCGTTCTCGCTCGTCCACCTGCCGCTGCGGTCCACCTTGTCCAACTTGTCCTCGATGCGTGTGCTAACATGAAGTGCGTAATTCATATTGCTAGCCTTCTTGAACTTGCCACGTCGGAGAAATCGCCGTTGGCCTTCTGCCGGATTCGGGTTGTGGCCTGGCCGTGCGACCCAGCCAATGTTGTGCTCCTCGTAAAAGTCGCGCCTGGCCATAGCCTCGTCTTCGGATATGAGCTGCATGCCGTCGTCGTTGACAAAGATGTTGGCAGTGCCGCCTTGCATTTCGTAGGTGCTGATGGCAGCCTTTAGTGACAGTACCGTCGGCCTGATAACTCCCATTAAACCCTCCTTGTACACAGGCATCTGGATGGTGACGTGTGGCAGGTCGCCCAAATTGTAGTGCAGCCGTCGGGGAGGTTTGCCGCTAAAGTACTTGTTGTTCTGCACCATGGATGAAATGGGACCGAACATCTGGAAAAGGCTGCCAATGACAGTCTGGAAGAAGAACTGTTACAAAGTCCCACTGTCAGCGGTTTACGCATCAGGACGTGACGAATGGGGGTTCTTACAAGCGAGAGGAAAAACTGTATGGGCCCAACAACGATCAGAGCCAGCCTGAGGTAACTCCCATCAACTGTGACCTGGTATGCCAGCGCTCTCCAGCCCAAGCCAATGCAGCTGATACCTAGAATCATTGTCATAGCCACCATGATGGAGCTCTCCAAACGAACTGGGCGACGCTCCGTAACAGTAGCTTTCTCCAACTCGGCCGGATCGGCATGGTCTAGGGGCGGCACCGCTTTCTTCTCGTCGGCCGTCTCTTCGTCGTCGGCAGCGTTTCCATTACCCCAAATAATCTGAATGAACTTCTCTTCGAGGTCTTGTGCCCGCGCCAGAAGCTTTTCGGGGTCGTCGTCCCACACAACGAGCAGTCTGGCATCCTCGATAAAGGCCGCGAAGTGATGGAGTTGGCCTCGCGGAAGGTCAACCATGCTCCGCAGGATCTGTACGCGGAGGCCATTGGGTAGCGGGACAAAGTCCAGGTCAGATTTGGCGGCCAGGGATTCGAGCAGGGCACGCACAACCGGCGTGTTGACCGTCATGGCGCAGCGGACGTTCATCTGCGAGATCATGGCGTACAGCGATTCTGGAATAGCGGCCATGTATGGTGGGTAGCACGTGAAGTTGCCGCGCGACTTCTTGAGCACGACTCCCTCGAAAGGGTCTAGCCCTGAAGCGTATTGTTTGCGAAGCTGCTGATCATACAGCCAGTTCACAATCATGTCGTTCTTCAACTCGCTTATTGCCCCGACGTCGTCATTTCGCTGGTCGCCGGCAGGAAAGATGGAGGAGCCTCGGGAAGTAGAGGGTGCCCTGGAGCTGTTCCTAGTCGGCGGTCTGAGTGATGCACCATCTTGGCCTTTCTGAGGTCTTCGGCTGTGTGTCGATGGGACCGAGAGCGTGCTCTCATGAATCGAGGGGGCAGGTGACTGATCTGGCACGGCCGGCGGCGGCGTGGACGTGGGAGATGTCGAATTCGGCGCAGGTGCTCTCCCCCTTGGCGGCATTGACTGGAGAGGGTGAGCCTTCTCTGATTCAGAGGATCGTGTCCTGGCCCGTCCTCGCATCGGCTTGGAGCCCTCTACTCCTTTGCCCTCCTCATCTTTGCTGTCCCCCGACTCTGGCGTAAAGTACGAGGAAAGGGCCTTCATCTTGAATGGCGGCAACCTCTTGGAACTGCGGACTGTGGCAGTCCCGTAGTCACAGGTGGCTCGTCGATCTCAACTTGTGGCCAGAAGAAATTACACCACTCGGCTATGATCACTCGGACCGCCCGTCCTTGGTCTTGCAAGAGGGCTAAAAGAAGAGGGGTTGAGGGAATAAGGTTTGGTGGGAGGCTTCCGGGACATATCCCACTTTCACATAGGGCGCCTCTGGTTTGGGACTGCCCTGTCCGCTTGGTTACGGGAAGACCGGGGCGAGTGATAGTAAAATTGGACCATCGAGATTGAACAGTGCCCACCCTCGCTTTGTCAATTGATAGTCTCGTTGCTCAGCTGCATGTTTTCGGCGCCGGCCTCCTTTCGAAACAACCTACCAAGAGAAGCGTTACTTGAGCACCACGCGTAGTTATCGCCTCCCTGATCAAAGTCGACTTGAGCGACTTTAGATGGCGGCATAGCTGGGACAAAACGAGACAACGAGCATCTTGTCGACCGCAAGCAATGGACATGCTTGTCCGTGAGCATGGCTATCCAGCCAACAAGTTCTGGGCCCCGGGATATCGTGGATCCCGATGGTGGATACTTGACAGCTCATGGGTGGAGTGTGTACACCTTCCACGCGCGAAGCAAGGTTTGAGCCGAGTACCTATTCCCGACGATCGTTAACCGGTCTCCAAGATTGTAACCACGACGAGCGTGAAGAACCATCCCAAGCAGATAGCGCCTCGCCAGGTGAGGATCTGTGTCATGGGTACATTACAGAATATCACAAGCTTCGAGAGGTGAAGGCAGAGTGCAGTGGCGTTCTCAGGCCCCGGAGAAGCCACAACGCCCACGACGCCCAATAAACCATAGAGACCAATGCAAAGAACGGGCTTATGTCATAAACGCAAGTCACTAAGCCTCCAGTGCCGAGTTTCCCAAGTAGTCATCCAGAACATGGGAGCAACATTGCTGCGTGTTCCGGGGCCGGCCAATTACCGGTTCTCAACGTGGCAAACCTGGCTAGTGGCGTCGATAACGGAGAAAACGCGCCGAAACCTCATATCCCGGCGAGGGTGGTCCTGGCGATGCTTCCTCCGAGCGGGTTGACTGAAGAGCAATGCGTCGTTGGCTACGTTCAGACACTCAGTTTTGGTTCGAAAAGGGGCTCTTGGTGACGGCGCCGTCTTCGCGCGAGTCTCCTTCTTCGACAAAATTGTGGCCCCCTGTGGCGAAGAGACCCTGTGGAACTTCGGCCTAGCGGGCCCTGCCATCTTCGAACCTTCAAAAGGCGTTCGAGCAGCACTTGGCACACTCGATTGTCTGTTCCGGAATACTTCATAAATAAGACTTGCCGCCACCGCAGAAACCTTTCGGGGGTGATCCGGCCAAGATAAAGGAGGTGACTGAGGCGGTATCAACAACCTGACGGAAATTGCGTCAGCCCTCACCCGATGGCGGTTCGGGGGGCGGTGATGAAGAAATGAGGCGATGGGTACCTACCCCTTTCGCGCCAAAGTTCGAACCAGTGGTGGATTGCTCGTGCGCCAGCTCCATATTGAGAAATTGAACCCAAACCCCACTCCAGGGTGGTGTTGGAATGAATTGAATGCTTCGACAGACAAAGTCCTTGTTCAAGCTTATCAACGAGCAAAGCGGCAATCATAGGATTCGTCCTCGACCTGAGACGCGTCGGTGGGGAGAATCTCGGCGTGGCGGGCTACTCGTATGTACATTCAGATGGACGAGCTTCCCCAACAGATGTTATGGACGATAGAGATGAGTTCGATTCCGTGGTTAGGTACCTATGCACGCACGTACGTGGGGGAATTCGGGGAGCAGAGTGATTGCAGACCGAGATCCCACGCTGATCAACAGCTTGTCGTTGGCCGTCATGGGTTTTAGGTAAGTGAGCACATTGAAAATGTCCAGGAGGATAATCCAAACAGGTCACATGCCTTTTTGCACGGCGTGCAGCGTGGGAAAGGGTTTCGTCTCTTTTCTGTTTCGTGTTCAGAGTGGGGCAACTGGGGATGAGGGGCAGTCAGCTCGATCCAAATCCAATCCTCACCATCATCCCCCCAACTTCCGTCTTCGAACAACAGCACGTCAAGTTGGCATCAAACCATGTCAGCCGTTTCTTTATTATGGGCCACCCCTCCAATTGATGTTATGATGCATTGCTAAATTGTAAATCTGTGTTCACTATTCCTTTGTCGTGGCTGCGTCCTCGATACTCGACTCGACACCTCTGTCCGTCTCGCCGACGTCATTTCTCCTCTATCTTCCTTCTACCCCCCTCCGCGTAAATCTACCCACCAACTACGCCAACTCCGATCCAACCCACCCAATAGCGTATCATGGCTGTCTTCGTAGATTTGGAAGAGGAGAACATCGAGCAGCAGCAAAACGGCCAGCCCCCGCTCGATGCCGTGAAAGCTGCAGCTGTGGCCGAAGCAGCCACTAGCAGTGGCACGGGCAAGCATCGTGAGGAGGTTCACGAGCCAAACATCCGGGATGACCCGAACCGGAACTCCACGACGCGGGCTTTGGGATGCTATCCGTAGGCGGACACCATCTGCACCCGCCCAATCTGTTTCGATCTGAGGGTTCCCCCTTTCCCCCTGAAGAAGGGGTTAACGGGGTAGGAACCATACTGACTGGATTTATCCAGCATCATCATGTCGGTGGCCGCCAACCTCGATCTGAATTCGCTCGACAGCTTGTCGCGAACCTGCCGCCAGATCCACGAAGGTGTGCTTCAGTACCGCAAAATGCTGCTAGTTTCTACCCTGCACTGCGTAAATGAGCACCTCCCGGTCGACCCCGAGGAGACGCTCCGCTTTCGCGCCCGCGCCGGTAATTGGTTCTATATGGAAGACACACCTGGGCGAACGGGATACAATGGCAAATCAGGCCAGTGTGCCCGGGACCTCGTTTCTGAGTGTCGTCGCTGCGGTACAGTCGTCTGTCGGGTGTGTAGTGGTGCTCAGAAAGAAGCTTCCACCGGTTGCATGTTGGCTGACGTGCGAGTTTATCTTAGAACTGTGCCATCAAGCCTCCTGCGCCCATCGTTCTCCGCGACCGGCATCGCCGCCTATGTGTTGCCTGCACGGAGGCGCCGCTCGGCTACCTTGTCAAGCCCCTTCTCGCGCCAGACGTTACTCTCGAATGTGGCAACCTAGAACGCGAAACTTGCCATTGTGCATCGGATGGCGTCTGGCTCTGCCAGCCTTGCGGACGATCAATCCGCAGTGACGACAATGATTACAAGAGGCAAATAGACCTTGTATCGCTTATTTTCCCTACCCCCCAACTGACACGAACCTCTAGCATTTGGAAGTGGCGCAACCAATACACCGATGTGCTCGGCGGGCTCGGGACGGGGATTGGAGAGGGAGACCGCGGGGTTATCTGCGGCAGAGGAGAAGAATGCCGAGCATTCCGAGAACGAGAACAAGAGACTGACGGGGACGCTGTTGATACTCGCGATACTGACAGCTACTATGGGACAACACCTCTCAGTTACGCTAGCAGCAACTCTTCACTAACTCCTTGGAGCAGCGGCACCAGCAATGGAAATTTTGGTTCCGAGACTACTGACAAACGTACGCCCAGTCCACAGTTGAAACCCGGCTATGAGTGGCACGAGATCGAGGGTATCGGTGGCGTAGTGAAGAAGAAGCTGCTCCGCATGGTGAAGATTGGCGCATGTGTACCTGAATGGGAAGATGAAAGGCAAAAGGGAGAAATCTTAGGACGCGAGATTCGAGGGCGTAGGAGGAGTTGGTGCGGGTGGTGCTGGCGCGTTATTCCGGGCCAAAAGGACTACGAGATGGCTACCCAAGCCACGAAAAAGGTGACCGAGAAGAACTGATGGCTTGTTTTTGGGGAGCGCCATGGGCGTTACATGACCAGGTTTCGAAGGGGTGGCGCTTGGCTTGATTTTGGGTTCAACTTCCAAGTACACGCATGGACGACGGTTAGTATGGTTACACCGCAACACTACGACAGTGACAACAGAAGGGCATATGAATTTCAGCGGCAATCATCTCAGCAAAGTGAAAAAGCTCATGTTGACAATGTACAAGGTGAGTTTTTAGATTTTAGGTGGCATTGTACAAGTATAGAGACACAACAGCCTCTCTTTCCCAATGACGCCGGATGGGTTTTCTACAACGCCTCCATCATGCTTTATCCCGCGGTTCCATCCGCTTCTATAAATCGTACAATACAACGGAAAAGGCTGCTGTTTCTCGCAGAATCCTTCTCGCCATCTCGTTCTATTTCGTCCTGGCCTTGTCCTGGCGGACGTAGGCATAGATTCAGATGTGGATATTGACATTATATCTCGCCAGCCAGCAACATCTCGCGTCTCCGCTGGCGCTCAGCAATAGCGGCGCTCTTGCGCGGACCCCATCGCGCCTGGATTCGCTCAGCCTGCTCTCGCATCTTTTTCTTTTGCTCCTCCGTTGGTGGGCAACAGAAGATGACAAACAGCTTGGAGCAGCCAAACTTCTTTGCCAGCACAGAGATAGAGTTGGCCTCAGGGTCGGCATAGCGTAGTCGCCGCATCTCTTCGACGTCCTGGGGCGTGAGATGGTGCTTCTTGGGCCCGGCGTGCCCGACTGTCGGGAGCTTGGAGGGTTCGGCTTGGGGTTGCATGGCCCGGCGTGTTGTAGCCGCAGTTAACTCCGAGACGACAGAGTTATACTGAACAGTAGTCGACTGGCCAAAGATGTTGGAGGGCAACTCGGCGCGACGCCTCGGGTCATTCTTGGGGAGGAACTTAAAGGGGGTGTGGTAGACAGTTGGGGCGGACGACGGTGGGTTGAAGATGATGTGCGTTGACGGGCTAGATGAGGGCTTGATACTGCTTGCCGGGTTGGAGAGGAATGAGGTATGCGGAGCAATGTTGAGTGCGCGTCTTGTTCGCGCCGCTGTGGCCTTGGCTCGTATATTACCACCCTGTCGCATTGCTGTTGATGATTTTGCTAATACCGGCCGCACCCGGCTGGTTGAGCATGTGGAAGGTGCGAGGAGAATGTGGCGGGTGCAGACCGCAACCGGCCTCCTCGTCAATTGAACTTCCATCTTTTTTAGTTTGCCGGATCGAGGGCCGCAAGAAGTGAGTGGTGACAAGTGATTGGAGGGTATGGTCGGAGATTTCGAGATTTCGTCGTACTCGAGGAACAGCAGCTGAGGGTCAAAAGGTTCAGATTAAGAAAAAAAAGACAAGAAGAGCTCGCCTGCAAAGAATGTAAAAGTTGATCTCGGCTGCTGACCTGACAGTTCAATGACTTGCCCCAACGCTGCCGTCCACCTCGATCACCCTCAATTGAACATCTGCATGGTAGTCTGTCGCGTCTGGTCCGGTCTGGTTCTCCTGTTCAACTTTTTCTTAGATGGGGTATTTGGGGCCCGTCACGTGACTACGCTATCGCGATTTGGGAGCTTGACCCTGTTCCAATTTCGACCAATAATGGGAGGGCCGAAGTGGCTGGGCCCACCCCGGGGGCCCACCATGCGTCGGGCCGCTCAGGCATGGAGCGCCGGGAGTTTCGGTGCCACCCGGGGACATGTCATGCTGGATTGGCTTTGGAAGCAGCCGGCTCTAAAAAGAGCAGTCGCGAGATAATTTGCAGAATGCGAAAGTGCGCATTTCCGACCTGACCTGCTTCTGGAGACTCGTGAGAACCGGCTTGGGTGGGGGCACCTTTGGGTTCAAGATCCCCAGGGGCACACCAAAGAGTCACTCGTCACGTTGTGCGACTGAACAACTCAGGTTAATCCATGCCAGACGGGAAAATCAAGCTGCCTAGTCAGGCATTTCTTGATGAAGTCCAATGTCACGAGCGCAGAGAGGACCTTCGGAAGAGCATTGCCCGCAAGGGACCTAGCAAGCTAAATGCTAGTGCAGTGGTATACCGGATTTTGTCCATGGTAGACCACTCTAACTGTGATGTAGATCCGAGGGAAAAGAGCCCGGTTAAGCGATGCGGATCACGTTTTCTGAATTGGGATTCGATCCAAAATTGAAAGCACCAGAATGATGAGTGCAAGTCGTTTTCTGCAACCTGTCCTTGGGTAACGTAAGTCAGTCCATCTGGTTTGATAGGCCCCCCTCATTCAAACCTCAGGCTATGTTGAAAGCCAATGTCGCAAACTGCATGAAGACACCCTTTGCCGACCAAACAACGCCGCTGCCTTTTTGGGGCGGTTTTGTTTCAAGCTGATGATGTTTCCCCAACCGGGCCTTCGGGAAACGGAAGGTACGTGTACACTACTTCGTGTTGTGGGGGAGGGGCGTTTTTCACGCCACAAAGGTGCCGTTCCTTCCCTTGAGACTCTAGGTATCGACATCATGGAACACAACACTTTTCAAGCAGTCTGACAGGTCCCGTGTTCCCTTACTATGCAACACACTTACTCTGCAGCATCGTCTGAATCCTTCAGGCTGCCTCGTCGAAACGCGAGAAGCCCAGGCTGGAGGGCTGAAAAGGGTGGCCGCTGGGCTGTGCTGATGCGATGCCCCTGAAGGCTCTGCCTGCTTGGTTCTATTTTCCGAAAGGTGGCTCAAGCCTCAGTTCAGACGAACAGAGCCAATTGATTGCAAAAGTTTATGCGACCGAGGCCGAGCAGATCGGCCAATCATGTCCTGGCGTTCTCATCCAAAGGGCTCGTCATGGCGTTGAGACTGTCGGACATGTGTCTTGGGCTTCGTCGCTATCGGCCATGACGAGTTCAGCTCTGCTCAGGGTCAGGTGGATTACACTAGATAGTGGAAACCTGGAAGAACTCGGGACATCTTCGTTCCCCGGAGCTCGAGAAGATGCTCTGGTCTGTGCGCACAGAGTTCCCCTGGTGGGCTGCAGAAGCGGGCACGGTGTGAACGGCAGGGGAGTTTGGATGGATGCCAACCACTGTGACCAAGTTCCCCTCGTGTGCCTGGGGCGCAGCCAATGCGTTTGCCGGCCCAGGTAGGGAAACCAACGATGCAATCTCGTGGTCTTTATGCTCGGCTGGACACGTACTTAACTCGAGTGTCAAGACATGCGTTATCTTCGTGTTCTGCGAACTTCGTCAGCTGGGTGGGACGACATTACGTATTTTCCACAGCGTATCTCGGCCTGAAACTTTAAATCCAGCCAAGCCAGTCGGTCACCCCTCTTTTGGCGCAGCTGGAAACATCGTCATTCCCTGCTGATCGGTCTTTCCTTCCATCCAGTTCCAGCCAATCCGCCCACTCATACTGGGACACCACAAAAGCATTTCTGCGCTCCTGCGTTAGTTGCAGCACTTCGCCAACTTCGACCCTCTTGACGCAGACGGAATCGCGGGGTAGCATTAGTTCCGAGGCGAAGATATCAACTCCGTGCCAACGTAAGGAACCGGGAACGGGCAGAGACGAGCTGCGAGGCATCAATTCTTTTATCCATTCCGGCCGGAAAACCAAGACGGCGTTGCCCGCTCGCTCCATACCCCCAAGTCGCGATCGCCACAGAAACGGACATTGTCCACCGCTTCTGTTTTTCGTGTTGCACAAAGCAAGGTATGTCGGCGTTCAGAGCTTTCTTGTCGTAACCCGCCCCCCCCCCTCCAGACCCCCCAAAACGTCCAAGACCACTTTACAATCGATTTACACGCGGCGAATCGGGGAATCCGCACCAAGTCACACGGCCGTCCCTCGTCGCGAGACTTTGCCTTTTACCCCCCACCGCTCTTCTCAGCCGAGATTGTTGGAGATATTTAATACATTGTCTCCAAATCTCCCATAATCATATCATCCTGTTGACCATCCCCGCGCATCCAGTCTCGAGCTTCAACGATTGCGCGAACCATCTCCACTCGATCTCGCGTCCGCCTTCGTAAACTAACGAGATACCGAAACCACGGCTCACGTTCGCACTACAAATCCGCCATTTAATAATTACCAATATGAGTTTGGCAAGCACAACGCAGGTCCAGGGGCCGTCGATCCCCAGATTGGCCGAGCCACTGGACGCAGACGTCACTCCCGGTGATTCAACCCCACGAGCTATTCCTGAGGCGGAGGAAAAGAAAAAAAAGAGAGGTCTGTTCGGCTTTGGAAAGAAGAAGACCGAGGAATCATCCAAGGTGCATGCAAGGTCAGAACCGGCCAAAGAGACCGTGGCATCGAGACGGTCAGCGAATACCTCTCCAATCCAGACGGAGCACACCCACTTTGTGCCAACCTCGCCGGGTAGACTAGCCTCTTCACCGCGCCTGGCATCGCCCGCTGGGAGCCAGATCTTCGAACGCGACGTGCAGGAGAGTACCGCCATGCCTACTTCGCCTGCCATTCCCTCCCACATCCAGACCGAAAATTATATTCCACCGGTCCTCGATGCGTCGTCTGAAGCCATCACAGACAATCATCTTGACCCCGACAATGTGGAAATCATCACGCACGCCTCACATCAGCCCGCCGCTGTTACTGTCACCGGAGGGGGTCTCCTCGAGCCCAGCTGGGCCGATGAACTGGCCGCCTTCTCCTCCGAGAAGGGCACCGACAGCGCTTCCAACTACGGCAGTTTCGATACCACTGATGTTCGGCGGCTGAGTTTCATCTCATTTGCCGATGTCGTCCAGTCAGAACAAAGCCATAGCGGGCTAGCCGGTTCACGCGACAGCATGCATCTCGCCGGACTGACAAGTTTGGCGTCCATGGGAATTACGAATCGCTCTCCATCCCCAATTCGCTCCCCAGTCTCCTCCGCTGGCGGACTCGAAACCAGTCCCCCAACAAGCAAGTCCGGCTCTGTCAAGGGTCTCGAGATGTCGCCCAGCAGAAAACCTCTCGGAAGCCCAACGGCGCTGCAGCATCCCACCGTGAGCGGCGAGCTCGCGATCGAGACCATGACCCAAGCCCTCCGAAGAACAGGAAGCGGGGATCTGAGCGTACTACGGAGTGGTCCTACAAGCCCCATTTAAAGTTTGGTTTCTATTGAAGCAAGCCCTGAGACGGATCAGGAGTTCTGTGGCGTATCCCGATCTGCGTCATTTTTATTTTCTTGATATCACCGCCTTATACCAGAGAGATAAGAATCGCCCGTGTTTTTTAAAGAGCAAGAAGAAAACAAACGCAAGAGGAAAAAAAAAGAAAGACACCCGTCTTCTTTTTTCAGTTTACATTATGTCCCGCGAGGTCCACTATCTATTCTACGTGTTGTCAGCATGATTGGAAGATTGAAGGGGCAAGGTGACTTATGGTTGTTTATCGTGTTTCTTTCTCCCTTTCCTTTCAGAATTTGGACCACGGAATATCGGGAGCTTTTTCATGCAGAGTTCGTGAGGTGTGAATGGATGGCTCGAGATGGTCGAACGGACAGGTTCATGATTCTACGGCTTTCCCTCAGTTCCCTCCCTCCTTTTTTTCAAGATGAAGAGTATCTTTTTAACTCTTCGCGTTTTACTTTTTTGCCGTCCTATTTCCTGAGATCGTTTCATCGAGGCTACTTTTTGTTTCCTTGGTTACCGTTCTTTCATGGGATGATGTGATGGGCTGGGGATGGTATGGGAGAGTAGGGTATATTGATTTTGGCGTGTGTGGTATGGCCTGGCTTGACTCGGCCTAGGACGGTGTAAGTTGCCACGAGTAGGACGGGTGGATGGATGGAATCGAAGTGTCATGGACACGGCTCGAGAAGAAAGGGTAGAGTACCTCGACAGGGTTCAACAAATGGCTATGGAGCCAGGGAAATTACAAGAGGACGGTTTTGTTGCTTTCTCTGCTGTGAATATACCCTACGCAATACATAATGGGTGTTCTCTTGTGCCTCGCGGATTCCAACCAACCGGCCCCGCCATCATGATTGCGAGTTATTTTTCGGAGTCATGACATATCGTTGGGATACGCCCGTGGTCAAGCCTTACTAAGCAGTCATGCAAACCACTCTTTCTACACCTGTTTCTATCCGTGTCCTCACAATATACATCACCAGTCCAACCCATCCGCCCAATCCCTTTAGTAGGTTCCGTCGCCCCTACCATCTACCAAGGAAAGATCGGGTCGATATGTGAATAACGAATACCGCACGGGATGCAAAATACCAATACAGTCCAATCTTAACAAGGCCGCCTCTTAGGAAAGGGATGACATCAGTTAGTCTTCCCGGCTCTGTCTACAGCGGAGACCGATTATGCACAAGGTTTAGGGCAATGAGAGGCACTAGACAAGCTCAGCTAAGGTCTTGCTGTGGTTTTCTTCGAGCGCCTTCACGAAGGTATCGTAGGGGGTCAGCGTTCCCAAGGCTCGGCGCATGTGAGCGTTGACGATCTGCAAGCCGTAAATGTAGCTGGCGTTGACCCATCCGAATCTGTGCTACATGTTAGTTGGGCGGTTTGGGTATTATGAGGAAGCGGACTTACCCTTCTTTAGCAACACCCTTGAAGTCCAAGCCTTGGTTACCGTATTCTGCATCGACCCTGTGCGGGTCAATCGGACGCGTGACATCATATTTCTCCACTACCACACCATTGAAGTCAACGAATGCTTTCGTGATCATGAAGAGCCACTTGTAAGCCAGCCGCTCAGCCTCATCGGTGAAGCTGTAGCGGTAAAGGCCCGTCCAGGCCAACATTTGCTGTGGCGCCCAGCCATATGGGTAGTCCCACTGTCGGTTTGGACGATCAAGCCCGACCTTGCCTCGACTCTTTTCGGTACCAGAGAGCAAGCCGCCGAAGGCCTCAAACTTGGGTAGCGCCTTAGTCACCATCAGTGCCGCTTGCTTGGGACTGCTGACACCCGCCCAGAGAGCCCAGAGAGCAGTACAGCTTTCGTACACGCATTGCTTGCGCTTGACCGTGTCGTAATCGAAATACATGCCTTCCTTCTCATTCCAGAGGTATTTGTCAATGGCTAACTTGCGCCGCTTAGCCCTCCGGTCCCAGAAAGCTGAGGATTCGACCTGGCCAGGCTTCATGTCGCCAACGCAAAACTCAGCCGGGATAACAAGTTTGTCCTGAAAGACGTTGCGAATAGTGCGAGCAATATCGGTCTCGTACTTGAAAAGCAGCGAGTTGAGATCAATTGTTGCAAGGTCCGCGCAAACACCCTCGAGCCGGTATGAGGTGTCGTGGCCAGACTCACGCACTGCTCGGTCGTGCATGAAGTACTCATCTAGTGCGGGCTCCTTGATTTTCCCATTATTGTACTGGCGCACGAACTCGTCGAAGGTAATGCCATGCTTCTTGACATACGGTTCCAGTAAGTGAAAGAAGTGATCAGCTTCCGTCTCCGGTGGGACACCCAGTCCCTCGGGCCTATATCTTGAAAGGCCGGTAACCTTGTCTAGGCGTGGCTCGGCCATCCAGACACTATGGTACTCCTTGATCGCAGCAAGCATGGCAGTGCGTAGGAACTCCAGAGCGCCTGGCTCGTGTTTGATCTTGTCGTAGACGCGGAGGGCCATGTCGGTGAGGAACGGTGGCTGTGAGCGGCAGAGATAGTAAGATCGAGTCGCGTTGAGGATTTTGCCGTAGTGCTTGATACAGAAGCAGAAGTTGAGCACCATGCCCTTGGCGAGATCAACCTTGTCGTTGACTAACAAGCCAAGAGACTCCATGTAGCTGTCCCAACCGTAAAGCTCATTGAATCTTCCTCCGGGGACAACGAAGGGGCGACCCCTGAGGGTTATCTCACCAGTCTCCGTGTCCACTATTTCTTCCATGTCACAGGCGAGGACGCCAGGCTTGTCGTTTAAGTCACGGACATATTCAGGCGTGATCTTCTCTGGCAGAAGCTGGACATCAAGGCGCATTTCAGGCTTTTCCTCGGCCACCTTCTTGTAGTAATCGTACTGCTCAGGGGCACCGTACGGGATATAAATGCGAGGTCTAGGGTCGTCAGTCCAGTCCTTGGGGTCACGTGCGGCAATCTCGACACTTGATGCGTCCAAGCGACGTGTCAGACCTGCCCAGAAGTGGTCGCGAATCAAGCGTGACAGACGGTTTACAGGATTTTCGTTGAGTCTGGCCTCGTCAAGGATGATCTGCTTACGACCATACTCTTTGGCAAGGGACAATTCCTGTAGCAAGTTGGAGAGCATGTAGGTGCCACGGATGTCGAATCGGTTGTGTCCGTTCGACGCCGCAGTGCGCAGAGATAAGACCTACAATTCACCGAGGTCAGCTTAGTGGTCTACACCACAGGTACCATCAGAAATTGCACCGTGTTCCTACCTTAGGCCCGTTGTCTTCGATTGTAATTTGCATATTGCCGTCCGTGTCCTCTTGCGACTGTAAGCTCTGAAGCGTCGGCTCGACCTGAATCAAGAACCGACGGGAGTGTGGGATGGTGGATTCATCTGGAATAAAGAGTTAGCTTGTCCCGGACTTGGGACTCGGGACGAGGCGTGAGGTGTGAAGCACCGAGTCGCACATACCGTGACTGCCTCTTCGATAGGGCTCTTTCAGACCTAGCCGCTCGAATTGCTTGGCTAAACTGTTCTGCAGCGTGCATTTGGTTAGCAATTGAGTGCAATTCAAGAGGGATGTCTAACCTGGGAATAGGTGCGGGTTCGGGGCCCAGCACGGTTGATTGTGTGGCGCTCATCAGCTGTGTAGTAGGTCTTCGCATCGTCGAAAACACCCGTGTCGTCGACCGAACCCCGAGTCCGGGGAGCGGCCGGGGGAGGTTGGGTGGCCATATTTGTTGTGCTCAGCAAGTGGTGGCCAACAATTGTTCGAGCCCAATTGTTCAGAACGGGAGGCGATGATGTATGGCGGAGTTCCCAAGGTCGTTATCGGGAATGGGTCTGGCAGGAGGGGGAGCTTCAAGCAAAGGTGCCCACAGGTGATAGCTTGGCTGTGCCGTGTTTGAGCGGTGATAGCTTCAAGGATTGAGAATATTCAGGGAGCTCGCTCGTGTTCAGGGTAGACCACGAGGAGCAAGGTGCACGATGGAGGATTAAAATCCTATATTGTAGGTGCTGTGGAAAGTTGCGAAAACAGAGACGAAGAGGCAAAAGCAAGACAGGGTGCAGTTGTTTCTGCTACCCACGGCGGGGAGTAACTTAAGCACGGAAGAGTGGGGCACTGAAATTGAGACTGCCAGAGACACGGTCACGAGGCCCATAAAAAGGAACGCTTTCGGTCCTGACGAGGCCAGGTCCCAACAAGTGGGACGCTGCTCGAGGGGAAGGCGCGAGACATGTGCTTCAGAAAGCGGGAAGCGCGATAAATACAGAAGAGTGGACGTGTAAAAGGCTCAGTCGTTGAATCCTTCCTAATCAGGCTGTCTCGAATTGACGGTGAGGGGTGCCGATTTCGGGCTGAGCTGCGAATTGCTTTTTTTTTTCATCACAGGTTTACCAGTCCGCAGCGACGGGAACAACCAGCTGCCGGAACCATCTGAAGCAAAGACGTGCAAGCAAGTATTCAGGAACGAGATGACCTAATGCAGCTCAGTCGGCAAATACTGAACGTTATTATCGCATCGAACAGGAGAGAAATCTGCATATCAGCATGATGACGGCGAGTGGTGCATAGCGACACCACCTGCAGCTCGCCAATGCAACCACTTTAGCCCCCTGTCACACATTAACTTCGCCCTACGTCGCTCCCGCGAAACGGGACAGCCTCGCGGGCCTCGCCCCTCAGCCTGGTGATAGGAAC
>Ga0247760_1001942_pt1 | contig 17228 bp, 17 predicted proteins | sample UWRJL171409R4_FD_179936 | JGI IMG/M metagenome (GOLD analysis project Ga0247760, IMG submission 179936) | Plant litter microbial communities from Arlington Agricultural Research Station in Wisconsin, United States - UWRJ-L171-409R-4 | ecosystem: Environmental > Terrestrial > Plant litter >... | reverse complement strand
TACCCTTTCCAGCTGACCCTTTCTTTTGAATGACTTGGTGATTAGTTGCGCTTATGAAGGGAGCGGGTGATCAGTTCACGGAACAGAGCTACCCGAACAGTTACAAGTCCTACAAATCGCTATATAACAAGCTCCCGAGCTTTACGCAAACAGGCTAGTATAAAGAATATGCGATTCTAGCGTTGTTAGGTATAGCACGATGTGGCCTGCGTCTTTGCGCGGACGAAGAGAGGAAGAAGTCAGATCCGGCCGCCGCTGAGAGGGTGGTGGCCTGTCAGAAAGAGGCTTTTATAAAATCGGAAGAGCTTGTAAAACGGGCGATGCGGTACATTGACCGGGGTAGCCCTGGTTAGGTAGCTAAGGGGAAGATCCGGACGGAGATGGGGGCTGCGAAACAAGACTTGGAACGCTTAACCCATTGTCAAGGGGTGGAGGAACATGTTGAGTTGGTTAGGCGCGCATTTTTTGGGATATCTCAAAGTAACTGATAAGGCAGGTCGTTAATAGCTTGATTGGGTATCAAGATGCTGCTTAGTGGAACCAGGTTCTTCACAACAGATACGTATATAGAGGTGGTTCCAACATTGACATATCGGGGGCGGTCCTAAGCTCAAACAAAAAAAAAACCCCCTTGGGTCTACTAGGATTCTTGGATTGGGCCCGACGACATAAGCGTTGACGGTGCCGATCCTAATGACAACGGCGCCGATGCAATACGATTGGCCTCCGTACCAACGTCCAACGTTTCGGTCGCTGACATAGACGTTGCTGGCCTCGAATTGAACAAGTTCGTGCTAAGGCCATTAATATCTATGGTGTTCCTGTTCCTACCAGAAGACGGCAGGATTGGCTTGCCCTGTTTCTTGCGCACGCATATCCATATCCCTGCTAATATGGACACTACAACACCAACAAAAACAACGCACCCCACGACTATGCCCGCGATAGCCCCACTGCCCAACCCGGACGCACCAGGCGGGGAGTTTTAATTTGTGGGAGGAATGGAGTTTGCGGGAGAAGGCCTCGTAGCCACGCCACGGCCTTTGCCGCTGCTGCTGCTGCTGCTAGGCAGCGTCGCATAGAGCGCAGTGATAGGGGCGGTCAGAGTCTCGGCAGCTGTCTTGATGATGATGTTTGTCCCAGACGTGGCACAACCGTATGTCGAAGGCCCGACTGTTCCATTCACCTCGAACGCCCATATCACACACTCGCTCTCTGTGGTTGTGATGACAAATGTGGTCGTGAAAAACACAGGAGCCGATTTGGATGCATCAAAGTCGAGGTGAGCCTTGTAGTGATGGCTTCGGCTGTATAGGTGCTGTTTTGGGTTCATTAATATGGGAAGCAGAGCTGACATGAAGTTGCATGAAAGACCCTACCATAATTGAACCCTCGGGTCGCGTGACGTCAGCCGCTTGGCAACGGAGCTGGGATAGCGCGTGGTAAACCACTCGCACTGCATAGCACCATCATGTCGAGCTGCAGGATCGCAGCATCCGATGATGTCGGTGCGAATGAGTGCGCAAAACGACTTGGTCGAAGAGTATCTGAGGGGCGCCTTCGGGTCAAGCCCGTGCTCGGCCACCGGCTATCCGCAAATATTAGAGGGCGCATTACTTGGGCCATGCGAAGTGATGGTACGTGGCGCCAACAACCCAGCTCGGGTGCCAAATGGGAAAAAGAGTGCGCTGCCGAGTACCAAGCTCGGACCACCTGTATGGTACATCTCGGGAACATGCGGCGACGTGGTCCGGGTGGGTTAGGGGTTAGCGACAAAAAAACAAGGGTCTCGTGAAGGTCGGCTCCAAGAAAGCCGTGATCAACGTCCCATTGCCCTGCTCTCTTCTGAATTATATCTAGTCACTTATTGACCGGGCACGGTTCATTTTCTGGAACAAAGACATCGTTTGAGAGGTAATCTCCAAGTCTTTGACTCTGAGGGTTGCGGCGGCTCACACAAGTTGTGTTAATCCGTTCGACGAATCACGCAGGAACAAAGATTTGTGGCGCTCAGTTCCTGTAACTGCTAGCAGCGATTAAGTGGCTGACTCGCCGGGGCCAGGTGATGTTTTTTTTAGAGGTTTTCTGCATGGACCTTTCTTTCGCGCGACCCCCCAGCTCACAGAAAACCCACACTTGCCAGCTGTAGTGGAAAGGCTGAATTTCCAATACAAGGCAATTCTGATAGTTTATCGTGCAGAGGTGGATGCAGCGACGTAAAGATTCGCCCGTTTTCAGTACTATACGTTGGCGTTTTGGATGCCCAGCTGTCTTACACTGCACAAATGGAGAGGGGGGGTCGCGCGAGAGATTGGGGCGGTCCACGGAGAAAACCTCTTTTTTTGGGATGGAGGCGTTCTGGCAGTCAGGGGGATTCGCTGTCCGGTTGCAGGCTCGCGCGCCTCTTAAGCGCCCTTGACGCGTCGCCGGTCATCTGCTTCAGAGGCTTGCTTCTTTGACTGGTAGGAGATGGCGTAAACATGGAAGATTCTGTTTTCCACTTCTTGCTGTTGTTGGTTAAGTGTGCTGGCCGCCACCAATCTTGCTGGCTGATCAGGGGATTTTATTCGCTCCAGCACCTTGTTCGGCCCCCTGGCTTCCTTCGGGCACCTGAAAAGGTCTGAGCGAGCCCGCTGAGCCAGAAAAAACCCCAGCGTTCTAGTTGGTCGGCCACTGAAGACAGCAGGGCCTGAAGTACTGTGGGTTTGGGCCCTTGCTGTTGCGTAAGATTGATTGGCCAGGAAAATAAATCGGTGACGACTACCCTGGGAGACACCCAAACACCGTCGCTACAGCCAAGGGGATTAGACGGCTGGCTGGCGCTGATGCGGCTGAAGCGGCAGAGAAGGCGCTATTCTTAATCTAGTTAGGCACTCGAAAATCTCAACCGTTGTCCGTTGCTGCGAATCGAAGCAGCCCAAATCCAGTCACTGTCATCGTTGCCACCACAGGCGTCATCATCATCACCACCACCGGAACCATTTGCCCCGTCGACGCAAGTACCATCCACATGCAACAAGGCTTCCACTGTAGCGTCGCGTTCTCCATCGTTGACAGCACGCCCGGCGGAGGTGAAGAACACAGCACCAAGCTCGGCCAGCGCTGTGATCGAGCCAACTTACCCAAGCCCAACTAAGCCAAGCAAGCCAACTAAGCCGCCAAGCCGCAAGCCAATACCTTCAGGAAGGCAAGCAACTCTGGAGCCCGAGTTGGCTTGGGTATTGGATAGCATGGACCCACTTTTCGAGGCCCAGGGAGGCTTCTTATTGGCCACTGTCCGACCAGACCAGCCAAGATTTTCCAGAATCCACAGCATATTTTCCATTCGCTGTCATTGCTCCTAGCCCGTTTTTTTTTTGTTGACAGTGACTAAATTTTTGATTCGTTCAACGCATGGCGCAAAGTTCTTAATCACCCAGCAATCCAGATCACCTTGGTCGTGAAAACGGGGATTTAAGCCACTATGTAACCAACCATCCAGACTATCCAGACCATCCAGACCACCTTCCATGGGCTAATGGGGGCCAGTGGGGGCAGATGGGCCAATAGAATGGCTACACGTGACCACCCTAATCATGACCACTGTAGAAAAACTAGGTCTCGGGCCGGATTAACCGCTTCCGGTGCCAAGATTTGGGTATTACCGAACTAAATAAGTCAAGCCAACTCGTGATTTTCGCAAGCCAAGCCCTGCTCAACTGCCCAATACCGAGCCAATTCCTGGGCCGGTATTAGTTTAGTTGGCTCGATCACAGCGCTGACTGCTCGGCGATTGAGGGTGGGTGTGGAGGGCAGCGCGGGGTGGCTGTCGAAGTGGCACGGAGAGAGGTAGAATTCCATGTGGCGCACGAACCGAGTGGTTGGCTGTTGGATCGGGTCAGTCATTGTACAGTAGTGGAGGAAGATGTACTCCAACCTGGGCTGGCCAGATGTGACCAGAACCGGGCCACAAGGTGGTCGAACTAGGTCGTCTTCGGCGGAGCCGGGGAGCGTCCCCCCGATAAAGCGTACCGACACATCGTCCTCATTGCTTAAGGCAGATTATAAACGTTGGACTAGCACTGGGGACGCTTCCGACCAAGGGGCATAATAGGATGATTTGGCGGACAGAGGGCAGCGCGCGGCAAAGGGGAAGCTTGTAGGTGGCCGCGCGCAAGTTTGACGAGCTCGGTAAGGGACGATCGGGCGGTTAAAGGGATGGAGTTGGAACCTTTCATCTTGTCGGCGTCCCACAAGCGATACGCAATAGAGGGATCATGATGATATTGGAGTGATGGCGAGCGACCTGCTAGCCGTAAGAAGTATTTCCCATCTCGGCACGATGTCGGGCCCGGCGACGTTTTTTGAGCTTAACGATACCCGTCTTACTAGCAACCTGGCAGCCTATCCTTCGCTTTCCTGACCAAGCCGCCCCGCTTTGCGATCCGTGTCTTACCGCCTGGAGCTTCAGAATATGACCACATCCTCGCCAATCCCAACGCTGTCTTATACCGCGGCATCCTACTGGTAACAAGGACAACTTCCCGCCTGGAAATTCCCCTCACCTTCAACGACTCACCCCACCACTACTAACCCGAATTACTCAACTTCGCTCTCAACCTTCCTGTGTATCGGGCCCGCTGACGCTTTTGACCTCAGCGATATCGCCCATCTCCCCGCCAACGTCAGCGACTCGATCGCACACCAAACTAAAAGCTGCGGAGCCAAGGAGGAGATGGCGAAGACATCGTTTCTAGGAATTTCTAGAAGTGATCCGGTTAAAGAAGCTACCCGCCAATTGCACTTTCGTAATCGTTAGACCCACCTCGAAGCCGACAATCCTCTACCATACATACGGCACACACGCCAGTTGGTATTTCTTCCCTTTCATTTTAAGGCCCAGTTCTCTCGTCCATTACGCCAAGTTTTAGTCCGAAGAGTTCCACGAAACTCAACCACTCTCGACATACCTTCCCCATACTACGTCCCTACGGACTTCGAGTGAACTATACGGCTGGCCCCCAGCACCGACGCGCCGGGGCTCTCGCTCAATTCAGGTACAGTTGGGATTGTGGGTGTCGAAGATTTCGTGGAGGGGGGGCAGCGTGGGCAAGGGGGGGAGGAGTTGAGGTTAGCCGGAAGATGGTTAGAGCTCTATCGTAGCAAGAATCAAGTCATTAACTGTGGGATCGGGTAGTCAGTCACAGTGAAGAGAAGAGGGAGGAAGGGGGTTTGTGCTCCAACCATCATGACAATCATCTCTCGTCAAGCATCGCCACACTAAGCATCGAGGTAGTGGTGCAGACGATGACGGCGAAGCTCTCATGCATTATTTGCCGGTGGTCTTGCAGAGCAGTTCGGGCGGAGGTGATCGCGCGCAAGTTCGATAAGCTAGTGTGAGGGGTCGTCTCGGTCCGTCTCGAAGGGGGCAATGAGGCGAGTTGGATGGGGTGGATAAGGAGGGGTGTGTATCGATAGATTGAATGTTAGAGAACAGACCGCCTATTGTAGTATCCACCATCCGATTGTTGCACGGCTGGAAGTTGAGGTTTTAGATAACAGTGTGCCTCTCTGTTTTAGATTAGCGCCGAGCTTGTTTGCATCAGCACTGAAATAGGATTGGTATCAAGGACGATAGCATGATATCACAATGAAAATTGGTAGATACTTGAATGCCTCACATGTTACTATACTGCAATATCAATTTTTGTTATACCTTGTTGCTATCAGAAGGGAGCATCTCTCCCGTGACCACCATCCTCAACCAAAACCCACACCCGACAGTGCGTGACAGGTGTACACTCAAGGCCGAAGACGTCACTCGTCCTCCGAAGGCATAGATATTGCAACAATTGAACAGGGAAACTGAGCCTATTGGAGGACTGCTGTGTCTCTCTTCCTCCAATCGCCCCGGTTGGGTGTTGACTGGATGCGAGTTTTTTCTTTGCGCGCTGGATTGACGGCGCGCGTTGGACTGACGAAGCGCTGGAATGCGCAGGCCCGGCCATTGCATCTGTCAGGTGCTGCTTTGTATGGGAAATGCTGGAATTTCAATGCAGCTGTCGGGTGTGGGTTTTTGTGAGTTCATGTGGGCGGGGTGGTCGCGCCAGAGAAGGCTCTATCGAAATGCCCTGCTGATCAACGTAAAGCCTGCATATGGCGCTGGATAGTGAAATCACAGATTTTGCCATGTGTCCAATAATGGCCCAGGGCCATTGAGATACACCGAAGCCAGTAGACCTCATTTTCCCTAGGCAGTCGAGTCTCCAAACGGACGGCCAGCGCACGCATCAATGCCTCGAGGCACCGGTGCTCGCCGAGAATCACAACTCCGGCTTGGTTATCGAGGTATCGGTGGCTCTGAAATATTCGCTCTAGGTTGTCCTCAGGGGTTGTTGGTATAGGAAGGGCTCGCTCAGTTTCAAGTTCCCAGATCCTACTCTCCAAGAAGTCTCGGTCCACGTATCCAGCGCGGCTGCGTCGGAGATATGATGCTGTGATCCGCGGGAAGCCGCTCTCAACTTCGCGTATCTCTTTCATAATCAGCGACAATGCCTCCAGCGCCGAGGGCTGCTCAAAGCAACTGCAGGGGAGCCTGTCGTCGATTCTGATCAGACATTTAAGCAGCTGGGGGTCTGGCATGTTCTGGCACATATCCACGGCGGTGTCGATGAGGCAGGTGCAAGGTGGGCAGTAGATGAAGATTGTGGCAACGTGAAATGGATCACCATGATCACTGCTTACGTCACTGGCCGTCTCAGAAATTCCGAGAAGGCGTTGATGGAGTCCGAACCGTAGTTTGGTGAGAGTCTCCAGGTCGACGTTAGAAACATCCTCTAAGGTGATGTGAGATGCAATCCGTCGACTCAGATGCCAGCTCTTTTCTACTGGGGCCAACATATTCCGGCTCGTAAACAAGCGCTGTCCTCCTATTTGACGTTGCCAGGCGCCATTTGGGCGGATGCAAGGTAGCTCTGAATTGACGGTACTTGTGCACTCGCTTGTGAGCACCAGGAAACAATTGAACCTTTGCGGCAAGCCTGAATGAAGCAAAAGGGAGTTAAGATAAGATCTGGGAGACAAGTAGGTCTATGGTTATATTGATTCAACTCACATGGAACATTTCGTGGAGCATTTGCGGGAATGGGGTCCGGTCTGGGCTCTGGCTGGGATCGCTGGCTGGCGTGTTCGTATTCAACTTCTTGATTGTTAAGCCACTGATCGATCGTGCCTCCTTCTTCTTTTGCTTGGATCGCATCGCTAACGGCATCCGATAGCGCCTGGTAGCGCCCCTGGCTGGACAGCGCTTCCTCGACAAGGTTCAGATCCTTAACGCGAAGGCTCGAAACGTCGTCCTCAATCGCCCTGTCCACAGCTGATTGGATCGCAATGGGCGCTAGGTCAACTAGTCCGTCAACAAATCCCCGCAGGTCGCCAATAAGCTCGTTAAACTTCTCTCGGTCGCGTATTGCCCATGACACTCGCTTCGTAATGCCCAGCTGAGGCTGATGCCTGGCGCGGTTGCAAAGCCTGTTGTAGGACCTCCGGAAGATGGAGAGGCTGGTGCCGCTGATCAAGTCCTGTTGCCGAACATCGGTTGCTGTTTGCGCCGCTGGCTCAGATAGTTCCTCAACAGCGTATTTTCTCTGCAGTTGCTCCGAATCCGTCAACAGAAGTCTGATGCTCTCGAGAACAGATCTAATCGTCGCTTCGGTGGCCGCATCGTTGAGGATGGCATGCCGCCCATTGTTGAGCGCACGAGCGATCCCGACTACATTTCCCCATGAGAACAGGCGAGCCTTTTCGACGTCGAGCTTGACGAGAAGGATTTCGAAATCACGCTCGAGAGATTGGCCAGCCTTGACGTAGGCAAATGCATCGACGCAGTTGCTGAAAAGACTAGCAAGTGATATGATTCCAACACTGAGGCCAGCAATCTCAGTCATTTCGCATAAAGGATGTGGCGGAAGGAGATATGACTAGGATTGAAATTTGGAACGAGACAGCCGTCCCGTGGGTTGAATGACCAAGGGCGAGTCTGACCTTTAAATCGCAGCGCCACTGGCCTGGCCCTAGCAGCGAGGCTTCGCATCTCACCGCCTAGCTTCTGCGGAAACGGGCAAGCCAAGCCACTGCCAAGCCACTGCCAAGCCACTGCCAAGTCACTTCGAAGCGTCGGGCGATTCGCGCCTTCGAAAAGCGAGGCGGGATGACAACCAGGTAATAAGCAGAGCCACAGCCACAAGCAGAGCGGGTGATGTATCGACTGGTGCGAACTCTGAAGCAGGACAACAACCCGCAGCACCTTGCAGAGATATGTAATTGTTGTACAACCACCGAGGGCAGAATTATCAGGCATCAACGTGTCACGACTAGGGTGTGCAAACGTTGGGCCTCGAACTACCCAAGGCAACAACGCCGGACCAATCATTGGGTCCCAGATGCAATGACCCACAAGCCCCTAGGGAAGCCAATCACGAGTGTCCCGAAGAACCGTCCGGACAGTTAGTTTGTGTAGGTTATCCAAAAAAAAAAAAAAGAGTAGAACGCTATGCCCTAAGCTAACAGGGTGATTAAGGAAGAGCCTGATACTAATGCGATATACAAGTGATTTATTAGCGACGCGTTAATAGAACCGATTCTACTTTGATACAGTGACTGATTCTTGCAGGAGGGAAAAACCCTCTGTGTCACGGTACGGTAACGCTGCCTGCCTGTGGCTGGAGCTAGATGTAGAAGGACTACGGTGCAGTGCCCTAACTGCACAACGTTGCACTTTTTGTGGTGTTTACGCATTGCGTCCTTTGGTGCCGTGACACTCTGCGAGCCCCAACTACCTACAGCGGTTAGATACGTATGCCAACCCATTGCATCACTGCTACCTCCGCGTTGCGCAGACGCTACGGTGGGGTTTTACTGCGTGTCGTCTGGCCCCATTACATTAAATTTAAGTTAACTTAAAAAGTATTTTTTTTTTCCGTCTCCGTATAAGCCTTAGGGATATGATTATTATAAATTAATACTCTCTTATAATTTCCTCCTCGTATTTAGGGTATATAAGATAATTAAATTTAATTATCCCTTAAATTAGAAAAATTAATAAGAGCTAGCTCTTAGGGACAGGAGTGGAGTTAATTACAAGTAGTACTTAAGAACTAAGGACAACTAATAAGAGGCAGCGCTTGCGTTTGTAGTAGTTTAAACACAGCAAACGTAATAAGTATAAATATTAATGCTACTAGGGGGCGACTTTCCTGATGGACTGTATAGATGTTATAGTCCTTTTCAAGAGCTTGTCTACTGGGAAACCCCGTTTTTAAAGTGTGGCCCTTTTCTTCCCTATACTAATGATAGTGCTGGACAGCCGCATATACATGGCCGTTATTTTTGTTTTTTGCCTTCACTTCAATATTCACAATTCTACGTTCTAAGTTTAATTGTCACAGTGACTTTGAACTGGGGAAAAGGACTTGTTATTGCACGAAGAGAGGAAGAGGGTGTCGCAAACTACCCACTGCGCCAAAAAGCGGGGAACCCAATTACTTCCTGACCCTGGTAGTTGCACTTACATCTGACAGAGGGAGCAGTGCTGCTCCGGGTAGCTATATACTTAATGTCTAGTGGGTCACGGGTGGGTGCCGGGTCAGTGGCAATCCAGCGTGACCCGAGGTTATTTAGTGCTGTGACATTAATCTTGTAAGTATTATTAACCTATGTGTAATATATATACTACGTTATAATTGTTATACGTGATTGTGTTCCAGCAATTTTGAAGCTGACTTGAGTCCTTGGGAACGCTCCGTCTTGGTCTGATGTGAGGGTGTTAACTGTATAAGTAGCATTTATCTACTGGATGTATTAGGCGTGTATATATATAATATTAACTATATATAGCTACCTTCTGATTTTAATAGGCTGCGAGTACCGGTTTAGAAGCAGCTAATGATATTGGAAATAACAGTGCTTGGCCTCAAAAGAAAAAGTAAAATACCAAGACAAATCAGTCTTTTGCAAACGCGTCAGATTTAATTAGATTAATAACACGCTTGCAATTATTGCCATCAAACATTTTATCTATTTGCAACTCTTTTGTTATGTGTGTATTGTAACAGGTAAAGCCACCTATTAATATGACCTAGTAGTAAAAGCAAGCCGTGTATAATAAGTATCAATAGAGAAACCCCTTGTCTACTCTTACCAGAAATTTAAAAGTTCCTGGCCTTAGTTAATATTAGCTCTCTCCTACTAGAGACCTCATTGCTATTGCAATTTATGTCATAAATAAACCGGAGCCATAAGCTGTGCTGACATTACGACTCTAGTGGCGCTTAGCTTCAATGTTGCAATAGCTAGCATGGAGGGCGCTACAGCGACAGTTTAAGGTTTACAAGTTTTAATGATTCGAGTAAAGAAAGTTTCGGATGACAAACGGTAACCATGTCAATACCAGAGCATCTGTCCGTGATGGCATGGACCTTGGATTTGTTATTTGGTCTGGTATTAGCTGCGACCAAATATCCACGACAGGTTTTTTCTTCTGAGACATGGCAGCTAGCATGTAAAATTGGGCGTTAGGCGTAGCGTACATTTGACCTTGGCGAATAAGGGACATTAATTCAGAGCATAAATCTCTGTTTAATGGCGGAAAATGTGTCCCAACTTTCAGGCAAGGAGTTTCTTGAGATATTGTGAAGGTATGTAAGGTCCCGTCGTTATTTATCTAGAGCACGTTGAGAACATATATACTCACGGTTATAGCTCTTCGGATCGACGGGTAGAAACAGATAATAAATGCTGCGCGAGATAAACAACCGTGGTTGAAATCCAATATTTAAACGCATACGGTGCGGTGTGCGGTCGTTTAGACAACCCTAACACGTATATCTCGGTACATTCACCTGCGCTGAGGACTCTGCGTTTGATTATAAGTAGCGCTACGGAAGCGCAATGGGGTTGATAAGGTTTGTGGGCCAGTACGGTGCACGTGGTTGCCAGAGATACCTAGCGATTCCAGCATCCTGAATCTCTTCTAACTACGTTGCTATTGTGCTAGTTAACGACTGGAGTCTCTACTCATGGGCCTCGTCCCCATGACGCTACGTCATTTTTCTCCTCGGGCAATAACAAGTTCTTTTCCCAAGTTCAAGATCGGCACCGTGACAGAGTCTGTCCATCTATGTCTGCTAGTTTTGCATGTGCCTATACTTGCAGGAAGGTTTGCTTAATACCGTTGCCCACAGTATAGTTGAGCGCGTCCTTATTACTCTGAAACAACTTATTCGTTCTTGTGCAAGTCCTATCCTAAGCATAAATATTACGCTTGGAAACAAGTAGTTTGGAAGGGCATGATATACGTAGACAAGAGGAATGTTTCTGTGGGCTAACTGGAACTTGTGCATTGGCTATTGGGCTGCCCCTCCTTACGTGCTACATTTGGCTTGCGCCTTCATTTGGCTGGTGCTTTTACATTATTTGACGTAAAGTACTAAGAGCAATTGGAATGCTATCCTAGAGAGGATACAAAAGGTTGGTAAAATCAATACACTCTTTTATCAGTTACTGTCGCCTTTAAGCTGTATAGTACGACGTAGTTTAACAGGGGGTCCTCGACGGACTGACATGGCGGGGGACATTCTCTAGAAAGATTTACACCGTCACGGATACCATTGCTTCCTCAAAGCGCAACCGCGAGGCGAAGGCTTTGCCACTTGCGTTGGATAGTTGCTCCGGTGTACAGCTTAGTCTAACTATGGGTAAGCTTCTCAAATAGGGCGGCTGCGGTCATTATCAATAGACTCTTGGCTACGTTGGAGAGGTACTTTATTTCCCATTACCTACCGCGATACAGCACCGCATAGGGCCCAAACTAAAAGAATAATAGCTACTTGCAGACATGGGGCGCAGAGCCATCCACCAATTTTAGTTCCAGGGCGAAACGCTAGCGCAGCGCCTACGCAGCACATGAGTAGCAGTGACGTGATGGGTTAGTATACGTATGTAAGTAGTTGTAGGCAGTTGACCTGGCAGAAGGGATTGTCCCTTTTGTAAGAATCAGTTACTGTATCAATGTCGAATCTGTTCTGCCAACATATCACCAGTGAATTATCCGTGTATCGATTTAGCATCGAACTTTTCGTTGGTCACACTGTTAGCTTATTACGGGTCCCAAGTCTGATTCTAACGCTAGCTACGCGCGCTTTGGTTATAGCTTCTGAGCTATATACATCTGCAGCAGCTTGGTCTTTCGACAAGCCGGCGATCAGCATTAGCGATATGGCACTTCCAGGTCCCAAGTGGTTAAGAACGAATGTTACTCTGCGCGTTGGGTATCAAACGATTGCGGCAATGGGATGGCAATAGTGGCGGCGCTTGTGCTGTGCGAAATCGAAGCCATTCGCGGCTGAATTTAGTGAAATGGTCTGTTGCTGACTGCGAAGTGATCGCCATGGGTCTGGACGCCCAGAGTCTATTGTGGATATGCTCTCGATTGTGGGTTGCATTCTTTATTGCGGTCGAGGACGACCGTTTGCTAATAACATGAATCTCATTTTCTTTTTCGACGGGCGGTGATAAAGTCGTCTGCGGACCATTGGTTCCAATCGCTGAGTCGCCAGAGCTGGAGCCGGGACGCCCATCCAACAACCCTAGACAGTAACAGCTAAGCGAAAACTCTGGAGCTAGGGGTGGTCTTGTACTGAGACGACCGTGTCCCCGCGCGGCATGCAGTAGAGTCTACGAGCCAGCAATTCATTCTTGGGCAAGAACCTATATGGTACCGTTATACAGCCTTCGAATTGCAACACGTCCCGGGATCATTTCGGGCAGCAAACGCGTTGTATTACCATATATACTCTAATAGACGACATGGTTTAAGCCGGCAAGTCACATCTGTTCGGAATCATGAGGCCAAAGTACCTTTATTTTCTCGTCGTTGCATCTCAGCTTTTGGCTCATGAAACCGTGCTTTCGACTAAGGGAGATCTTCGTACTTGGGGCATAGAAAATCGCAGCCTTTGCTAACCACAAGAGGAAGCAGAACCAGTCGCATTGTCAATCGTTATTATGAGGTCTCATCGAGCTGGTGCGCATCTATGATCTATCTAGCTCCGTAACGCCATGCCGTCCCCATCACGATCTTGAAGTTGACCACACTAAGAAACTGAGCAAATACTGCCGTAGTTGATGGCCTTCTATCCCAGATATCCGAGTGGGTTAGGAGAGCTTAAATAAAATATGTCTTCCGGAATCCAGATAGAAATGGGATACGTTGCCTAGGACCCACGAAAACGGCGTTCTAGGTTAGATGCCCCGTGACATTACTGTTATCTATGACGGCAAACAGTCTTGAAACCAACTTGTCTTTTCCGTCTTTTCTAATCCCTTATAACCATTCGGCACCACACTCACAACCCATATTGTTAACTAGTACTTGTTTTTCCAACCTTATAGCCAACGACGTTATCAAAGTGATTCCCATCAGATCAGTCAGTGCAGCGGTAATGCAGCTACATTAATTCTCAAAGCCTAATAGTGCATCTATCTTATTAATTAACCATGGCACTCATATTTGTTCTAATAGTTTGTTACGCGCTGATCGCTTGCCGCGTTGTTTTAACCTGTCGCTCCTCCGTCGGCCGGTATTCCGGTAAGTTTTTGCCGTGCTCGCCTTCGACACACCCGACCATACTTTTGCTGTCTCTGTCTCATCATTTCGACACTGCGCCTTTGGTAGTCGTCGTCGGTTGCTCCGTCTAGATGCAAGTGTCGCAAGGGGCAAATCCTTGGTGGGTGCGGGTTGCGAAGGGCACTCCAGCAGTGAGGCGTGTGGGGGCTCAGCAACTCGGGCTGCGGGTGAGGAGTCGATCGCCTGCACGGCGGAGGGGAAGGGGAGGGCATTCGGAGGGTGAGAATCCAGGTCGCCTGCCAAGTACGACGCGAAAAAGGACACAAGAGAGTCCATGGAAAAGTCTCGTGCAAGGTCAAGAAATGGCATCCACAGAGCGCCGGGATCCGGATGCGTTTTCCAGAGCATAGGCTTGCCTGCGAGATTTGCCTTGGTGGACCGCCATGCTTGTTGTATCTCGAGAAACCGCTGGTCCCGCTGTGTTTCCAAAAGGCTCAGAAACTCCTCCTTCGTCGACGCCGTGTGTGCCGCTTCGTGGAGATCAGCCGCCCATGCATGTGGATCCTGGATGGCGAAAGGGACTGAGTTGTACTGATGATGGAGGCTGCCAAAAATGACGTCAGGATCCTCGAACCCAAACTTGTCAAACGGCCAGTTCAAGAGACCAGAGGCCTCTACATCATCGGGCCCGGGCGTATGGTGCTTTAGGTGGTTTTGTATTGTTGGGGGGATCGTGGGGTTTCTGGTTCTGCTAGCCATGATTTTTGCGCTGAGGTTGGGCGTTGTCAGGGAATGTTGTCGGAGGAAAACGCAGATGCAAGGCCTGTGCTCTGGGGCAGCAGGTAAGGCACGTGAGCGCGCGCATGGTGGTGGAGTGGGGCCCGCAAACCCAGAACGGGCAAAACTGCGGAGAAGCGTCCTAGGCCAATCACACATCGAGCGACAAATCTTGCTAAAGTGAGGCTAACGAGCGGGGTCAGGCGGCGACAGGCAGCGGCCCGACATGAGGGACACACAACATTAATAACTGGGTGCGCAGCGCATGTGAGAACTGAGAGCCGCGTTTCGTCCGTATCATATCTAAATCCGTACTTTGCATGCCAATACGCACGCTATGCTCGAATCACAGTTTACCCAAGACCTCGGGCTTGCGCTCCAAAGCGACATAAAAGGTGGGGAGGACGTCAAAACCGCCCAGCAGGCCCATGTTTCCCAAGTTGACGAGGGCCCGGCCGAGGCAAAGATGCGTCGTGTTGAGGCCCCCATCGGGGCCAGCCACCGGCAGGGATGTTCAGCGAGATCCCCTGAGGATGAGCGCACCCAGCCTCTCTCGCCCCCCATGCCAGACACGGCCATAGACACTGGCGCTAACCAGAACGACGCCGCAAGTCTTTCAGCTGAGGCACCCAACGCAGCGCCGGAAACCTCTGGCCAAGATGAATTCATGATGCGGTTAACCAAGCCTCGGTTGGATACCTTCATCGCTCGCAATCCGGCAGCGAGGATGCTAATCTACCCTCGAGTTTCGGGGCTAAATATCGCACCCCATGGCCCCCATGGAGAGAATGCACAATATGACAACTGGGTTGATGTCGATGAGCCGGCCTCAGACACAGACAACAGCAGCACACAGGCACGGCTGTGGCTGGCCATTACGCAAAACTCGAGACAAATCGGTTGCACGGTTACTCGGGACGAGTCGGGCGACCCATGTTGCTTCCGCTTGTACTTTGATTCAGCAGCAGACCGACTTGTGCTTCGCAACATATCGGCCCACCGTGTCAAGATCGGCCCAGGGATTAAAAGTAATACGAACACAGAGACGAAATGGTTGCGTTACGGCCAACTTGTGGCGTTGGATCCTGGTTCTTGGATTGTCTCGACCACACAAGCCTCCCTCGCCGATATTGAAATCATACCACGGACGCCTTGGCCCATAACCCGCTTCGGAAAACAATCCGCCGCGTCTTTCTCGCTCGATGCGCCACCAGGAAAAAGGTCTAACATAGGAGTAGGGGTCGATGTTTTATATCCCCGTGATTTGCAACCTCTTCCACACCATGGCAACACACTTTTGCACATGTGCGAGGGTGAAACAACCCACGTATTTGCGACAGACAGAGGTGATCAAGGAGGATATGAGCTTACCCGCCTTGGCGATATCAAGCAACAGCAATCATCATCGGTTTGGCGTGGGAAGCGTCCAGATTTACCAGGGGAGGTCATCGTTGTCAAGGTTATCAAACCGACAGATTCCTCAGAATGGACCGTATTTAAGACAGCGGAACGATGGATGCAGGAATCAAGAATCCATGCCGCCGTCCAGGGCCATGTGAGTCGGTGCCTACACGTAACATACATGGATGCAACATAAACCCGTCGTTCCATGTCCGCGGTGTGCGAACTATGCTAATTGTTTCTGGTTTCCTCCCCTAACTAGGCGGCAATTTTAAGGATCTTTGATGCCGATGCTCGATTTCTTAGCCTATACGTCGAGCATATCGACGCCAAATCCCTGGACCGCTACCAAACCTCCGGCAGCGGCGGCGCTTTCGATGGAACCATTGTCGATGCGCAACGAGTCTTGGTGGACATTAGCTCGGCCCTTCAGTTTGTACATGGAAAAGGCATTGTTCACAACGACATAAAACCCGCCAATATCCTGTACACGCAGGAACGCGCGATCTTGATTGACTTTGGCCTTAGCTTCACGTCCGGGTCACCACAGCCAACCGGTGGCTCCCCTTGGTATCTGCCCCTCGAGTTCATGACCGACTGGCTTTCGCGCGGTCCGCCAACCGACATGTGGGCACTGGGTATTGTGATGCTCTGGTTGCGTGGCTCCATATCTCTTCCTGACAAATCGGGTACCGGTTGGGCCATTGCCGATATACACCAACATAATCAACGTGATGAGAGACAAAGCCAGGTATTTGATGAGGAAATAGCTCGACCATATATCGGAGGTGGTCCTCGCCTTGGAACTAGGTGAGTTGGAAGGAATTATAAAACGATTGATAGAGCCAGATATGGCGGTACGGATTGACGCCGAGTTGCTAGAGATACGTGCCAGAAAGGTCTTTGAGATGCCGGCTGTTATCTGGCGTGAATAAGCCTCTGGAGTACCTGCCCTGTGACAGCCGCGGATGCAAGCTGAGGTTGCCATGGTAAGATACGCGGCTTTGATGACGAGGCAGATATTCCCAATGGCAGTCTATTAATAATTATCAGCCAAATACTTAAAGTATTCGTTGGGGAGCTAGACCGTACGGGGACCTTATCTAGTATTCCCAAAGAATATGAGGCACATTCTTTTTTCGCCCTAACCCCTAGAGAATCATTTTGAACTTATAATTAGAATTAATATATATTAATTGTATAATAAAAGTACATATATTAAGTCAGTAAAAAATTATATAAATAATTATATAAAAATAATCTAAGTAAAAAAAAGTAATATAAAACGTAGTAAAAAGTAATATAAGTATAGTATAAATAAGATATAAAAAGAATTAAAAAAATTAATATAAAAAAGTAGTATAAAATAGTAATATAAAAAAACGGTAAAAATAAATATAAAAAGGTACTACAAAAAAGCAGTTTAAAAAAAGTAATAAAAAGTAGT
>Ga0247760_1001940_pt1 | contig 17244 bp, 10 predicted proteins | sample UWRJL171409R4_FD_179936 | JGI IMG/M metagenome (GOLD analysis project Ga0247760, IMG submission 179936) | Plant litter microbial communities from Arlington Agricultural Research Station in Wisconsin, United States - UWRJ-L171-409R-4 | ecosystem: Environmental > Terrestrial > Plant litter >... | reverse complement strand
TGCTCGTGCTCGTGCTCGTGCTCGTGCTCGTGCTCGTGCTCGTGCTCGTGCTCGTTGGCCCACTGTGAACGCTCGCGCTCGTTAGCCCACTGTGAGCGCTCGCGCTCGTTGGCCCACTGTGAGCGCTCGCGCTCGTTGGCCCACTGGGTGGGAACACCCAACCGACGAGTCCGGCAGGGTTGCAGTAACGGCGCCATCCCTCCAAGGGCATGCACTTCGTCGCCGCGTGGACTCGAGAGCGGATCGCGACTTCACCTCTCAAAGTATACGAGTCTCGACCTCGATGTTGCCGTGTGTGGCTTTCGAGTACGGGCAGGTCAGGTGCCCCTCCTTCACCAGAGCGTGCGCGGTATCGGGGTCGACACCCGGTAAAGTGACATTGTGCCGAACCCGCAGAGAGAAACCGTCCTGGCTCGAGTGCAGCAAGTCGACTTCCACGTCGTCTGTGGGCGGCGCCGAAAAAGCGATCTTCTTCTTGCCCGCGATCAGTTGGAGCGCACTGAGAAAACAGGCTGACCAACCGACAGCGAACAGCTGTTCCGGGTTGGTGCCCGTGGCCTTGCCCGGCGCCGAGAGTTCAACGTTCAGGTGGTTGTCATCAGTACGAGACGTGCCCTCTCGACCTCCGCTGGTGTGAGCCTTGGCTGTATAGAGTACCTTTGCGGTCTGCGTCATGGCGATTCCTCTCCGTTGATTGCAACCGATTCGTCGGATGCATTTGAACAATGGGCGCGGATGCGACGCGAGAACACTACACTTTCTCCGCTGCCTGTTCCACTCGCACGTCGCGTCCCCAGAACCATCAGCGGTCACCCGACTGCGCCCCAATCACCTCGACTGCACCCGTCGGTGCTCACCGGCTTCGCCGACTGCACCCGTCGGTGCTCACCGGCTTCGCCGACTGCGCGCCGCCGACCTCCCCCAAAGCCGTGCTCGCTCTTCAGGCTGCGCGCGGCTGGGGGAGGCAGTCGTTGTGTGGCGTGTGACGTTCGAGAGAGCTGAGCGAACGCTGCTCGCGCCGGTACGACTGCGCGCCCGCCGGCGGGCGTGGACTGCGGTGGCACCGACTCCCTCCACTGGTGGAGTTGGTGATCGGCTCGCGGCTAGAGTGCTGCGCGCACAGCGTGCCGGGCGCAGCTCCCTGGCGCAGCTCCCTGGCGCAGGCTGCGCGCCGCGCCCCCTCCGTGTCGCGCACGCAGTGCCTCGCGCGGCACGGAGCGTGCGCCTCCCCGGAAGCCCGGTACGCTGCCGACGCTGGAGGCGAGCGTGCCTCGCGCGGCACGGAGCGTGCGTCTCCCCGGAAGCCCGGGAAGCCGGGGAAGCTCGGCACGCTGCCGGCGCCGGAGGCGAGCGTGCCTCGCGCTCGAGAAATGCGGAGCCGCGAGCCGCGCTTCGGACGAGCGGCCGCTGATCGCGAGCCTCGCGTTGCGAACAAAGTACTGTGCTTACAGAGTACTATTTTCGTTCGCGACGGCCTCCCTCCCTTCCGCACCCCGTCGGGTATCACGAAGCACATCGCGCAGGGCGGAGGCCGAGCACGGAATTTGGAGGAGGCAGGACGCGAGCGGCCCGAAGGGCGAGCACTGGACGGTGGGTGCAACCCCAGACAATCCCGCGTCGGAGTTGTTGCAAGACGCGGTGCGTGCCGAAGTCCGTCGACGACAGCTGCTAGCGGCGGGTGACAAGTACGTCGAAGAGCTGATCGCCGAAGTCGGAAAGCGACCGCTCGACAGCGCGCCGCTGCTTCTGTCGTCGTCAAGAAACTCGTCGCAAGGCCCCGTCGCAAGGCCGGATAGTTGCCGTGCTGGTTCTAGATTCAGACGGCGCCAGCGTCGACTCGGGAGGCACGATCAAGTCAGCTACCTTCTCCCGTCCTTCGCGCGAAGCGTGACCTTACGTGCCCCGGTCCATTTAACCGACTCTAAAAATGGCACGAATATGAACTCGCTTGGTGCCTGCTCGAAAGCCTGCTTCTTCGCGACAACCTCGCCCCCTTTGGTCGCTACCACGAGCCATGCGGTGAAGCCATCTGTCTCGTGCCTGCAAGCCACGTGCGCGCGCAATTGCCTGTTCGCACTGTAGACGGGCTTCGGCCACGTCCATTCGTTGATATAGTCCTTCTCGATGACCCCCTTTCGAGCGGCCTCGAACGGGGGGATCCTCTTGCGCAGCGAGCTTCGCGCTGAAATGGGGTCGAAACCCCAGAGTATCTCTCTCTCAGGAAGCCGAATTGCATGCGCGAGAAAGACCAATCATAGACCAACCCCGCGGAGAGCGCGCGCGTGCTCAGATCGAATTCCGTTTGGCCCGCCTACAGCCAGACTGCGCCGTAGATTGAGGGTGAGCCCCTATACGCGCCCAGGGCGAGTTCGCTCACGACACTGCTGATCGGAACGGAATGCAGTCGCTGATGTTGCACGCCAAGCTGATGTTGCCGCCAAGCTGATGTTGCACGCCAAGCTGATGTTGCACGCCAAGCTGATGTTGCACGCCAAGTAGAAAGCGTCCCGCCAAGGCGATACTTTTGTTCGATCGCCGCGCGGACATTCAATGACCTTGGCTCGCGAATTTTCATTTGCTTGGTCTGCTTCTCGAGCGTACGTTCACTGAGTCGTCAGGGTTGGGACGCGCAGGGATGGCTGTCGCCTTGGGGTCTCGAAAGCATTGCGCGTTGGGGGTTCGGGAGGCGCGTCTCAGCCCTGACTTCCTTACTCAACGGAGAGAAAAAGTTGGACACTCAGCCTGCGCAAGGCAATCGCCTGACCGAATTTCGACCTACAGCGCTTCGATCAAGCCCTTCGCCAAGCGCTGGGATGAAGAGCAGCGCTTCCCGCGCGAGACGCCTAGAGGACTACACATTGGCGCTCAGCTTCGCCGATGATGCCGCCCACACACGATCGCTGCCGCCCGACAACGCGGACGCCCCGGACGTGCGCGGCCGGGTTGCAACCATACTACTTTGGTAGTATGGTTTTGGCATGCCGAGAGGGAATCCAGCCGTAAAGCTTGCCGTGACCGTGGATGCCGATGTCCACTCCAAGGTGCTCGTCGCAGCCGAAGCCGAGGGGAAGAGCGTTTCGGCGTGGCTCACGGATGCCGCCAGACGTGCTCTCTTGATCCGGGACGGGCTGGCTGCCGTTGCGGAATGGGAGGCTGAGCACGGTGCACTATCGCCAGCCGAACTCCTCGCGGCTCGCGCCCGCATCGAGCCAAAGGCAATTCGGCGGAAGCGTTCCCCGCGATGAAGGCCGTTGTCTATGACGCAGGCGTCTTGATCGCGGCCGACCGATCGAAGCGCCGGGTTTGGGCGGAACACCGGGTTCGGCTGGAAGCCGGCGTGATTCCGATGGTACCGGCCTCCGTGGTCGCTCAGGTCAGTCGCTCCCCCAAGCAGGCACAGATGAGGCGCCTTCTTCGCGGTTGTGAAGTCGTTGCCTTCGACGAGGCAGCAGCCCATGCTGCAGGTGCCCTGCTCGGCAAGGCACGCACTCGGGACGTCGTCGACGCATCGGTCGTCGCGCTATCGATCCGGAAGGTAGCCGACATCGTCAGCGACGACACCGACGACATTCGAAGACTCCTGGCGGCGGCAAACGCAAAGATCTCGATCTTGGATCTCTGAAGACCCAGCCGCTCGGTGCGTTGACACCAGCGCCCACAATGAAACGAGAACGCGGGGACTTCAGACTACGAGCCTGCACGTGAGACGCGGCCTTGGATCGCTCCGTCAAGTGGACGTCAACGCTCGTAGACGAACGTTCTGGTGGATGCATCAGCCTGCAGGCGCGGGCGGGTTGCGGCTAGCGCAAGGCAGGAAGCGCGCGGCCCGAAGGGTGAGCACTGGACGGCGGAGGCCAACCCCCGGGCAGCGCCCAGCCCCGAAGGCGCGGCTGGACGGCCGACGCCGGTGTACTGTGCCAGTGTGCCAGTCTCCCCGATGACCGCCTAGGAATTGCTTGAAAACCAGGGCTGAGGTCGCGGCACGGCCATTGCTATAAAGCTGCGATCATGAATTTGCGTTCGAAGGCTGCCCTCGGATCTCTGGTGTTCCTGGTCGCCGCGTGCGGTCGCACCGAGGATGAGCACAACGGGGGCGCTGGTGGTCCTCCGGCATCCGGCGGCAAGCTGAACGTCGGCGGCAGCGGCACGGCCGGCGGCGCCTCCGGTGAGGGCAACGCAGTGAACACGGGCGGGAGCGTCGTTTTGGAGGCGGGCGCAGGCGGCAGCGGGGGCGACTCCGTTTCTCTCGGCGAGGGTTCGTGGGATACGGCGCTCGCGCTGACGGTCACCGAATCGGTCCCCAATGCGAGCATCAGCTGCCCTGCGACCAGCTTCACGCTGCACTTTTCGCCCTCGGGCAGCGATCTGAAAGCCATCCTCGGTCGAGACGGCAGCGTTCAACTCGGGCAGCTCATTCGCGGCACGCAGAGCAGTCCCAGCTATTCCGTCGGTCAGATGCTGGATGTCCCCACGCGCGCTGACTGTAATTTGCGGAGCATCTACGTCACCGAACTAACGCTGCAGGCTTGGGACGAAAATGGCGATGGCATTGCCGATAGCATCGGCGGCCGCGGCAAAGCCAGCGGCATTTTTATCGTGGGCGACGCGGGGCGCACCGTCGAGCTCAGCTTCACTCTGCAAGGCGTGCCCGACGCGACGAAGCCTTCGCTCTTGGCTCCCAAGAATATACACTCGCTCGATGGCGTTCGGCTTCGCACGACCGAGCCTGTCGCGCTCACCAGCAGCGTGACCTTGACAGATACGGGCACGGGCGCGAGTCATCCTCTCAGCGCCTACAACGCCAGCGACGGCGCGTTCGGCACTTTCTCATCCGCTTTGATCTTGCCGTTCGGCTCGAGTTGGAAACTGAGCGCGACTGGCGGCGATCTGGCGAGTCTTCCTTTCGACATCGCGGCATTGCCGCCGATCGCCGTGCAGGCCGATCCAGGCCTTTTCGCGCAAGATGGCTTCGAGAGCACGCCCACGCTGAGCCTCACCGGCGTGGCCGAGCTCGTGACATCGGTCGGCACCCTTCCAGCAATCAACGGCAGCCAGTCATTGTTGGTGCCCCAGGGTTCTTCGGCCACTCTGCATCTGGCTAGGCCCACCGGCGCTAGCAGCGTCCGCTTCACGGCCCAGCGTTTGATGGGCATGTCCGGCCCAGGCGGTGGCGGCTCCGATGTGGAAGCAGGCGTCATTGGCGGCAGCGAGCGCGTAGGACCGACCGAAGCGCTCTCGACCACGCCTGTCACCAGCACGAACGACAGCGTGTGGATGTACGCCGGCCCCACGCAAGTGCTCACTTTGCCATTGACGGAGAGCGGCGCTGACGTCGTGATTCGCTTCGCGCCACCGGCGTGCCAGGGCTTCTGTCCGCCCGCGCGGGCGCTTTTGATCGACGATCTTCGCGTCGAGTGAGCTCTGGCGAGCCTTTTCAGCCGTCCACTCAGTGCCCTTTGGTGGGCGGCTTTACTCCGCCTGTCGGCAGTGGCTTGGGTGGCGGCACCAAGTTGCCCGAGGTGGGTGGTGTGCTGGTTGGGGATGGAGTGATGGTCGGCGGTGGTGTGCTGGTTGGGGATGGAGTGATTGGTGGCGGTGCCACCAGGTTGCCGGAGGTTGGCGGGATTGCGGCTTCGCCGCCGGTACCCGCTGCGCCGCCCGCGACTAGAACGCTACCGTCGGTGGTGCTGGTCGGCGCGCCGGCATTGTTCGGTGGCGGCGCGACCAAATTGCCGGAGGTCACGGGGGCGCGCACGCACGCTGCCACGTAGTTGATGGTCGCTACGCCGACCGACGCGATCAAAAGCTTTCGAGCTTGCCTGGCTTGGCGCATGCCCGACACCAAAGCACACCTGCGCTCGCGTGGCTGCAGGGGGTGCGATTGGGTTCGATATTGGGGCTCTAGCGCGTGCTGCTGACTTCGGTCGTGACAGTGTTCGGCCGCTCGGCGACCGGTATCGGCATCGAGCCGAATTCGCGGGCCCCGGTCTGGCTTCTCGCTTGGCCCGGCGGAGTTGGGGCTACCTCACTCGCACCCAGTCATAGACCCAGCCGAGCGTATCGAAGCGTTCCGTGGCGACGCCACTTTGGAGATCGACTTCGAAAACGCGGGTTCGGCCCCATTCGTCGTAGGGAAGGAAGATGAACGAGTGACCGTCGATATCCGAGGCGTGAAAGCCCCAAGGAGTCTTGGGCAGTCCTTCGACTGGTTGGGCGGTCTCGTGCTCGAGATCGAAGCGCCAGACCCGATAGTGCTCGCCGTTCTCGACTTCGTCGCCCACGTCGGGGTCATACGGACCGCTGAAGTCGGCGCCGAGCTCTTCGTGGTGAAGGACATTGGCCAACGCAATCCCGTCCTTCACGTAGCGAAAGACCATCACGAACCGGTCACCTGCCCAGGTGGAGAGATCCGGCCGCCAGGCTTCGTCGAGGCTGCCATCCGGTCGCGTGCGCGCCACGCACGGCTTGGGTCCCTGGCCGTACAGCGCAAGCTTCGGCAGCGCATCCCAGAGCCCGAAGTAGGTTCGCCCCTGCTCGTCTTGCGTGCCGAGGTGCAGGCCTGGACAAGGCGCGTCGATGATCGCGCTTTCCTCGTCGGTTTCAGGATCGTACGAGGCGATCTGCGAGGTCGGGGCGTAGGTGAGCCAGTCGTTTTTGTCTGCATAATAGAAAGGGCGGAGGAGCGGGCCCTTTCGTAATCTCAGCTGTCGATTGAGGCCGGGCTCGAGTTCGAGTCCGGCGCGTTCGAGCTCGAGTCCGGAGTTCTCTTTCACGCCGCGGATGACGAAGTCCGTGGGATCCCAAACGACCCGCTTGGTGACGTCGAGTTCGACGTACGCTTTGTGCTCGTTCACGAACCACTGTCGCCCGAAACCAGCGTCCTGCACGCCATAGTCCAGGAAGCTCAATCGTGCATTTTGCTGCCACTCACCCCCGGCCGTGATCTCGTAGCTCGTGACGGTCGGATCGGCCTCGTTGGCTACGAGCAGTCGGCCGCCCACCGTCGCGATCGTGATCCAACCAGGAAACTCGCGGGCGCTGTCGAGTGTCACCTGGGACAGGTCGAGTGTGTCGGTCAGCGCGACGTAGCTGGTGGCGTTGAACTCGGGATCGAACACGACCACGTGCAACGCATAAACCGCGCCGTCGCCCGTCGTAGGCTTCCAGGGCCGGCGCTCGTCGTCCGCGCCGCACGCACTCGTGCTGAACGCGAGAGCGAGGATTGCTCCGGCAGCTAGGGAGGACACTCGAGCGGAAAGCCCCCGCGCTGCGGGGCTGAGGGCCGTTTGGAGGTCTTCTCGCGGGCTCATTTTCATTTGCTGGGGGACCTTTGGAGTGTCGCCTTATTGAAAGTGAAAGTCATTTGCAATAAGGCGGGCGCTGCGTCAAGCTCCAACCGTAGGCAGCTGCCTTCATGGCTAGTTCGGGTTGGCCATGAGTCTTGCCGAAGGACACGGCGTCGGCTTCGCCCGCGTTCAACAGCTGCTGGGCGGTTCTTGGCTGAAGGCCTCGTTGACCCTCAGCACGCCACCGAAGCGAGCTGAAACGCGGTGAGTGCAAAGTTCTGCGTTGCAGCGAAACTTCGAACGACGTGATTCACGTGATTACAGAGCTGCGTTGTTTTGATGACGAAGAGGTGACACTTTATGAGTCGCTCGAGCGCAGCGCGGTTGGCCCTGCCGAATGCCCGGAAGGCGCGTCCTGATGCGAATGTCGGTGTTTAGTCTCAGCCCGGTCCTCGTGAACCTCGGCTTGCTCGTGTTTCTCGTGGGCTGCGGCGCGAGCAGGGCCGAAAGCGGCGGCAGCGGAGGGCAATCCGCGGGCTCGGCAGGGCAGTCGCAAGCCTCGGCGGGAGGCGGCAACGAAAGCGGCGGCGCGATCGCAAGCGGCGGCAGCGCGGGTTCGTCCGGCAGTGCTTCAGCGGGCGCCCACACGGGTGGAACGGGCGGACTGGCCGCGAGCGATCCGCTCCTCGGTAGCGTCGCCTTTTCGACGCCGAGCCAGTCCTTCAAAGGCAGCTTGAGCGTGAGCCTGAGTACGGCGCTCCAGGACACTGAAATCCGCTACACGACGGATGGCAGCGTTCCGACCGCCAGTTCCTCCCTGTACTCGGGCGCGCCGCTCAGCCTGACGGCGACCACGCAGCTCCGCGCGCAGACGTTTTCGGCAGGCGTCGCGGCCGGCACTCCGAGTACGGCGATCTTCATCGCCCGCACCTTCGACTTGAGGTCCAAGCTTCCGATCGTGCTGCTCGACGGCTACGGCTCGGGTCAATCGACGGACAAGAACGTCTACAAAGACGCAGGCGTCATGATCTTCGAACCCGTCACTGGCAGCGCCTCGCTCGACGCCCTGCCGACCTTGGCGGCGCGTGCCGGCTACCATTTGCGCGGTCAATCGTCCGCGATGTTCCCCCAAAGGCCGTACAAGGTCGAGTTTCGCGATAGCGCCGACGCCGACTTCAAGTACCCGGTGCTCGGTATGCCAGCTGACGCCGATTGGGCGTTGATCGCGCCCTACTACGACCGGGCGTTGATTCGAAATCCTTTCACGTACACGCTGGCCAACGAGATGGGCCGCAAAGCGCCGCAAACGCGCTTCGCGGAGGTGTACGTCAACTACGAAAATCGCCCGCTTCAAGAGTCGGACTACCAGGGCATCTATTGGCTCAGCGAGACGATCAAGATCAACAACCATCGTCTCGACCTCAAGAAGCTCGACGCCGATGACACGCAGCTGCCGAAGATCAGCGGCGGCTACATCTTCAAGTTCGATCAGGCCGCGACCGACAAGACCGCGGCGCAGCTCACCTGCACCGCCAAGACCGGCATCACCTGCTGGACCGACTGTGAAGTCGTGGACCCCGAGCCGCTGCCCGCGCCCGAGCAGCTCGCCTGGCTGACTCAGTACGTGCAAAGCTTTCACGAAACGCTGTTCGCGTCGCCGCTTGGAAATTATGCAGAGTACGCGGACGTCGCTTCGTTCGTCGACTACTTGATCTTGAGCGAGCTGACCCGCAACGTCGACGCCTACGTGCGGAGCGCGTTCTTCTACAAAGAGCGCGACGGGCTGCTGCAGGGCGGCCCCTTTTGGGACTATAACTTCGCGCTCGGCGTCGGCGGTCGCACGACCATCACCCCCGCTCCCGGGGCCGACGAAGGCGGCTGGCAGTATCAGGGCAGAACCGCTGGCTCCTTGCCGCAACGCAACGTAAACAGCTGGTTTCCCAAGTTGATGAGCGATCCCGCGTTCGTCGATCGCGTCAAAGCCCGCTGGAAGTCGCTGCGCAGCGGCTTGTTGTCCCAAGCCTCGCTCGAGCAGCGCATCAGCACGCTCACCGCGCAGCTAGACGGCGACGCGGTCCAGCGGGACTTCGCCAAATGGCCTGTCAGCCTGGTGCTCCCCGACGGCCACAACGGCATCGTTTACGGCCCGAGCGCCGCCACCTGGCAGGAACAAGTGCAAGCCATGCAAGACTTCGTGGTCGCGCGCGCGGCCTGGCTCGACACGCAGTGGCAGTGACTGCGACCCCGCTCAGCGATCCAGCGCCTTCAAAGAGTCGAGCAGTCGCTGCCGCTCTCGCTCGTTGAGCCAAGGCGACAGCACCTCCAAGTCCGAGAGCGAACTTTTGGCAAGCTGTCCGGCGCTGCGGGCCTCCACCACGGCCAAGAGGATGCGATCGCCGAGCTCGTTGAGGGCAGGCCGAATTTGTTGCGCGAGGTCCAGCAGCGGCGCCTCGCTCATGCGCCGCTGCACGGCTTTGCTGAGCTCGATTTGTAGGGCGAAGAAGTCGCGCGTTGCGGCTTCGGGCAAGCCGGCCTTCTGCGCGCTGAGCGAGGCGGAATCGAGCACGAGCTTTTCGCGCGGCAGATCTTCGATCGGCAGAGCCAGCTTGGCTTTGGCGCCGGCCACGAATGGCATGAATGCCATGCGCCGTGCCAGCAAGTCCGTCAGATTGCCGATCGCGTCCAACGCTTGACGTTCACCGAACCAGCGCTGCTGGGCGCTCTCGACGCGGTCGGTGTGGCTGCGCAGCCAAGCCTCGATGCGGCTTGCGAGCTCCGCGTGGCTGGGCGCGACCCAATACACCTTCCTCGACAATGCGGGTTCGCAGCGCACCTTCCAGCCCGGTCGCTCGAAGGCCTTGCGCTCGAAACTGTCCGTGACGATCGCGCCCGCGCGTCCGCTGGCGAGCAGCTCCGGGAGCGTCTGGTTCGCCTCCACAATCACGAGCTCACGATTGGAGAAATGGCTGCGCGCCCAAACTTCGAGCACGCCACCATGATTGACCGCCACTCGTTTGGCCTGCTCGTCGCCCAGCACGCACGGGCCCCCGCGCGCTACCGCGCGCGTGAGGTAGCCGAGCACGCCGCGCGCGGGCTGCCAGGTCACGCCGCCCATGGCCACGTCGAACTCATCATTTTGGAGCTGACTCTGCAGCGTTGGCCAGCGAAAGCTCACCCACTCGAGCTCGAAGTCCAAGTCATGCGCCAACGCATCGGCGATCTCAGCATCGAAGCCGCGCACCGTCCCGCTCGCATCGCGAACCGAGAAAGGCGCATAGTCGCCGCTGGTACCCACGCGCAGGTGCGGCCGCGTGGTCACTTTCGAGCCCGTCGAACTCGCTGCCGGGGCGACGACTTGCGGCGATGCTTGGCTCGCCGCAGGTGCGGGTGCGTGGCTCGCGCAGCTGAGCGCCATTGCCAGCGATACGAACCCTAGGAACGGCGGCGACGCGCTGAATGCCATTGGCGGCGAGCTTGGTGAGGATGCTCGAATTCGTCAATCCCCTCGTTGTCGGCGAAAGCGACGACAAAAGCGCGCCGCCCGAGCAGGCACGAATGTTTTGACTCTGCCCCGACGGCTCGCGCAGATCGTTCTTCCGATTGCGACGAGCACGATCAGGTCGAGTCTAGTTGGTCGCTCGGCTCGGTTTGGGCTTTCGGCGTCGTGGGCAGGCGGACGCCCTCTTCGGGTGGGGTTGCCCCGCTGCGGCGGCGAGTGCACCAGTTCTTTGCGGCGTTCGGTCTCGCGGGCGGGTGTGCGGCCGTGCAACGACCTTCTCTGTGCGGCTCGTCGTCGCGGAGCTCGCGATCGGCGGTGAGCGAGGGTCGCTCCCGCGCACGAGGAGCATCAGGGGGACGGCGCCTCATGGGTGCTGCTGGATGCGTGGGGCCTTGCGGCGTTACCAGGCAGCTCGCGCTCGCGCAGAGTGGCGCGCGGCTTTGGGGCGACGCTGCGGGAGCTCAACCTCTCCCACCGCCGACCGCGGGCTCCGTCGCTCCTCATGCGGTGAGGGAGCGGGAAGGGTGGCAGAGACGTTGGGACTCTTGCGGGGAGCGTCAGTTCAGCGGCGAGGGAGGGATTCAGAGCTGCTTGCTCAGCGCGCGGGGTGCGCGGGTTGCGCTTGCGTTCGTAGTCGCGCGTGGCTTTCTGCGCGACTCGCCGGTGCGCGCGGAGCTCAAGCAGCGATAGGGGCGCGGGTTGAGTGAAGGCGCCATCGAGCCCATCCCATCCCCGTAGCGCGGTCGCGCTGTTTCCGCTATCCACAGTCACCACCGCGGCTCTTGGCTTGCCTGACGGGCCAGTCTACTGGGCCAGGCTACTGAAACCAGGATTGAGGGAAAGGCGTTCAGCAAGCAAATGGCGCCGGGGCAACGTTGCTTACGACGGATTGGATCGCCGGATGCTCGCCTCCGCTTGCGCAGCAGGAGCTGAGCGTCAGACTGAGATTATTCTTTTGCCCGGTGAAGCCGCCGGTGCTCGCGCGCAGCCGCAGGGTTGCAGCCGCGGAGGTCCCGGCAAGATGGCGAAGCCGTGCTCGTGGTTCCGAGTTGGCCTTCGACGTACGACAATTGTCGCGCCGCTGTTGAGTGACGGTAGAGGTATCGCTTCACCGACGCGGCGGCTCACATGCGGTGCACTGACAGACTCACGCATTCATCATCTCATTTAACGATCTTGATGAGAAAATCAAGGGCATTGTCGATGGGTAGTCCTCTCGTGAGAGCAGCTACAAGCGCAACAAAAAAGCCAAGGACGGCAAGCAGCGTGCCCAAACCTACCGGTTCGACGCGAATTGCTTGTCGGGCGAAGTGCGACAGCCGTGAGAGGCCAGTCTTGGGAGCAGAGGTTTTCAACCCGCCCCAATTGCCATTGCAGACACTCACTAAACATTCGGCGAGTTCGGAGACGTGCGTAGCTGTGCCGTTAAAAGGGGCGCATAACGATATTTTTACCTCTCGGATCCAGTTGGCGACGCCATCATTTTTTTCGCGAAACGCCATATTCGTTGTTGCATCGCTGAGCCGCTTCCTAGCGACCCATCGGAAGGTGACCGCTATCTGTTCTAGCAATTGGACAGCACTGTCCCGTAGCGCGTGGCTCGAAAAGCCTCGTCGGTCGTCGCGCTCCAGCGCAACAAGGACCTGTACAAGATTTGAGACGATCACGGATTGAGAATGTCTTATACACCATGCTCGTGTGAGCGCATAATGGATCGCAAAATATGCGCCCGGCATGAGAAGTGTAAGCAGTTCCGCAAACGTCCAGATGAGTAATAGCGATAATGCGACATCGGCGTTCAGGTGCCTGCCCACTAAGAAGCTTGACCCAGCGGCGGCGCTAAGGCGGAGCAGGTGACGACCAAGCGCGACCGGATATGAATGACGAAGATATGCCAGTATTGCACACGAATAGCTCAGCACGAAGGCAGCAGAGTGTACGGCAGGGGGTGAAGCCGACGTGCCCTGCTCAGGCGGTAGGAGCAACGCGGCGGCAAAGACAGCGACGATAAGCGCGAGCGTCAATGCAATCGGCAACAGTCTCATCGTTAGTAGAAATTCACGGTAGTCAACAAGGTGATTGCAGATGCGCTCACGCATCTCACTCTTTGTTGGTTCAGCGAGGCACTCTAGATTTTTATATCGTGCGAGGTCACTCCGGATGCGAAGCTGGGCTTCGAGCCGAAACCAACGGTTACGGTTTCGGAAGCGCCGCCATTTTTTCTTCACCAACTTGCCAATACGTGCATCCCATCGATCAAGGCGTAGAAAAAGCTGAGAAACCCATGGCAAGATGTTCGGGCCTGACGGCCTCGATTCCAAGCCTGAGATCGACGACAGTGATGGGACAACAGTCGTCCGGCAAGTCGATGAATGCTGGTGGGGCAGTGACCCGGAATCGGGTGACCGTGATGAGGGTGGAACCTCGAACTGGTTGTCAGTTTTCAGCTTTTCGGTCATGACAAGTGTGCGGGCGGAGTGTCGAGCGGATTGCTGATCGCCGTGACGCTCGTCGTCACTGCTTCAATTGGGTATCTCGCACGTGAGCCTTCCGTATCGTCGACTGGCTGCGATCGCGCTTCTGATTCGTAGAGAGTGAATATGATGCCTTGGGCGTGATGCATGGCGATAGGTATTTCTTCAGCAACATACCCAGCTACGCTAAATCAGGCGTTTTGGAAGCTCTTCGGCCGTCGCCGCCGGTTGCCCAACTCCAATCCAGAGTATGCAATTAGACGCGGTTCTAAGGCGGAATCATATCTCTGGGCATGTTCCGGCAGACCGCGGGGCTGTGCCGAGCGCGACTCTGCTGTAGACAAATAACCATGTCGTGGTCGCGTCGCGCCAAGGTAGCGTGGGCAGATAATGGCTAAAGCGACGACGCGGAAACGGGGCCGAGCGAAGGGCGTGGGCAAAGTTGCAGGGACCCTGATGCAAGCTGGGTTGACTGTCACTGCGGCTACGGCAGTCGAGACGTGGCTCAAGAAGAGCCCGGGACACAACGCAGCGGACGCGCTTCGAGCTGCAGTTCCAAGCGCCAGCGCGCGCATAGAGCTCGTGGAAGGGCCGCAGAAGCAGCGCGTAATTCTGCTGCCTAGCAGTCGGGGCCTACGGTCGCGCGACGTCGAGACCGCTGCTTTCCTCACTCGGATGGTTACGAGCGGCCCAGCAGGGGCGGTTCGCGCTGTCAGAGGCCCGTCGCTCAACATGAAGGTCGTCGACTCGATTCGCGAGGACGGAGCCAAGCTGGTCGAGGCGACCGCGGAGGACTTGCAGAAGCTGAGGGCGGTCCAGCCAGGGTTGATCGTAGTGCCGGAGCGGTTCTTTGATCTCGCGGTGAGCATATACCGTGTCGAGCAGTCCGCGCGGACCGCGACTCGTGCCGCAGGTGCGCTGCGCACGTTGACCATCGAGATCGTATCCCGCGCGAACGGCAAGCCCGTTGTCGGTGCAAACGTCGTCGGGTTTACGGATTTCGCAGCGCGCGCGGGTGCCCAAGGCACCACATCGTCGAAGGGGACGGTCTCCCTGAAGTTGCCCGCTAGCGCGAAGAGGTTGGAGCGCCTCTACGTGTATCCGGAAGGCATGCTGTGGGGCGCACTCCAAATGAACGTCGCGCTCTCGTCGGGCAGCCTTCGCATCCAACTCGAGGCCATCGATCTCGCGGCCCCGGATAGCCTGCGACACTTTGCCGGCGCGGGTGCAATGGAGGACGGGCAAGGGGTCAAGGTAGCGGTGGTCGATACCGGCATCGCCCTCAAGCACCCCGATCTACAGGTGTCGGGCGGTGAGTGCACAGTATCTGGAGAGAAACCCAGCGCATTCGGTCCGCTCGGTGGTGACCATGGCTCGCACTGCGCTGGCATCATCGCGGCGCGCGGCTCTTCCCCGACTGGCATGCGCGGCGTGGCTCCGGCTGCGGCGCTCTACAGCTTTCGTGTCTTTCCGACAGCGACCTCAGCCAATCCGCACCCGCGCGCATCGAACTTCGCGATCGCCAAGGCCATCGACCGTGCGGTCGCCCTGGGCTGCGATCTGCTGAACCTCAGCTTGGGCGGAGGGGGCGCCGATCCCGCAACGGAGACCGCGATCGAAGACGCTTACAACGCAGGCGCTGTCGTGATCGCCGCCACTGGCAACGATGATCGGCAGCCCGTCTCGTTCCCTGCCTCCTTCGATCTGTGCGTCGCTGTCTCAGCAGCTGGACGCAAGGGACTATTTCCTTCGGGCACGGTCTTCGACGGCGACATCGCGGCGCCCTATGGTACCGACAAGAAGAACTTCGTTGCTGCGTTTAGCAATATCGGTGCCGACGTTGACTGCATTGGCCCTGGCGTGGCAGTCGTGTCGACCGTGCCCGCCGCCACGTACACCGCGATGAGTGGCACGTCCATGGCGACGCCAGCAGTGACCGGCTTGGCCGCGCGCATGTTGGCGAAAGATAAGGCACTGTTGACCGCGCCTCGTGATCATCAGCGCGCCAGCGCGATCGTCAAGGCGTTGCTCGGGGCAGCCAAGAGTCTTGGATTCGGGTCCAAATTCGAGGGACGAGGTCTGCCGACCTGATGGGCCACGGCGCCTCGATCACATGCTAAGCTCGAAGCGTGCCGCGCTTCGTCGTCCGTTATCGAGGAAAGGGAGCGTATCCCGCTCGTGTGCTGGCAAAGCTGCGCGGTGTCGGCGTGTCGATCATCGAGGACAGCGGTCGCATGCTGTTGGTGGAGGCACCAAAGCAAGTGCTTGAGGAGGCAATGGCGTCAGAGCCAGAGTGGCTGGTGACGCCCGAGGTGTCTTACGAGCGACCAAACCCGCGGCAGTCAATCAAGTAGCGGCGGGCTCGACTCAGGAGCGAGGGGCGTCTCCGCTGCGGCGTTGAAGGCGACGGTGCCGAGGGACTCGAATTCAACGCTGGCTAGATGTTGCCAGTCGAATTGAGAGCGCAAACGATTTCAAGATAGTAGCATTGTCTATTTCAATGGATTCGGGGTGGTCCGCCGATAAAATCGTCGGGCGCCTGGCGGGTCCAGTGCTGGCTCGTTCTGACCTGGATTCTCGGCTTGCGGAACAGCAAGCAAGTGCAAGCGCGTGTCCTCCAAACGGCCTAGTCTGGCGGGCGGAGACGAGCAAATGTCACGATTGAAGCATGCGGCGTCGCGAGCGCTGATCGGCGGAGTTTTGCTGCTCGCCAGTTTGGCGGCGAGCGGTGTGTTCGGACGCGCTGCGCTCGCCGAGGGCCGCGGCGCTCGCGACGGTGCGCCTTTGAAGGCTGAGTGCACCGCGGGGTGGACGTTGACCTCGCCGCTGCACGAGGGACGCGAGATGCACACGGCAACGTTACTCGGCGATGGGCGCGTGCTGGTTGCCGCTGGCATCGAAACCGGCGGCGCGACGCTGGCCAGTGCAGAGCTGTACGACCCGACGCGGCAAACGTGGGCTGTCGCTGGCCCGCTGAAGCAAGCGCGCTATTGGCATACGGAGACTTTGCTGCGGAACGGCCGCGTGTTGGTGACGGGCGGGATCTCCACGGGTATCACCCCGCTCGACACGACCGAACTCTACGATCCAGCGACTGATTCGTGGTCGCGCTCTGGTGACCTGGATTACTACCGCTACGCGCACACGGCGACGCTCACGAGCGAAGGCCGAGTGCTCGTGGTCGGCGGGCTCGCCAGCGGCGGTTGGTTGGCCGCAGCAGCCACTTTCGATCCCCCGACGCAGCTGTGGACCAGCGTTGCGCCTCTGCAGGTGGCGCGCTTCGACCACACGGCAACGCTGCTGCCCAACGGCAGAGTGCTCGTCGTTGGAGGCAACGGAGCTGCTGGCGCGCTCACCAGCGCCGTTCTCTACGATGAAGCGCTCGACGCTTGGGTCGACGCAGCGCCTCTGAAAACGGGGCGCTACTTGCACGCTGCGACACGGCTCTTGGATGGTCGAGTGCTGGTCGCGGGCGGACAAGATGCGCTCGGTCACGCGCTCGCCAGCGTGGAGCTTTACGATGCGGCGACTGACACTTGGTCAGCGCGCGCTCCTCTGCCCGAGGGCCGCTTGCGCGGCAGCGCCACGTTGCTCGTGGATGGCGACGTGCTCATCGTCGGCGGTGCGGGACAGTCGGGCTTGCTAGCCACTGCTCTGCGCTACCATCCGGAAACCGACAGCTGGTCATCGGCCGGCTCGCTGAGCATCGAGCACTACAATCACAGCGCGACCCTCCTCCACAACGGCAGGGTGCTCGTGGCAGGCGGGACGGCGACTGTGGGCGCGGGTCTGACCGTGGCCGAAGTCTACACAGGTGACCGCGGGTGCGATGCGGGTGGCGTTGCCGGGGCAGCTGGAGACGGCGGTGAACAGGCGGGCGCAGCAGGCGCTGGCGCCGAAAGCGGAGCCGCTGGACAATCGAATCCGAACGAGAACGGTGGTGCCGGTGCCGGTGCCGGTGCCGGTGCCGGTGCTGGTGCTGGTG